>Ga0213859_10000408_pt1 | contig 19414 bp, 17 predicted proteins | sample PICome_2_FD_160133 | JGI IMG/M metagenome (GOLD analysis project Ga0213859, IMG submission 160133) | Coastal seawater microbial communities near Pivers Island, North Carolina, United States - PICO304 | ecosystem: Environmental > Aquatic > Marine > Coastal | place: USA: North Carolina...
AAAGCTTAATATCTAAAAATATAAGGGTAAATCAGATATCTTGAATAACAATTAAATGTAATATAGAAATCTGATCAATCTGAGGAGAGAAAATATGAAAAAACTAACAACATTATTCTTAGGACTAGGTGTTGCAGTTGGTTTCACAAACGCAAACATTGACCCCCAAGCGGATCAAGATGCATTTATTAATTACTTCAAGAAGGCAAATCCTAATGTTGCTTTGGAAGATTATTCAGTAGGTGCTTATGCGTTAGATGATATCAACAGGGGACAGTTTGAAGATATCCTAAGTGGTATCACACCTTATGAAGATGCGGTAGAAAAAGGTGGTGAAGAATTTGCTGATCTAGGTCTTGGTAAATGTGCTGCCTTAGCAGATCCTGCTGCAGCTCGTGTTAAACACCCATACTTTGATGAGGCACAGGGTAAGGTCATCACACTTGAGATGACAATTGCTAAGTGTTATAACGAAGTGACTGGTAAGAAGATTGCGAAGAACAAAGGTCGTATCGCGAGACTAAGTGCTTGGATTTCTGATCAAGCAGCTGGGGAGAAGATTAACGTTAAAGTTGAATCTGATGCAGCAAAAGCAGCATACCAAAAAGGCAAGGCTGTATTCTATGCGAAGCGTGGTGAATTTAACCTTTCATGTGCAGACTGTCATGTCTACAACCATGGTAAGAAGGCAAGAGCAGATGTACTGTCACCTGCACTAGGTCACACAACGCATCTACCAATGTATCGTGCAAAATGGGGTGGTTTAGGCACTCTACACAGACGTTATGGTGGTTGTATGAAGAACATGCGTGCTAAGCCATATAAGTCTCATGGTGAAGAGTTTGCAAATCTAGAGTTCTATCAAGCTAGAATGAATAATGGATTTGAAATCACTGCTGATCGTTACAGAAAATAAGGGGCAAACAATGAAAAAAGTTTTATTAACAACAGTTACATTATTTGCTCTTTCTGCAAACGCTAACTTTAACAGTTCGTCTCATAACTGGAACATGGGTTCTGATCCATTTAAATCAACTATCTCTGCTGCAGAGTCAATCTACAATGAGATTGCGAGCGTAAATGGTTGGAGAGATACTGCTAAGTTAATCAAGGATGCAAAAGCAGCTCATGCGAAAGGTGACACAGCTAAGGCTTTAAAATTAGCAAAAACAGCTCATAACCAAGCGGTTCGTGCTAAAGAGCAAGTTCCTGCTATGTTAAATGCAGGTCCTAGATTCTAAGAGTTAACTCTTATAAATCAAATTAATGCCCCTTCACTGGGGCATTTTTTTTGGTAAATATTTTCATATCGATTCTTTAAATAAGAGTTCCAGTTGTAAAATAAATTTTTAGATTTATTGCATATGTCAGAAAAAGAATTCGTTCACTTCCATTGTCAAAGTGAGTACTCAATCAACACGAGTCTCATTAGAATTCCTGCACTTGTTGAACATGCAGAAAAAAATAAGTTTAATTCCATAGCAATTACTGATTCCTTTAACTTATTCTCTGCGGTTAAGTTTTATCAAAAATCAATTGCGAAAAAGATTAAACCAATTTTTGGATCAGAGTTAAAAATTAAAAACTCTGAGAATGATACCTATTCCTTAATAGCTCTGTGTAAAGATCATCAGGGGTACTTGAATTTATCTGAATTGATCTCGATTGCCTATTCTTATGAACAAGGAATTGATGGGATTTATTTGAATGAGAGTGATATCGTTAAACATAATGAAGGGTTGATTTTAATCTCAACTGCCATTAAGAGTGACATCAGCAGAGACCTTTTATCGAAGAATATTGATGATGCAATGCTTAAAGCAAATACTTGGAAAGGGTTACTTGGAGATCGGTTCTATTTAGCAGTCCAAAGAACTCAAAAGGAGAATGACGAGTTTCATTTATCTGAGACCCTTAAATTGGCTTCAAAATTAGACATTCCAGTGATTGCAACTAATGATGTGCAATTTATAAATAAAGCTGATTTTGAGGCTCATGAAGCACGTATCTGTATTGCAGATGGTATGCTCTTAGATGATCCCAGAAGGGAGAAACGAATTTCCTCCGAGCAGTATTATAAGAGTGCGGAAGAAATGACATCACTCTTTAGTGATTTGCCACAGCTAATTACCAATACCGTTGAGTTGGCTAAAAGATGCAATGTGCATTTCTCTTTATTTGAGAAAAATTATCTTCCTGTCTTCCCAATTCCAGAGGGAATGACGATTTCACAATTCTTCAGGGAAGAGTCTTGCAAAGGGCTAGAGATGAGACTTAAAGGAACTGATCTTGATAGAGATTTATATTTTGAGAGACTTAATTTTGAACTTGATGTCATCATCAAGATGGATTTCCCAGGGTATTTCTTGATCGTATCGGATTTCATCAGATGGAGTAAGAAAAACGATATCCCGGTTGGGCCCGGTCGAGGATCAGGAGCAGGCTCTTTGGTAGCTTATGCGCTTAGTATTACGAATGTTGATCCGATTAAACATGGACTCTTATTTGAGAGATTTTTAAATCCTGATAGGATTTCCATGCCCGATTTCGATATTGATTTTTGTACCGATCGACGCGATGAGGTTATTGAGTATGTCTCTCAAAAATACGGCAGGGAGAAAGTCTCACAAATTATCACATACGGTACGATGGCAGCAAAAGGGGTTGTTAGAGATGTTGGAAGAGTGCTAGGTCATCCTTATGGTTTTAGTGATCGTATTGCCAAAGCGATCCCCAATGATCTAAAAATTACTCTCGATAAAGCACTTTTGCCACCTAACGAGGGAGGTTCTGATGAGCTTAGAACTCGATATGACTCTGAAGAGGCGGTGACGACTTTAATTGATTTATCTAAGAAACTAGAGGGGCTGACTCGAAACGTCGGTACTCATGCCGGTGGAGTGGTGATTGCTCCCAGCAAGATCAGTGATTTTTGTCCTATTTACAAAGCCAGTGACACGGACGGCATTGTCTCTCAGTTTGATAAAGATGATGTTGAGGCAGTGGGTCTGGTTAAGTTTGACTTTCTAGGGCTATCTAACTTAACGGTTATCGATAAGACCTTAAAGACAATAAAAAGAGAGTCGCTTAGTGAAGAGGATATCGATATCGATAAGTTAACACTGGATGACCCTAAGGTTTATGAGTTACTTCAAAGAACCGATACAACCGGAATTTTTCAGTTGGAATCAGCAGGCATGAGAGGTTATCTGAAGAAACTCAAACCAGATAACTTTGAAGACATTGTTGCGATGTTGGCGCTATATCGACCTGGACCTTTAGATGCTGGAATGGTGGAAGACTACATCGATGTAAAACATGGCGCGGATATCAAATACCCTCACCCCTTGCTTGAAGAAATCTTAAAGCCTACCAATGGGGTCTTCCTCTATCAAGAGCAAGTTATGAAATCTGCCCAGGTTTTGGCTGGTTATACACTGGGTGGTGCGGATATTTTACGTCGTGCTATGGGCAAGAAAAAGCCTGAAGAGATGGCCAAGCAAAGAGATGTTTTTGTTAAGGGCGCAGCAGAAAAAGAGATCGATGAAAAGAAAGCTAATGAGATTTTTGATTTAATCGATAAATTTTCAGGATACGGTTTTAATAAGTCTCATTCAGTAGCCTATGCATACATTTCTTATCAAACAGCATGGCTTAAATCTCATTATCCTGCTCCATTTATGGCCTCAGTTCTATCGGGCATGATGGATGACACTGATCGTGTTGCCTTCACAGTCTCTGAAACCAAAAAAATGGGATTAACAATTAACAAGCCCTCAATTGCTGAAGGTAAATTTGAGTTTGGAATTCTAGATGAGAAAACCATTACCTATGGTCTTGGGTCAATTAAAGGTGTGGGTGAAGCATTCATTAATGAAATTGTTAATGAAAGATCATCACATGGAGAATTCAAGGATCTATTTGATTTCTGCTTAAGAATTGATAAAAAGTTCCTAAATAGAAGGGCAATAGAAGCTCTAATTTATTCCGGTGCCTTTGATATTTTTAAGCATAACAGAGCGACTCTTCTAGAAACCTATCCCATTGCAATCAAACAAGCAGAACAGCAACAAAAAGATCAAATGTTAGGGCAGGGTGGTTTGTTTTCAGAACAAAAAATAGACTCATATGAGGCCGTTTATAGAATAAAAAATGAATTAGACTTCAACCATAAAGTGAAGTTAGAAAAAGGGGTGATGGGTTATTACTTTGATACATACCCAACCGATGAACATATTAAAACAGAAAAGATTATTTCAGCAAAACTTTTGAGAAACCAAAGGTTTAGAGAAAATAGGGAATCAAGAATCATTGCTTATATTAGTAAATTAAATTTCAGAACAACCAATAGGGGCGATCAAATGGTCAGCATATTGATAGAAGATAAGGATATTTCAATCAATGCAGTGGTGTTTGCAAAGAATATGGATAAGGTAAGAGAGCATCTAAATATCGATGAGGTGTGTTTATTTACTGGAAAAATCAGCAAAGATTTCCGAGATGAATGGCAATTAACTGTGGAAAACATCGAGCCAATCGAAAATGAGAAACAAAAACACGTTAAATTTGTTGAAATCATACTTAATCAAAAACATTTAAATAGAATTGATCAGCTTCAAGAAATCATCAATAAAAATTCTGGAGACTGTCCAGTCAGGTTCAGAATCATCAGAGAAAATGCCCAGGGATTAATTAAATTAGATAAAGAAATAGGATTTAAAGCATCCAAAGAAAATCAATTAAAAATTGATGATTTTTTAGGCAATTCATGTGTTAATTTTATTTACCAATAATTAGGCAAAAATTTAACATAAAACTGCTTATTTGTTAATCAATTCCTGAGTTGTATACAATTATATATTAGGTTATTTTAATACTCCGTGGAACACTTTATTTTAAGCGTGTAACACTAAAAGTTATCCTCTGCCAAAATCTATAATCTAATTATCAGTATTTAATAATATAATTATGTGAAATGAATTACATAAGTAATTGATTTTTAATATGATATTTTTTTGATTATTTTTTATTCAAATTCATAAAAAACCCTATTCTATGAGGTTTTTTTAAAGATTTACACAGAGTTATCCACAGTTTTGTGAGTAAGTTTTTAAAACGTTGATTTGACGAGATTTTTGAAAAATTAAAGAAGATTTTTTTCTATTATTTTTAAAATTTCACGACCGACTATTTTTTTGCTATTTTTTTCAATTTTTTCTTTGAATTTTTTTCCATAAATAGTTACGGCATTTTCATCAGATTCGAAGCCAATTTCAGAGTCAGATACATCATTTAAGATAATTGCATCACACCCTTTATTTTCTAACTTCTCTAATGCATGTTTTTCATGCTCATTGGTTTCGGCTGCAAATCCAATGGATAAGATATCTTTGTGTTGTTTAGATACTTCATTAAGAATATCAGTATTTTTTATAAATTCGATTGTAATTGAGTTTGATTTCTTTTTGATCTTTTCCTTACTAAATTCTCTAACTTTAAAGTCAACTACCGCTGCAGTGGAGATAAAAATATCCTTACCTTTGACATTTCTCATGACTTCTTCGTACATCTCATAGGCTGTATTGGTCTTTATTTCAATTGCTTTTGAGTTGATATCTATGTCTTTATGTCCAGCGACAACTGTCACATTTGCACCCAGTAGAAGTAATTCATCAACGATTGCACCCCCCATCTTCCCTGAACTTCTATTGGATAGATATCGAACAGGGTCAATATATTCCCTTGTGGATCCAAGAGTTACCAGGACATTTCTATCATTAAATTTGCTTTTGATTGTTGTATTGGATATTTGATCTATGATTTCTGAGGTCTCTGCTAGTCTTCCTGTTCCAACATCTCCGCAGGCCTGTGATCCATTATCTGGAGAGATAAGATGAAAACCCAAACTCTCAAGTTTCAAAAGATTCCTTTGAACTTGTGAAGACTCAAACATTTTCATATTCATAGACGGGGCTATGTATTTATGGGCCTGACTAGCAAGTATGATTGTGCTCAATAAATCATTCGCTTTACCATCTGCAAGATTTGAAATTGTGTTGGCACTTGCGGGGGCAATAAGAATTATATCTGCCCATCTAGCAAGACTAATATGACCCATGGATAGTTCAGCCTCTTTGTCCCAAATGCTTGAATGTACCTGATTCTTAGAAATAGTCTGAAGAGTCAATTCAGTAATAAACTCTCTACCACCTTCTGTTAAAACAACCTTAACATCTGCACCCTCCTCTTGCATTCTTCTGATGATGTCAGGGGCCTTGTATGCTGAAATAGATCCCGTGATACCGATGATAATATTTTTATTATTTAGCCTTCTCATAGGTGCCCAGTAAGTTTGATATCTTCATCAATTTGTTTCATTTCAGTAATCTGAAAATTTTTAATATCCACCATTGATTGGGAATTGAAGCTGAAAGCCGATATGGAATCTCCTCCCATCAATTTTGGAGCGATGTAGATAATGAACTCATCAATTAGTGAATCTTCCATAAGAGCCTCAAGAAGTAAAGGGCCTGACTCTACTAAAAGATTATTAATATTGGATAATTTATCAGAGCGTAATAATTTTTTTAAATCGATTTTTCCATCTTTCTTTATTGAATCGGAAGATGAGTCAATGATTAAAGTTTCTGCATTGGATGAAAATATATTTAAAGATTTGTCAGTTACTTGATCATTTGAGTCCACCACCACTCGAATTGGATTATTAAAGTTTTCATCTAATCTAACGGTTAAAGATGGGTTGTCTTTTAGGACAGTGTTTGAACCTGTAAGAATAGCATCTGAGGATGCCCTGATTAGATGAACATCTTTTCTGGAAGACTCTGAAGTGATCCACTTGCTCTCCCCATTTTTTAGAGCAATTTTCCCATCCAGAGTCATTGCAATTTTGGCTGTAACAAAAGGACGGTTTCTTTCATGTCTCGAAAAAAACCCTTTATTAAGATCTCGATTTTGATCATCCATCAACCCAAGTTCAACTTTAACACCAGAACTCTCTAGCTTCTGAATTCCATCTCCAGCTACCAAAGGATTAGGATCCTCTGAAGAAACAACAACTCTTGAAACACCGGAATCAATAAGAGCATTTACACAAGGAGGAGTTTTCCCATGATGAGAACATGGTTCAAGAGTGATATAAACAGTTGATCCATGAGCACTAAAATCTATTTTTTTTAGCGCATCTATTTCTGCATGATCTGATCCATAGGTTTGGTGATATCCAGTGGCAATGATTTCATCGTCTTTTGTAATGACACAACCAACCATTGGGTTAGTTCTAACACCATATTTTCCCTTGGCAGCAAGTTGCATTGCAAGGGACATATTTTTACGATCTTTTATTGAAAATCCTGCCATGAAAAACCACTTTGTTCAGATATAATTGTGTAGTTATAAAAGCCAATAAATGTAGTTATTTTACTTGGGAGTATTACATGGATGAAGATAAAAAGAAAGCTCTACAAGCAGCACTAGCACAAATTGATAAGCAATTTGGTAAGGGCTCGGTTATGTTCCTCGGTGATGAGCAATCCCAAACCGATATTGAAGCAGTTTCTACTGGAAGTTTGAGTCTCGATATTGCACTTGGTATTGGCGGTCTCCCTAGAGGAAGAATTATCGAAGTTTATGGTCCTGAATCTTCTGGAAAAACAACTCTTACGTTGCATGCAATAGCTGAGATGCAAAAACTTGGTGGGACTGCAGCCTTCATTGATGCAGAACATGCACTTGATCCACAATACGCAAAACGATTAGGCGTTAACATTGAAGAGCTTTTGATTTCTCAACCTGACACCGGTGAACAAGCTCTTGAGATTTGTGACATGTTGGTCAGATCTGGAGGTGTTGATATCGTTGTGGTGGATTCAGTTGCTGCTTTAACTCCTAAAGCTGAGATCGAAGGAGATATGGGTGACTCTCACATGGGCCTTCAAGCTAGATTAATGTCACAGGCATTGAGAAAGTTAACTTCGAACATTAAGAAAACTAATACGATGGTTATTTTTATCAACCAGTTAAGAATGAAAATTGGTGTCATGTTTGGAAACCCTGAGACTACAACAGGTGGAAATGCTTTGAAATTCTATGCTTCCGTTAGATTGGATATCAGAAGAACAGGAGCTATTAAAAAAGGTGATGAAGTCCTTGGAAATGAAACCAGAGTCAAAGTTTTGAAGAATAAGGTTGCTCCTCCATTTAAACAAGCGGAGTTCCAGATTCTCTACAATCAAGGAATTTCAAGAGAGAGCGAGATTATTGAACTTGGTGTTGCTCAAGACCTAATTGAAAAAGCAGGTGCTTGGTATAGTGTGGATGGTGAGCGCATAGGTCAAGGTAAGGACAATGCAAGAGACTATCTTAAGGAAAACACACAATTAAGAGAATCACTTGAATCAAAGATTCGTGAGAAATTAATGCAAGGTGCAACAGACACTGTCGAATAAGTGTTTTAGTGCTGCCATAAAGATGCTTGCTCGTCGTGAGCATTCAGTATCGGAATTAACAGAAAAATTGAGCACCAAGGGTTTTGAGCTTAAGGATATTAATTCTGCAGTGCAGTCACTGATTGAAAAAAATCTTCAAAGTGATGAAAGATATTCTGAAATGATTATTAGAACTCGCTTTAACCAAGGAAAAGGACCATTAAAAATAAGGTATGAACTTCAGTCTAATGGCATCTCTGAATTTAAAATAGATGAATACAATTGGAACCTTCTTGCTAAAGAGGTTAGATTTAAAAAATTTGGAAATGATATTCCTTCTGACTATAAAGACATTGCGAAACAAAAAAGATTCTTATTATCACGAGGCTTCAATTCTGAGAATATCGAATTTGCAATGAAAAAATGAACTCCTTATTTGAAATGAGATCTCCGCTTTATATTAAATATGCGGATGGAGAAACAAGATTGGTTGAAGCCTTATTTGAACATCCAAAGGGTGTTTTGTATTTTGAATTATTTTGGGAGAATGATCCTAAATACTCCATCCATATCATTGAAGGAGAGATTAAGGGTGAGGGTCCTTGGAAAGTGGGGGACTGCTCTTTTCATGTTCTTGGATGCAACCATACCCATCCTCAGCTTTGCGAAATGCAAAGTTATTGGAGACAAGAAAAAATGCTAAATCCTGAGAATTTCAGAGGTGATGAATTGGTTAAGATTGCTGCCGAAAAAGGGGCAATCCTTCCTGAGAACATTGCTGTCAATCTTGACCAATATGAAGGGTAGTCATCAGACAAAAGCTTATGATTTTAAGAATAGGGATGTATTAGTTCTAAAAAAACTTTGGCCATATCTGGTCAAAATGAAGTCTCGAGTTATATGGGCTGTCCTTTTTTTAATATTTGCAAAGTTGGCAAATGTTTCTGTACCTATTGCTCTTAAAGAAATTGTTGATCATCTAGATGAGCCTAATGTTCTTTTAGTACTACCCTTGGGACTTTTGACTGCTTACGGATTTTTAAGATTATTGAGTGCACTTTTTAACGAGCTCAGAGATGCTGTTTTTGCCAAAGTAAGATATCACGCAATGCGGTTCGTTGCAATTGGTGTATTTAAGCACCTGCACTCATTAGACCTATCATTCCATCTAGATAGAAGAATTGGAGGTATTACCAGAGATATTGATAGAGGTACACAAAGTGTTTCAACTTTATTATCCATTTTTGTTTTTAATATTCTGCCTTCGTTGTTTGAGATTTTTCTAGTCATTGGTTTGCTATGGATAAGTTACGATCTGTTCTTTGCGGCTACCTCTTTGGTTACTGTTTTCTTGTATATCTTATTAACACTTGCTATCACCAATTGGCGAATGAAATATCGATATGATATGAATGACATGCAATCTGAAGCAAACACAAATGCTGTTGATAGTTTAATTAACTATGAAACAGTGAAATATTTCAACCAAGATAATTTTGAAGTTGAGAGATATGATAATACGATGAGACGATGGGAGGAAGTGGCTGTGAAAAGTTTTACTTCTATGACTGCGTTAAATTTTGCACAAAGTGCAGTCATTGCTATTGGAGTAACCATTATTCTTATCCTTGCAGCTGATGGTGTAGTCAAGTCCGAATTATCCTTAGGTGACATGATTATGATTCAAGCCCTATTGCTGCAGTTGTTTCTGCCACTGAGCAGCCTTGGAATCATCTACAGGCAAATTAAACATAATTTTATTGACATGAACAACATGTTTGATCTCTTGGAAAAATCATCAAAGATAAAAGATATTAACGGTGCAAAGGATATTGAAGTAAATAATGCGAAAGTAGAATTCCAGAATATTTCTTTTGCTTATGAGGGTAAAGATAAAGTCCTTAAAGATATATCCTTTTCTATCGAACCGGGTCAGAAGGTAGCCATTGTTGGTTCATCCGGCTCTGGTAAATCAACAATTTCAAAATTGCTTTTTAGGTTTTATGATGTCAGCTCAGGTCAAATATTAATTGATGGCCAAGATATAAAACAATATACTCAAAGATCTGTACAGAGTGCTATTGGTGTAGTGCCACAGGAGCCAGTGATGTTTAATGAGAGTATTTTCTATAATATTTCTTATGGAAAATATGGCGCTACAAAAGAAGAGGTTGTTCATGCAGCAAAACTTGCCTACATCCATGACTTTATATCTAAGTTGCCTTTAGGTTATGACACTTTGGTGGGTGAGAGAGGTTTGAAGTTATCAGGTGGTGAAAAACAAAGAATGGCGATCGCAAGAGTGTTGTTGAAAAACCCGCCTATTTTGATATTTGATGAAGCAACTTCCGCACTTGATTCTCACTCCGAGAAGATGGTCCAGAAAGCCTTGGATGAATTAGCGCAGAGACATACTACTCTTGTTATTGCCCACAGGTTATCAACCATTATCGATAGCAGTAATATTATTGTTTTGGGTGATGGAAAAGTAATTGAGCAGGGCACACACCAAGAATTAATTCAAAGTGGCGGAGAATATAAACGACTCTGGGAAATTCAGGTTAACAATCAATCAGATGAAATTTAATGTTTTAAGCACAAGTGGAAATGCAAGACTTGGCTCTCTAGAGCTCGAGCACGGTAAAGTTAGAACGCCAGCATTTATGCCCGTAGGGACATATGGAACAGTTAAATCAATGACCCCTGAAGAGGTTAAAGGGATTGGTGCTGATATTATTTTAGGTAATACTTTCCACCTTGCTATCACTCCAGGAATGGAGGTAATTGATCATCATGGGTCACTTCATGATTTTATGAATTGGCATGGACCGATTCTAACTGACTCTGGAGGTTTTCAAGTTTTTAGCTTAGGAAAGTTAAGAAAGATTACTGAAGAAGGAGTGCATTTTAGATCCCCAAAAGACGGCTCAAAAATATTTATGGGACCTGAAGAGTCAATGCAAATTCAAAAAAAATTAAAATCAGATATCGTGATGATATTTGATGATTGCACAGCATACCCCTCAACCAAGACAGAGGTTGATCAATCCATGCAACTTTCTATTCGATGGGCAAACAGATCTAAAGAAGAGCATTTACGCTTGAAAAACACCAATGCACTTTTTGGTATAGTTCAAGGGGGGATGCATCAAGACCTGAGATTGGAATCTATTGAAAGATTAACTGAAATAGGCTTTGACGGGTATGCCATTGGAGGTCTTTCTGTTGGAGAACCTAAAGAGGAAATGTTTAAGGTATTGAGTTATTTGCCTACTAATATGCCATCTCAATCTCCTAGGTATTTAATGGGGGTGGGTACGCCTGAAGATATTATCAATGCAGTCGATAATGGGATCGATATGTTTGATTGTGTGATGCCTTCCAGAAATGCAAGAAACGGCCATCTTTTTACATCTCATGGAGTGGTGAAGATTAAAAATGCTATTCATAAAAAAGACATTAATCCACTGGATTCGAATTGCAAATGCTACACTTGTCAAAATTACTCGAGATCTTATCTACACCACCTTCAAAAGATCAATGAAATATTAGGGGCTAGATTGGCAACTATTCATAACTTATTTTTCTATCAGAACTTAATGCATGAAATTAGACTTTCAATTGAGAATGATAGCTTTTCTGAATTCAAATTAAATTTTATTAAACGCTTCAATAATGACTAGAAAACTATTGTTTTTTGTTGATGAAGGAGGATTCGAGGATTTCACTTCATTATTTCAATCGCAAGGTTTCGAGGTAAGTTTTGAAGACTCCCAAAGAAAAGCGGTTAAGCTTGCAAAAAAGAATAAATATGATGTAGTTGTAGCCGAATTCTCATACAATCCAGAATTTAGAGACAGAGTGAGCAATATTGAGTCCTTATTGGCTACTGTGGAAGCTGAAAGCGCGGATAGCAAGATCATTCTTCTCTACGATGAAATCAATCAATCACAACTTGATCAACTTCTGCAAAGATATCGTGTATCGGAGACCCTAAAATTTCCAATCAATCGAGAAAAACTAATTTCTTTAATTAATTAGTTTCTTTATTTTTAAAATACTCATCAAAAATTGCTTTTGCAAGAGGAGCGGCTTTTGAGCTTCCGCTTCCAGCATTTTCAACAATAACAGCGATTGCTATTTCAGGGTTCTTGATTGGAGCAAAAGCATTAAATAGTGCATGATCTCTTAAATGTTCCTCATATTTTTCAGCGATGTAATCCTCTTCAGGGTCCAGGCCGAATACTTGAGCAGTTCCAGTTTTACCGGCGAAAGTATATTTTTGGTCAGTATTGAGCCTTCTAGCAGTACCATTGGCACCATAAATGGTTTTTTCCATTCCAGAAATTACATCATCCCAATGGTGAATGTCCTTAATAGGAAGACGATTTATAATTTCAGTTTTAGTTGAAATCAAATCTTGATTATCAGAGACATAATTTTTTAAGATTCTGGGTTTATAAAGATAGCCTTTATTAGCAATTGCAGCAGTTGCCAGAGCAAGTTGAAGTGGAGACACCGTGGTATAACCTTGTCCGATACCAGTAATCAAAGTTTCGCCTCTATACCAAGGTTCATTTTTGTTGATTTTTTTCCAAATTTTAGATGGAAGCACACCCGCTTTTTCACCTGGGATATCAATGCCTGTAAGCTTACCAAAGTAAAAATTTTGGAGGTTATCATGAATCTTATCTATGCCCATTTCATCAGCTAACTCATAATAAAAAACATCACACGATTGAGCTATGGATTCCTGGGTATTGACTTTACCATGACCTGATTTTTTCCAATCGTTAAACTTTCTTGAGTAGTTAGGTAATTTTGTAAAACCTCTACAAAAGACAACATGATTGTCTTTAATCACATCTTCTTCCAAACCTGCAAGAAGGACCATGGGTTTGATAGTTGATCCGGGTGGGTATAATCCCTGAATAGTTCGATTAAGTTGAGGAATATCTTTTGAATCTGTCAATGATTTATAGTCTTCAACACTAATTCCATTGACAAATAAATTCGGATCATAAATAGGACTACTGGCCAGTGTTAGCAATTCACCCGAATTAACATCAACAACAACAATTGCCCCTCTTTTTCCAGCTAAAAGTTCTTCTGCTTTTTTTTGAAGATCTAAATCTATTGATAAATATAAATTTGCACCAGGTTTAGATGGATTAATAATATCTGTATCGATAATCCTTCCATCTACATTTCTCTCAATTTGCTTTGTACCCGAAGATCCATGAAGGAGCTCCTCATACTGTCTTTCAATCCCTATCTTGCCAATGTAGTCTGTACCCTGATAATTTTCATCTGAGAATATTTCCTTATCTTCTTGGCTCATCTTTGAGACATAACCTAAGATATGAACAGCTGATGAAGCTTCAGGATAATACCTTTGGAAGTAGGGCTCTATATCGACTCCAACAGAATTATCACTGACTAAAAAACTTGCCATTTCTTCTTCGGACAAGTTGTATTTAATTGGAATCTGGTCAAATTTTTTATAATTTTTGCGAACCTTTAAATATTTTTCGATATGTTTATCAGTTATGAGACCTTGTTCTTTATATTTAACAAAGACTTGATTAATGTCTTTAATTTTTTCTGGCGTGATTGTTAGTCTGTAAGCAAGCTTATTATCAGCAAGAACTCTTCCTTTTCTATCAAAAATCTTTCCTCGGAAAGGGGGTATTGGTCGTTTTGCGAGTTGATTACCCAGGGCCTCTTCAAGATAGTGCTGATGATTGATAACTTGAAGGTTGTATATTCTCGCAATAATCACAGAGGTGACTAGAACTATAAAACCAATTGCAATGTAATATCGCGAGAGAAAAATTCTCTGTTCGTATTCTTTATTGGCAAGTGTGTCCATTACTAGAAGAAACTTCTATGAATAACTCTGTTGGAAAATATTTCAACTAAAGGCCAGATAATTGCGTTAATTAAAGGGACTGTCAAAATCCAATAATCAACATAAAACCCATTAATCATAATGAATATACCAAGGTAGATAATTAAATAGATTACCGATGCAACGAAGATATAAATTTGTTGGGTTGTGTAGTTTGAAAAAGCAAAGGATTTTTTAACTCTATTGATAAAGAGGAGAGAGGCAATTAAGGCTAAAGAGTTTTGACCCAGAAAATCAGATAATTGGATATCAATTAGAAGTCCAATCAGTAGAGCAATAAAGTAGATACTCTCATTTTTATTAATTACTAACCATTGTGAAAGAAACATCAAAATCCATATTGGCATAAACACAAGCATGTAATCAGGTAACGGAATTGCATTAAAGATTAAGGTAAATATTAATAATTTGAATAACGAGGCTTGGGCTGAAGACTTAATTAGCATTTGTTTTCCCCCCGATTAGGATGTAGTCAAGACTATTCATATTTTGAATTGGTTGAAGTCTAATAATCTGAAATGGTTCATATGGAAAATTATTTACTTCAACAACTTTACCAACAGGAATACCAACAGGATATTTCTCTCCAATACCACTCGTAATAAAAATATCATTGACTCTGATATCCTGTCCTTTTTCTATGTACAAAACTTCAAGTAAGTTCTTTTCAAGTGCCAAACCTCTGGCAATTCCACGAATACTATTTCTAGAATTCTTAATTGGGGTGAATTGAGTCGGGTCAGTTATTATTCTAACTTTTGCATCTAGTTGAGAAATCTCGCTAACTTCACCCACCAGTCCATCGGGGCCATAAACAATTCTTCCTTTTGATAAGTTATCAGACGAGCCTTTATTAATATTGAGAATTTTTTTCAGTCTAGAAGAGTTTATTTCAAGTACTCTTGCCAGTGTATTTTTTTGACTTTCATAAGAAAGTGAATTATTAATCAGTTGATTTATTTTATTGTTCTCTTGGAGAAGACCTTGAACTTCATTCAGTTGTATTTTAAGGTTAACAATTTCAGCAGTTAATTGTTTATTCTGCTCTATTAAGATTGATTTTTCTTGACCTTGTTCATTAACCCATTCAAAAAATATATTGGGAACACTAACCAGGGATTTAACTGGAATTAGCATGGAAGAGATATAAGATTTGGTTGAATCTAGAAAAGAAAAACGAGAATCAACAAAAATAAGAGAAATGGATATAAGTATTGGAATAAAAATTCTTACTATATCCATCTCATTAATTCACCTTATTCTGATGCAAGGAATCCCATATTGTGTTTGCTGATCATATCAAGAGCTACACCACCACCTCTAGCAACACATGTTAGGGGATCATCAGCGATTCGCACAGGCAAGTTAGTTTCAGCATTAATTAACTTATCTAAGCCTTCTAGTAATGCACCACCACCGGTTAAAACAAGGCCATTTTCAGCGATATCTGATGAGAGTTCGGGCGGAGTTTTTTCCAAAGCCACTCTCACTGCTCCGACAATTTGCCTTAGAGGCTCCTGAAGAGCTTCAAGAATTTCAGCATTAGTAACTGTGAATGATACCGGGATACCTTTAGCAACATCTCTGCCTCTAAAGTCAATTTTCTTGACAGCACTACTTTCATAGGCTGAACCAATTTCTTCTTTAATTTGTTCCGCAGTAGCGTATCCAATAATGACACGATGTTTACGCCTAACATACTTGACAATCGTATCATCAAAGACATCACCTCCAACTCTCAGTGAATCTGAATAAACAATACCATTTAGTGACATGATTGCTATCTCAGTAGTACCACCACCAATATCAATTACCATAGTGCCAGAAGCATCCTCGATTGCCATACCAGCACCAAGCGCGGCCGCCATAGGTTCTTCAATAAGGTAAACATCTCTTGCACCAGCACCAACTGCTGATTCTTTGATTGCTCGTCTTTCAACTTGTGTGGCACCGCACGGTACACAAATTAGCACTTTAGGACTTGGTGCAAAAAAACCACTTTTTAAAACCTTTCTAATGAAATGTTGTAGCATCTTTTCAGTCACTTTAAAGTCTGCAATCACACCATCTTTCATAGGTCTGATTGCCTCAATCTGACCTGGAGTTCTACCCAGCATGTTTTTAGCCTCTTGACCCACTGCTATAACGGTTGATTCTATAGAGCCTCGATCGTTTCTAACTGCAACAACAGAAGGCTCATTAAGAACAACAGTTCCGTCCATATAAATTAGGGTATTTGCTGTACCTAAATCAATAGATAAGCTTTGTGCTTTGAAAAAATTAAACATAGAATTTGGTAAATAAAGTTGTGTAAAAAATTAGAATCTAATACTATATACATCTAGAGCTATCAAGGCAATAGATTATGCAAAAAAACATCACATATAGACAGCAAGATATTATAGAAAATATCACTCAAGCATTGCAGTATATTTCTTACTATCATTCGGCAGATTTTATTAAGGCAATTTCTGCTGCTCATGAGCGAGAAAAAAATATTCCTGCTAAGAACGCGCTTGCTCAGGTTTTAATCAGCTCAAAAATGTCTGCAACAGGTAAGAGACCAATCTGTCAAGATACAGGCATAGTGAATGTTTTTGTAGAAGTTGGCATGAATGTCTCTTGGGATGCTGACATGTCATTAGAAGATATGATCAATGAAGGGGTTAGAAGGGCTTACACATTTGAAAATAATCCACTCAGAGCTTCCGTAGTTAGCGATCCGCTTTTTTCTAGAAAGAATACGAGAGACAATACACCTGCTGTTATCTATACTTCAGTAGTACCAGGAAACAGGTTGAGTTTTACGGTTGCTGCGAAAGGGGCTGGCTCTGAGAATAAAGCAAAATTTACCATTCTAAATCCCAATGAAAGTCTTGAGGAATGGGTGTTAAAGACTATTCCCACAATGGGTGCTGGCTGGTGTCCACCTGGAATTATTGGAATTGGTGTTGGAGGAACTGCCGATAAAGCCATGCTTATGGCTAAGCATAGCTTAATGGAACCGATTGACATTGATGAGATTAAAGCAAAAAAAGATCCTAGTGATATCGAAAAAATGAGAATCAGTCTCTATGAGAAGATCAATGGTCTTGGAATTGGTGCTCAAGGTCTAGGCGGCTCAACGACTGTTCTGGATGTAAAAATTGAAGATTATCCTACCCACGCTGCATCACTGCCTGTTGCTATGATTGCGAATTGCACTGCCACTAGGCATGTTCATTTTACAATTGATGAAAATGGAAATTCAACACTACCTGAAGTTGATATGAGTTTATATCCAGAAATTGAAATGGATGTTTCAAGTTTTAAAAAAGTTAATCTAGATGGATTAACTAGAGAATCAATGAATGATTGGCAAATTGGTCAAACTTTGCTAATTTCAGGAACAATCATCACTGGAAGAGATGCCGCTCATAAAAGATTAAAAGATATTATTGAGTCTAACAGTGAGTTACCTTCCAATGTAGATTTTAAAAACAAGTTTATTTACTATGTTGGCCCAGTTGATGCAGTTGGAGATGAGGTGATTGGACCTGCAGGCCCTACTACTTCAACTCGGATGGACAAATATTCTGAGATGATGTTTGAGAAACTTGGCATTATGGGAATGATTGGGAAAGCTGAAAGAGGAAAGAATACGGTCGATACAATTAAAAAAAACAAAGGCACTTATCTCATCGCGGTTGGTGGGGCGGCCTATTTAATTTCTAAAGCAATTAAAAGCGCCAGAGTGCTAGCCTTTGATGACCTTGGTATGGAGGCAATTCACGAATTCATCGTAAAAGACATGCCAGTTACTGTCGCTGTTGATAATAATGGTCAAAATATTCACGATGTTTTTCAGAACATCGAAATAAAAGCGCTTAAAGTATAATTACTGCGAAGTTGGTCGGATAATCGCTGGGTATTTTATACCGAGAGGAAAGTCCGGGCTCCATAGAGCGGGATGCTAGGTAACGCCTAGGTATGGTGACATAACGGACAGTGCTGAAGAAATTTAAACCGCCTGGTGACAGGTAAGGGTGAGAAGGTGCGGTAAGAGCGCACCGCACATTTGGTGACAAATGTGGCATGGTAAACCCCATCCGGAGCAAGCTCAAATAGGATAGCGTTGATGTGGCTCGCAGAGTTATCGGGTAGAGTGCTTGAGGTAGTTGGCAACAACTATCCTAGATGAATGATTATCAGATACAGAACCCGGCTTACAGACCAACTTCACTTTATTTCTCTTTTCAGTTAGAATGTGAATATGAAAAAAATATTTAAAGTGCAACTTTTAGGTATTTTCATCTCTCTTTCGATGTCCGCTGCAAGTGCATCAAGCGATATCTATTACACTGATAAAAATATTACCATCTACTCAGATGGAAAAATCGTCTTTACCGGAAAAGATTATGGCCCTACTTTTTCACCAGCAAAAAATTGGGTTGAAGAGGATTTTTTTACTCAACAAGAAAAATATTGCGAGAGGGATAGTATTTTCGTTGAGGAATCTAAAAAATTCTAACCTGAGCTATTGTTGCTCGATCATTTCCACTTAAATCTTGGTATTTTTTAATATTGTGGAAATCTTTCTCGAGTAAATCTCTAACCGCATTAGCCTGATCATAACCATGCTCTATTAGTAAAAATCCTCCTTTTTCAAGGAATTTTGGAGCATTATTTATGATGTCGTTAATCGAATCCATCCCATCCTTTCCTGATGTTAAGGCGCTTATAGGTTCATACTCTAAGTCTTTAAGATGTTTATCGCCTTCGGCAATATAGGGTGGATTTGAGATAATTAGGTTGTATTTTTGATGACTTAATTCATTAAACCAGTCACTTAAATATAGGTCAATACCCTTAGAACTCAAAATTTTCTCAATATTTTGTCTAGCAATATTCAGAGCTTTTTCTGAAATATCTGTGGCAGTAACAGACCAATCCTTAAAGATTGATTTAAGAGAAATAGCAATGATCCCACTACCAGTTCCCATATCTAAAACTTTAAAGTTATTTTTATCAGTAAACTTTGCCTTGACGATTTCAATGAGTAATTCTGTCTCAGGGCGGG
>Ga0213859_10000411_pt1 | contig 19397 bp, 21 predicted proteins | sample PICome_2_FD_160133 | JGI IMG/M metagenome (GOLD analysis project Ga0213859, IMG submission 160133) | Coastal seawater microbial communities near Pivers Island, North Carolina, United States - PICO304 | ecosystem: Environmental > Aquatic > Marine > Coastal | place: USA: North Carolina...
CGCCCCCTCTCAAGCGGAGAACCCGCGTACTACTCTCTTTTTAAAGTGGAGGATAATTTTAAGAGTAGTACATACCCCCGTTTTCACGGTATTTTAAGGGATTAGACTGTATCTTAAGCTATCATAGAGTTTTGATATACTCTCAAACCCATATCCGTTCAGTCGTTGAAGCCCCATCATATTCTATCATAGCGAACTTAGATGGTAAACTGCGGATTTTCCATTGTTACATATTTATCATTATTACTATTGGGAAGTGGTATTGCCACTGTTCCTTTTATAAATTTCTTTATAAAAGTAGTAGATAAATCTTTAGGAGGTTCCCGCTACAAGATATGTTGCTCACAATTAATTATGAACTTGCCGAATCATTGCCTATTCGACACACCCCGTTCTCAAGGTGTAAAGTACTTTCCTTTTGGATGTTATAATCAGATAATGTTCTACCGTCTTCAAGTTGTTTTCCTGCGAAAATTCGCTTATACCCTAAGTTTCCCTAGGGGCTAGACTGTATCTTAAGCTAGCTCAGGGTGCCAACCATCATAGCTAACCGATGACCGTGCGGTCGTTGAAGGAGAACCATATCCTAGCATAATTATCGGACTTAGGTTCTTTACCCGCGGATTGCCCAATCCTAAACGTTATTACTTTGCCCTAGGTCATTACCCCGGGTGCTTTATAATGTTTCCACTATAAAGGTAGTAGTTTAGGCTCTAAGGGGTTTCCCGACATTATAAGCCATCTCGCCGTGTAAAAAAATAATACAAAAAAAATACACGACTAGCAGTTGTTACTAACAGGAACTAACTGTTTATCTTCATTCAGAGCCTGATGAATGAAGCAGACTGCTTTTCAGACCTTTTGTTTGCACAAACCCGTGTGCTTTTATTTCCTGAAGAATGCTATCATAAATATTATAAGAAGCCGATTTTTTAAGATTTTTAATAACTGTATATGGTCTTATGTTAACCCAGTGGAAACATTCATATACTTGATTTGGATCTGATAGATCAAACATTGAACAAGGTTTACAGTGATCCATATGCCATGTTTCTCCGTAATTATCCATAGTCATACCATCATATAACTGATATTCCATCCAATCACGAAGAATTTTAGGTGTACACTGTACATATTTCATAGTTCTTTGTTTTTTTGTTTCGTCCTGTGCTATTAATGCATTGTAAAGTCTGGTACGCAAACGAACTTCTAATTTGAATGTTATATCAGTATTTATTTTATTTTGTTTATATTGACTTGTTTGTTTAATAATTTTTTCTCTATTTTTCTGATAATATTCTTTACGTCTTGTAGAAGAACAGTTTTTACACTCGGATCTTAGTGTTCCGGTTGGTCTCTTATAAAATAATGTACCATGTTTGTTTTTACCACATATTGTACACTGTTTGGTAATATCAGTTTCTATAATTTTTTTCTCGGCTTTCTTTCGTTTATAATGCTCTTTATTTAAATCTCTATACTTTTGTCGATTTTTAGATCTACGTTCTCTTTCATATGTGTTTTTACAATTTTTACAATATGATCTATCCTTAGGAAATTTATCTAAATCTTTGGTAATATGGCATTTAGTACACTCTTTCATTTACTCATTATTACCAAATATTTAAATAATTTTTTGTTCAGGTGTGCTTAAAAAATCTCTGCTGGGTTGGAGGACGTTAATACCCTAAGTTTTCACAAAAGGACTAGACTGTATCTTAAGCAGATTCAAGGAGATACCTATCATTATCCACCGACATCCGTGCGGTCGTTGAGGGAATATCATATTCTATCATAACGAACTTAGATATTTTACCCGCGGATTACCCAATTCTTAACGTTATTACTATGAGCGAGGTCATTACCCTGCCTATTATAATAAATTTCTAAATTATAAGTAGTAGTTAAGACTCTAAGGGAGTTCCCGTCATTATAAGATGTCTCGCATAGATTTAATTATCTATACTAACATTTGAATTTATATTAGAGTGTTTTAATTTAACATGTCTGTTTAAAGAATCTTTACTTTTATATTCACATGAGCAATGAGAACATTTAAATGATATACCTTTATCAATATGTTCTTTTTTTTCATGCCTTCTTCTTCCAGAAGGAGACGCATATTCTAAATCACAAAAATTACATTTAAATTTTTCTTCAAATGGTTGTTTTGAAATATAAATACAATTTTCTATTTGATTTATTTTATAAGGTATAATTAAGTAAGGTTTGATATCGTCTAAAAATTTCAATGAATCTTTATGACCAATTCTCCATTCATACGTTGTGCAAATTTTATCTGACGCAGGAGAATTTCTAACTCTTTTTCTCACATTTCCATTCCAAATTTCTTTTGCTTTGAAAAGAGGTGTTGGGTCATTTTGTGAAATAGATAATCTTATTCTATTACTGTTAGATTTGTCATTTGAAACACTACCTTCTCCTTCATAAAATCCCGCCATCCAAATTTTAAATATTAATTGCTGGTCCATTATTTTTATACTTATCAACACGTTTTTAAACTCTAATATACAGGATTACAACAGTTTATCTAATAACAGAGCCTGTATGTTATTAGCTGAATGTTTTTCGGGACAATTCCTCAGTTTATCCCTTCCTTATCTTGAATTTTAGCTTTGACATTATCAATCGAATCTGAAGGCTCAACTTCAAGTGTAATAGTCTTTCCAGTGAGCGTCTTAACAAATATTTGCATTTTTTTGTATTTTTTATATTAGTAAACATATTTTTAAATTTGTAAAATATCTTCCCTAAAAAAATTATAAAAAATACAGGTTAAAAACAATATAAAATTTTTAAAATGATTTTAAAATTAAAGAAAAAGTTATAAGACCTTATTACACTTAATTATGAGTACTTTTTCTGGAAACGATTTGATTACGAGTGATCTTGGAAATATGTTAGAGAGTATTAAACAAACTTTCTCTAATAATACTATCTCTAATGGTACTATGACTAATAATACTGTTGATATTTTGATGATTATTCTTCAAAAAACCGTTGAGTTACATGAAGAAATAAAGGATATAAAAGTATCTCTTGATGAACACAGATTTATTGTTGAAGATTTTAACGATGATATTAATCAAAAATCTAAAATTGCAGGTATTATTGGTATAGTTATTCTTGTATTAGGCATGTGTTGTTGTTGTATGATAGGGTGTAAAACAGGTTAAATAAAGCTTAAATATTATGTTTCTCTTTAATAAGAGAAACATAATATGAATAATTTAGCGTGTGTATCAAAAATATTATATGACAAAGAGGTTATAGAAAAAAATAAAGAAAATTATGAATTAAAACAAAAACTAAAAAAATATGAAACACCAAATCTTTCGTTAGAAAATGAAGAAGAATGGGAAAAGTTAAAAGAAAAAGAATTTTCTAAGTTAAAAAAAACGATTAAAAATTGGTGTTCAAATATTCTTATTGAAGCCCTTGAATACGAAATAGATAGTATATGGAGTTCGAATATAGTTAGTTGTTTAGAAGAATGTTTAATAAAATTAACAAATAACAAAGAGTGGGCTAAATTTCATAAGGAGTATATACTTACATGTGTTGTAAATTGTTTAGAGAATTTAAAATATTTGAATTTAACAAAAAATGAAGAATTAAAAGAGAATATTGGTAATATGATTTATGGTAGTATAGTTGGAATATTATATGAAAGATCACCTTCAGTGTTAGATAATTTAGAGTGAGATAAATGGGTTATAAAAATAAAATAAAATGATTTATCTTTTAAAAAACAATTTAGATGATTTAAAGATAAATTATACAAAATAAAATTAATGGAAACACAAGGTGTTCAAGAAAATCAAAAGACTATGGAAGTCTTAATTAAATCTGAAGTCAATAAAGACTCAGAAATTATTAATGAAACTCGTGAAGTCTGTCGAGTATTACCTAATGGAGAAACTGTTTGTTTCTTGAATGATCGACAAGGAGAGATTACAAGAAAGCAAATAGAAGAAAGGTATTCACAAATTAGATTAACAGATAAGGATGAAGAGAATGGACTTGAGCTTTTCTGTTATATTAAGTGTACTAACGATGATGAAGATGTAGTTAAGAAGTGTAGAGGAGTTGTTTTCAATAACGATAAGATTGTTATGAAAGCGTTTCCGTTTACAAGAGAATATTCTAGTACAGATGAAGATAATGTAAAGAGTGTTTTTTCACAAACAGATTTTACAAAATGCAGATTTTACAATTCGGTAGAAGGTACATTGATTCGTGTTTTTAATTTTAATGATAAGTGGTTTGTTTCAACACATAGAAAGTTGAACGCGTTTAAGAGTAAGTGGGCTTCTAAGGAGTCTTTTGGAGATATTTTCAAGAGGTCTTTGGAAGAGTATATGATGAATGGAGGATATGAAAAGGTATTTGATGGAGTTACTGAAAGTTTTGATAAAGAAAGTATTAAAGAAAATACAATTGAAAAGGTATGTAGTAGACTTGATAAGAACAATCAGTATATGTTTTTGGTAAGTAATACTCCAGAAAACAGGATTGTTTGTACTACAAAAGAAGTACCTGAATTAATTCATGTAGGAACGTTTAAAAATGGTGAACTTGATTTAGATGATTATGTTGGATTTAATAAAGGAAAAGAGCATCATTTTGGGAGTGTTGAGGAGATGATCAGTGAAGTTGAAAGTATTGATTATGATGAGTTTCAAGGAATTATTGCGTTTTTACCTAATAATGAACAAGTTAAAATTCTTACACCAAAGTATCAAGAGTTGTTTAAAATTAGAGGAAACGAGTCTAGTATTAAGTTTAGATACCTGCAAGTAAGAATGAATAAGAGACTTAGTAATGGATTGTATAGTTTGTATCCTAAATATAGTAAAGATTTTGATGATTATGAGAATATTTTGTATAAGATTGCGCAATTTATTTACAGATCGTATATAGCGAGGTACATTAGTAAGAGATACATTACGTTGCCAGTTGAAGAGTTTGCTGTTATGAGAGAGTGTCATAATTGGCATTGTCAAGATCGTGGTAATAATAGGATTAATGAGGAGAAAGTGATTGAAGTATTGAATCAACAACCACCTACAAATTTGAATCATATGATTAGACGATTTAGAATTGATGCATCTAAGCATCGTGAAAAGCATGCTAGCAGACAATATGTTACTCCTAAATTTGGACCTAAAACCCCAGTTGCAATGGATACTCACGGAGCGAACTCCGCTCGTGGAGATACTCACGGAGCGAACGATGGAACTTCACGACAAAATACAAATATTTCACCGATGGTATTGCCTATTAATTCTCAAGAAGCTCGTAGAACGGAAAGTATGATTGATCCTATTAGTGTATAATATTTAGAGAAATAAAAGAATAAAATAAATTGAATTATATATTCTAGAGATAGAATATATAATATAATAAATAAAGATGGATAAAAACGAAATAAAAATACTTGGAGTAGGAGATCCACATATTAAAATAGATAATCTTCCAGAGTTTGATTTATTCTGTAATAAACTATATGAGTTAGCGATAGAAGAGAATCCTGATATTATTATTGTTTTGGGAGATGTTCTTGATACGCATGAGAGGTTGCATACAGTGACTATGAATAAGGCGTTTGATATGATAAAGAATCTTCGAGATATAAGTAAGACGTATATTTTGGTAGGTAATCATGATGCTATAAACAATCGAATATTTTTGAATGAGAATCATTGGATGAATGCTATGAAAGAATGGAAAAATGTAGAAATTATAGATAAAGTAAAAGTATTAGATATAAACGATATAAAATTAACATTAGTTCCTTATGTACCTAATGGTAGATTTATAGAAGCATTAAAAACAAATGATGAAGAAGAATGGAAGAATAGCGATTTAATTTTTGCGCATCAAGAGTTTTATGGATGTAAAATGGGAGCTATAGTATCAGTAGATGGGGATAGATGGGATGAAGAATATCCTTATGTTATTTCAGGGCATATTCACTCAAATCAAAGACCGCAAAAAAACATATATTATCCAGGATCTGCTATGCAAAATGCTTTTGGAGAGAGTGAAAAGAATATTATTCCAGTTATAAGAGTTGAAAAAGATGTTGTTGATGCGTCCCACGAATCTATGGCGAAGATAGATATTCAGGAAAAGAATTTAGGGTTACCTAGAAAAAAAATAGTATATATGGATGTAGAAGATATAGATAATTATGAACCAGAAAAGATAAATGAAGAAAAGATAAACGATAAAATTAAAGTTACAGTGAGTGGAGTGTATGAAGATTTCAAAGCGTTGAAGAAGACAAAAAAGTATAAAGATTTAGTGAAAAAAGGAGTAAAAATAGTGTTTAAACCTAAAAAAATCAAAGAAAAGCTTAACATAGGGGATATTTCAGATGATTTTATAGATGAAGATGGAAGTGTTAAGTTAATGGATATACTGCAGTCAAAAGTTAATTGTACTAAAAACGAGTATGTTGTTCAAGCTTATGAGTTGGTAGTGAATGGTAAAGATATAGATACAAATGATATTATGTTTGTATGATAAAATTTTAGATAGAGAGAATAAATGTTTTTTTATGTATTAATAAAAAAAACATTTAGAATAGATAAAATGAGTAATTATGGTTATGGAAATTACAATCAATCAACGCAAAATTACGGTGTAACTCCTGTAGAAGATCTTGCTGATATTGAACAAATGGAACAAATGGCTTCTAGTAAAATGAAACAACTACATATACCTCCTGTTTCGTCTGGTATGGTATCTCCACATCCTTCACAGCAATTTATACAACAAATAGAGCAACAACCAATGAGTGCTTCAGTTTATCCTCAAGGTATGATGATGTCATCGCCGTATGTTGATATGGATAATGAGTCAATTAAAGAAGTTAACTCTAATTTGAATTGTCTTGATGTTTGTGATCATATTAAAACATGTCCTATATGTACTAAGTTTTATAAAAATGATAATACGGTGTATATAGTTGTAATAATTGTACTAATAATTATTAGTTTACTTTTGTTAAAAAATGTATTAGATAATATTAAAAGATAATTTTTATATTTTAATAAAAATATAAAAATCAAGCTATCATTTGCTATAAAAGATCAATTTCTAATAAAAGATATAATGAATTATATAATTGAGAAATTTTTACCTTTAAAATCTAATGTTGATAACAAAGTTAATCATTTCAAAAAGATTTGCATTAGTGGTAATTTAGATTATGATGATAAAGATAATATTTGGAAATGGTTTAATAGATTTTTAAGGATTGCGCAATATTATATTAAAATTAAAATTAAAAACAAAATTTATATAAATAATAAAATGAAATTTTTATTATTTATATAAAAATAATAAAAAAATGCCTAATAAAAAAAGTAACCGTAAAAATATTTGTAAAACTTGTGGTATAAGAGCCATATATAATTTTAAAAATAATACTATTGGAATATATTGTAAAAAACATTCAAAACCAGGTATGATTAACGTTAAATCTCCTAAATGTATTGATTGTAAAGAAAAACAACCTACTTTCAATAATCTTGGACAAACAACAGGATTATATTGTAAAGATTGTTCAAAACCAGGTATGGTAGATGTTAAACATCCTAAATGTATTGATTGTAAAGAAAAACGACCTTATTTCAATAATCCTGGACAAACAACAGGATTATACTGTAAAGATTGTTCAAAACCAAGTATGGTAGATGTTAGATCTCCTAAATGTATTGAATGTAAAGAAAAACAACCTAATTTCAATAATCCTGGACAAACAACAAGATTATATTGTAAAGATTGTTCAAAACCAGGTATGATTAACGTTAAATCTCCTAAATGTATTGATTGTAAAGAAAAAATACCTAATTTCAATAATCCTGGACAAACAACAGGATTATATTGTAAAGATTGTTCAAAACCAGGTATGATTAACGTTAATTCTCCTAAATGTATTGAATGTAAAGAAAAACAACCTATTTTCAATAATCTTGGACAAACAACAGGATTATATTGTAAAGATTGTTCAAAACCAGGTATGGTAGATGTTAAATCTCCTAAATGTATTGAATGTAAAGAAAAACAACCTAATTTCAATAATCTTGGAGAAACAACAGGATTATATTGTAAAGATTGTTCAAAACCAGGTATGATTAACGTTAAATCTCCTAAATGTGTTGAATGTAAAGAAAAAATACCTACTTTCAATAATCTTGGACAAACAACAGGATTATATTGTAAAGATTGTTCAAAACCAGGTATGGTAGATGTTAAACATCCTAAATGTAAAGCAGAAGGTTGTAAAAAGCGTTCGTCATATGGTATCCCTTGTAATTTACCAAGTAAATGTTCGGTTCATAAAGAAGAAGGAATGATTGTTAGACCTCGTGGAAAATGTACTATTAAAAATTGTAATCAAATAGCAACTCACGGAATACATAAACCAAATCATTGTGAAAATCATAAAACTGATAATGATGTAGATTTAGTAGAGAGAAAATGCATTGAATGTGGAAATATTGATATTATAATAAATGGATTATGTGTTAATTTTTGTGGATTAACTGAAAAACATAAAGAACTTAAAAAACATCAAAAAATAAAAGAGAAAAGAGTGTTAAAAATATTAGAAGCAAATTTTATGAAACCAACAGAATATAATGTAAGAGTTGATAGACATTGTGGCGGAGTTAATTCAGAAGAAAAAGAAATTGGATTTGATTTTGGTAATTTTAAAGTATTTGTAGAAGTAGATGAAAATCGTCATAAATCTTATTGTGAATTAGGAGAAGTAAATAGAATGAAAAATATTTATATGAATGAAGGAGGAATTCCAATTGTATTTATAAGATATAATCCAGATAATTTTAAGGATAATAATAATAAAACAAAAAAATTATCACAAGCAAAAAGACAGGAAATATTAATAAAATGGTTAAAAAAATATAAAAATGATGGTTTAAAGCATAATTTAAGTGTAAATTATTTGTTTTATGATGGATGGAAGGAAAGAGAAATTTTTGAATATGAAATAGAACCATATAGAACAGAAGAATTTAAATGTGATAAAACAAATAAAATATTTTATATAAAATCTCAATATGAAGAACATCTAAAAAAAATTAATCAATCCAACCAATAACTAAAATTTTAAATTTTTTAAGTATCTTTTCTAGATTAAAAATGTATTAGATAATATTAAAAGATAATTTTTATATTTTTATAAAAATATAAAAATCAAGCTATCATTTCAGCTTTTATTTTTTCATTATGTTTATAATCTTTAATTTCAAAATAATCGTAACATAAAGATTCCAAGTCATTTAAGTTTTTTATGTCTTTATTTATAAAAATTTTTGGAAAAGAGTAAGGAAATCTATCTAACTGAGTGTTTACGGCCTGTAAATGTTGTTCGTAAATATGAGCGTCGCCTAAATTTATGAATAAATTTCTTGGTTTCAATTGACAAACTCTTGCTATAAGAATTAAAAATAGAGAAGAAGATGTAATGTTAAAAGGAAGACCTAAAAATAGATCTGAACTTCTATTAAATACCTTCATATCAAGATGATTGTCTGATGAAACGTAGAATTGACAAATTATAGAATGACATGGAAACAAAACACCTTGTTCACATTGTAAAGGGTTGTAGTCTGTTAATAAGAGACGACGAGATGTTGGATCTGTTTTTATTTGATTTATTAATTTTTGTAGTTGATCAAGTTCACCGTTAAAATTTCTCCATTGATAACCGTACATAGGACCCATTTCGCCTTCTTCGTAATCTAAGTTTCTAGATTTTAAAAATTCAGATGAAGTATTACGTTTCCATATATTTATACCTTTTTGTTCTAAAATTTTTGTATTAGTTTCACCTCTTATAAAAAATAGGAGTTCTTCAACAACACCTCTAAAAAACATTTTTTTTGTAGTTAAAAGGGGGATAGTATTGTTTTCTAAATTAAATTTTAATGTAGGAGGGGAAAAAGAACTGTATACGTTAGCGTTTCTTGTTTTTCTAAGTTCGGAGTATAAAGTATATTTTAGGACTTCCAAGTAGTTAGATTCTTCTATATTTTCCGAATGAATGTCTAGAACGTAGTGAGTAAAGTGATCAAAATTTTGGTGAGATAAGCAAAGGGAATTTTTGTAAGATAATTGAGGAAAAAATTTATCACAATCATATTCTTTATTCATAAAAGAGATATGGACCTCTGATATCAAGTTTTTGTAATTAGAAAAAACAAGATTGTAAATTTGTTCACCACCAGCTATAAATATTTTACTTTCAGGAAATCTTTCTTTAGAGTCTCTAATAGCATCTAATAAATCAGTGTATACTCTAGCGGTATTATTTCCAATTACCTGATTAGTATTTTCGTATAATAGACTTTTACTAATACAGTAAATATTTCTATTTTTTAATACTTTAGGAATGAATTGAAGAGTATTTCTGCCGAATATAACAGTATTATTCAAAGTTTTTTGTTTGAATAGTTTTAACTCTTCGGAACAAGACCAAGAAAGAGAGTTTGTGAGACCTATTCCTAGTTTACCGTTTGATTGTTTTGATACTGCGACGATAATATTTAACATTTGATGATTTTGGATATTTATATATAGATGTATAAAATAATAAGTTAAATCATTTTATAAATAATATTTTTTAGAATAAAAATGAGTGATTCAGAAGTCGAATTTGATTATGGTAGTGAACAAGATTATGATAGTAATGAAAGTGGTGATGAAGGAGGATGGATCGGAGGAGATCTTTCGGAAGATGTTGGTAGCGGAGATTTTTTTGGTAACGAGGTTGAAGTAAATCAACAAGTATTTCCTCAACAAGAGGAAGCAGAATCATCATCAGACGAAGAAGAGGAAGAACAATCATCATCAGACGAAGAAGAGATATCTTATCCTGTTAAAAAATTTGATAATTTATTAACAGAGACAAATTATGATATAGGATATGAATATGAGATACAATTACAGCCAGGAATTAAGCAATATGAACATGTTCAGAAACAAAATATTTTTGAGCATGGACAACAAGTTTTTTTAGAAGATTTGAATGCTATAGGAGTTAATACAGATATACTTAGTTACATAGGTAAAAAAATGGAAGATAAAGATAATTATACAAAATTTACGAGTCTAATAACAATAACATCTATTAATCTTTTACGTATAATTACTAGTGAAGATATGATACAAGGACATGTAAATTCTATTATGAAATATACAAAAAATATTGAAGACTATAAAATATTAAATCCGATAGGTTTTGTTTTAGGATATGGAGTAACTGAGGGATGTCCAGAAGACAAGCCTATAAATATAGAAAAATTAAATATTATTAAAAAGAATCTTACAAATGATAATAGTATTATAAAAAAGTTTAATGAAGATATAGATATTATTGATGTAGTTAGATATGCTAGATTTTGGATAAATTTAAGAAAAAATAAATAAATTGAATTATATATTCTGTAATTCTAGAATATATAATAAAAATGATGAATACGAGAGGAATACATTTTCAAGATATGAAATGGAAAGGAGGAGCTCATTTAGCTTTCAATGGAAGTATATCTGATTCTATTAGAATGGCTATATCAATGGGTATGTATAGTTGTCAAATTTATTTAGGATCTCCTAGATCATATAATAGAAGTACGATAGATAAAGAAGATATAAAAGCGGTAAAAGATATTCTAAAATTTTTTCCTGTTAATTTATTTATCCATACACCTGTTATATACAATTTATCTGGAAAAGTTGATAATTTGGCTTGGCAAGGTGGAGATATTGATAAGATAATGAACTTATGTGTTAAAGGAATGCAGTATGAACTAGATGTTTTGAATATGATTGAAGCAGAAAATATTGATTTAGGAGTAGTTGTTCATCCTGGTAGTAATAAGGATAAAGAAAACGGATTAAAAGCTATATCAGAGACCATAAACAAATTAGAGTTTAAAAATGGAACAGGTAAAGCAAAATTATTGTTAGAGAATTCTAGTGGAGGGGGAACAAAGTTAGCAACTACTTTTGAAGAGATTAAAAAAATAATAGATGGTGTTTTACCGGAGAAGAGAGAAAATGTAGGAGTGTGTATAGATACAGCACATATATTTGGATTTGGAAGTTATGATATTAGAGAGAAGAGTGAAGTTGATAGAATGTTTAGAGAGTTTGATGAAATTATAGGTAAAGAGTATTTATGTTTGATACATCTTAATGATTCCAAGTGTTCAGAACAAAAAAGACATAATGCGTTTTTTGGTAGTTGTAAAGATTGTCATCAATTATTAGGTGAAGGGTATATATGGAAAGATAATTATGAAACTTTAATATATCTTTTAGAAATATGTGAGCGTAGATCTACTCCTATTGTTTTAGAAACAGTTAAAGAAGATATATTCACTCTTGCGTCATTGAATAAGTTCAATAAATGATTTCCCTGAGCGGATTCGTCGGAAAGCTCGTCAGGAGTCATAATTTAAGGTATATCTTTGCGATATTCTCCCTGAGAAGTTATGAAAGTATCGTTTGATATATTTACATAATCTTCTGTATAAAGATTTTCCAAGTCTTTTTTTGTTTGAGAGTCTAATAAAGAATCTATATGCGGAGTTTGCAGAGAAAACTTTTCTGAATCATCTGAATCATCTTCTGATATAGAAGATACTAAAGAATGAGTATCATTATTATTATTATCAGAAACAAAGTTTAGAGTAGAAGATTCAGATAAAGCTTTATATTCTCCTAGAGATTTTGACTCGCGGAGATATTTAAAAATGTTATTTTGTGGTAAATTATAAGGTAAATTAGATCTTAAGAAGTATAAAAAAATCATACAAGGAAATAGTGTTACTAAAGTAATAGAAACGTAAATTAATTTCATTTTTATTAAGATATAATTTATTATTTAGATAAAAAATAATAAATTACTATTCATATGCCATTTTTTTTATTTTTTGTATGCATTCTTTTAATTTTACTATTTGATTATAGCAATCGTATAGAGCATGATGTTTAGTATTATCAGCACTCAAATAAACTTTACATAAATCGTAAGTAGTTCTTGTATCTCTAACTTGCCAAAATTTCCAAGGTGGTACAATAGAACAAGCTTTAAAAGCGCTTTCTAATATAGGTATATCAAAAGCGCATCCATGACCCCAAACGAAAGATATTTTTGTAAAATTATACCAATTATGAAACTGTACAAGAGCGTCTTTGATATCTAGTCTGTCATTATGGTCAAAGACTTCTTTACTTATTTCAGGGGGTTGAGATTTCCACCATTCTTCTGTATTTTTGTCGTAATCTAGACCTATATCTAGACAGCTTTTTAGGTCTACTCTGCAGTAAAAAGTATCATGATCTTCCAATTTTTTATTTAGGGGATCTTTTCTATTAAATTTTATGGCTCCTATAGTTAATATAGAAGCTTTATGAGATATAGCCATAGTTTCAATATCTACCATTACTTCCATTTTTATCTTTTTATTGTGAGATGGTGTTTTTAAAGTCTAATTAAAAATTTTTTTTATAAATTTTGCGATGTCGATGTCAGAAATATTTGTAAAAAGAATTTTAGGAATCTCTTGAGGATTATATTTATCTTCTAATTTTTGAAATCTTGATTTTTGATATTTATCATCTTTTTTAAAATTTATTTTATCTTTCTCAGTAGGATTTAAGATAGCTTTTTCAAATATTATATCTTTTAAAATGTTTCTTAATTTTTTTAAGTCGTGTAGATTGAATATATTTTCAGCTAGTTGTTCTAATTCAGATCCTGTTACACCGCAATGATCTTCCAAGTCTTCCCTGAAGTTATTATCGCCGAAAATATCTTTATATATTTTTTTGTATAAGTCGATTGCATAAGGTAGTAGTTGACTGGAAATATCTTTTGAAATATCTTCAAATCTGCAATCCATTCTCCATAAATTTTCGTTTGTTTCGGTATGTATATCTTTTAAAATATAAAAGCTATGAGGGTCTGATTTTTTTGAAGAAGGTATGTCTATATAAACGATGTTATTAAAACCATGAGTATTTAATAGAATATGTTCAAGTAATTCTTTTATAGTAAAAAGTACAATGTTATAATTTTTTAGATATTTAAAAATAGAAGAAGTAAAAGAAATGTATTTGTTTTCAAATTTTATTTGAGCTTTAAAACATTTTTTCATTAACTGCATGTCTTCTACAGTTAGATAATTTTTGAAGTAGTCTTGATATTTTGTTATTCTAGATTCCATGGGAGATAAACTTTCTGATATTATTTTTTTGTATTTACCTATTTCGAAATTTTTCTTTTTGAATAAATTTTCTAATTTTTTTATATCTTCATGAATATTTTTATGATACTCTTGAATATCCAACCATTCTACAGAACTTTTTCTCAAATTTTGTAAATTTTGTAAAGTTTGTCTATAACATCTTTCGTTTCTTAGTTTTTGAATAAGTTTATTATGTAATTTTTTATAATTGCTTTTGTTTACATTTGAAAGGTCTATATCATCTGATTGATTTTTCAATAAAAAATCATAAGAAATATCATCATCTTCATTATATTCTTTTATTGATTTTATTATAGGTGAATTTTTTACATAAGTTTCTTCTTGTACGAGTTCATTGGACATCTTTGGAACTGTTGTAGAATCTTTATCTGATACTCTAGGAGTGAACTTCTCGCAGATCTTCGCGAGGCGAGCTCGCTCGACGAGAAGGCGAGCTCTGCTCGACGAATCCGTTCGTGGAGATACTTCCTCAATAACTTCGGAGATATTCACTGAATCATCTTGAATATTACTCTCGGAGCGAGCTCCGCTCGTGGAGATACTCTCGGAGCGAGCTCCGCTCGTGGAGATAATTTCAGTAACAGATTCTTCGTAATCTATTTTTTCTAAAAGGGGTGATGAGTTTTCATTAACCTTATTTTTTTTTGATTTTTTATTTTTGATTTTTTTAAATTTTGAGGGATCTGGTCTTACTATAATAACTTCTTCTTCAATAATTTCTATATCTTTATGAAGATATATAGGTAAAAGGTCTTTTCTAGTTTCATAAATATGTATCTCGTTATTTTTTTCTTCTATAATAGAAGATATGTCTATATCGGTTTCTTTTTCGATTATAAATTTAAAAATATTTGTTTTCATTTTTTCTATACTTAAATAAGTTGAAAGATTTGATAATTCAATATCCTTTTTTTTTGAATCCTTTTCTAATTTTTTTAATTTTTTTGTGTGAAATTTAATAGTTGTTTCTAGTTTTGATATTTCTTGTTTATAATTTTCCATGATGTTTAAAGGATTTATATTAGAATCTGGAGATATGTTTATATCTTTTAATGGACATGTATTAGATATATGAGATTTTATATCGGATAAAGATGAAGTATTGAATATACATTTTGAACAGTTATAAACTATATCACACGAGGAATCTGTCCCATGAATCGCAAGATCAGTATCATGACACGAGTTTATGAGTGGGGGTTTAGGTAATAAATTACTTTCATTCATTAAAATATATTATTATATTTACTTTTTTTCTCTAAATAATAAAATTTAGTATTTAGAGAAAAAAAGTAAAAGGACAAATTATGAATAATTACCTTACTATTTTTATTGTAGTATTAATTTTTTTACTTTTAACACTTAGTTATAGTTATCAGTTTACAAGGGTGTTTTCACAATACATTTGTATACTTTTATTTATTATATGTTTATGGATAAATCCAATAAATTTGAAATTAAAAATATCTATAACAATTTTTTTACTTTATTATTATAGTAATAATATATATTTAGTTACTGTATTTGCTAAAAATATGTATAACATACTAAATATTGAAAATAAAAACGATATAATGTCAAGAAATCTTATATTAGAAAGCTATAAATCTGTACTTAATGTAAAAACAGATTTAAGTAAATTTTCAGAAATAGATTATCCTAGAATAATAGCTTGTAATTATGTGAATGATCAGATAGAAAATGTTTTTTGTTTATCGTCAATAGATGAAAATCAAAAGACTTCTTTTGTAATGGATATAATATTAAAAAACTATATAGGATTTGGTAGATGTGTTGAAAATCCTTTATTTATACCACATGAAAAAAATCAAGGTATACGATATCAAAAATTAAAAGAAGATATACCTAAACATATAAATGAAGGTAGAAACGTTTTTATATATATAACACCTGTACCTGACAGTTTTAAAGAAGATTATGAAATATCAAAAGTAAATACTGGAATATTTAGATTAGCAAGTGATTTAGAAATACCTATATCATTAATTTGTATAGATTATATAAAAAGAGATTATTTTGGAAGTATATATAGACAAAATTTTCATATTTGTGCAGGAGAAACTTTTGAGGTGAATAAAGAAAATATTAGGGATATTTGTAATAAGACTAAAAAATTTTATGAAGAAAAACTATTAGAATTTGAAAATAAAAAGTTTGATATTATATAAATGAGTGAAGAAGTACAAAATACTGTTCCTTTACAAAATTCTTCTCAAAATAAATTCTCCTCTTTTTTATTCTATATTTATTTGGTTTATAATATAGCATTAATTATAGCTATATCTTTCTATACGAAAAAATCTATGGATAAAAATGCTGTAAAAAGATATAAAAAAATAGCTAAATATATCGTGTTATCTATTGTGATATTACACTTTGTATTAGGAAGTTTTAACGCTTATATATTAGTTAAGAGTGGACATAACCCTTTAAATGCTAGATATACTCTCGGAGCGAGCTCCGATCGTGGAGATACTCTTTCTCAAATATCTTACAGAGGTTCTACGTTGATTCTTTCCGATATATCGTTATTATTGTGTATCTTTTTATTGTTAAGAAAAGAGGATAGATTTGAAAGTGCTATAACTTTAGCATTTTTTGGGAATATATTATGTTTATTAGATTATTTGTTCAAATAAATCTAAAGAATTTTTGACATTTTAATAATAAATTTAAAATGTCAAAAAAAAGTTTTACATATACCTCGTTAGATAAGGTAGAACAATCCTTTTATGAGACTACAGTTAATCCATCAGAATATTCAGTAAAATATTGTAATCATTGTAGAATAAATATAGCAACTCATAAAAAAATAATAGAATATCATTTAGATTCTTGTTTATGTAGAACTTATTTAAGTTGTGCTAAAAATTGCAGAAAATATGATCAGTATGAAGAGGCAAAATTGATTATATCAAGAAATAATATACCTTTATTAGCTTTTATAGATAAATTTCCAGAATTTTCTTCTAAGTTTTGTTCTGAAAAAATTAGAGTAGGATTTTATGGATGTAATAAATGTCTTACTATATTTCCTGTTGCTAAATTATATATGAGTGTAATAGAAGAATATATCTAAAGATTTGAATATAACCATAAAATGTTACTTATTTTTGGTGATTTTAAAATTCCTTATTCAAATATAGTTTTTATGCAAGACATATATGAATCTTCCTCTTCTTCTGTCAGTGAAAATGATCTCCACGATCAAGCTCGACTTGCGAGTGATGTTGAAAACGAAATAGATGATTTAACTTCCAAGTATCTTTTTATTAAACTTTATAAAGGTATACTTGGAAGATATGATAAATTAGAAGAGTTTACAAAATCTACTAACGTAAATAAATTTTTAGATGAAAATGGAAATTTTATCTCTAAAAATCATAAGTCTCCAGATGAAGTACCAGTTACAGATTTGTTGATACCTTATCATCTTCTTGTAAATAATAATAAAAAGGAAAAATCTACTTTTGAAATTATTATGGATTATTTTAGAAATATTTTTTAAATTTTTTTTAAAAAAAAATTTAAAAATTAAGAGTATAACTTTTTAGTAGGTTTATTTAATGGTTGTTTTAAATTTTTGTTTCCTAAGTTAGAAAAATTTGAACTTATATTATGTTTTCTATAATATTCATTGTTCTTTATAGAAGTCCAAAAAAGGATAAACCAAATAACCATAGTAAATATAAAGATAAGAGAAACGTATGCAGCTTGATTGTTAGTACATTTTTCCAAGCAACCTATATAATCAAAAAGATCTGATTTGTCTGAGTATTTAGTTATGTTTCGTGTAGAGTTACATTCCAAAATACAAGTATTATAGTAATCGATGTCATTGAGATATCTTCCGGGAAAAGATTTAACTAAATTTAAGTTTGATAAACCGAAAGTAAATAAGGTAGATAATTTTGCAAAGTTTAATTTGTGTAAATAAAACATCTTTATTTATAAAATAAAAACAGTAATTTGAAAAATTATTTTATTTTTTCTTAAAAAAACTTATTTAGAAAATTATCTTTAAAAATATAAATGAGAAAGCGTAAAATGGAAGCAAAAAAATGCGAACCATCAAATAATGTTAAGAAAAGGCAACGACCACGAATTCGATTAAAAGACGCTCCTACCATATCATCTCTAGATGACCTTATAGAATTAGGTCAATCAATAAGTTTTTATAGAAATTTAGATATGCCAATGTTATGGAGAATAGCTCCCCATCTTGAGGAGTTAAACAGTCTTATAGGAATGAAATCACTAAAGGAGTCTATATTTTATCAAATAATATATTATCTCCAAGGACTGAACGAAAAAAATAAAAATCAAGAGTACCTTCATACAATAATAACCGGCCCTCCAGGTAGTGGTAAAACTTCTGTATCAAAAATATTAGGTAAAATTTATAAAGAATTGGGTGTATTATCAGATAAAGGTGAATTCAAAGTTGCTTACAGAGAAGATTTTGTAGCAGATTATTTAGGACAAACTGCAAATAAAACAAAGAAACTACTAAAATCCTGTATAGGCGGTGTTCTTTTTATAGACGAACTATACGCTTTAGGACCTGGTAAAGACGATAAAGACTCTTTTTCTAAAGAAGCGATAGATACTCTTAATGTATTCTTATCAGAACATAAAAACGACTTTTGTTGTATAGCAGCAGGCTATAAAGAAGATATATCTTCATGTTTTTTCTCTGTAAATAGAGGACTTGAAAGAAGATTCCCTTGGGTTCATAATATAGAAAGCTATACTCCAGAAGAGCTAACATTAATAGCTATAAAAATGATAGAAGATATCGGTTGGAAAATAGACAAAAATGAAACTAAAGATTTAATCACAGACATAATAAAAAATAATCCAGATCATTTCAAAAATTACGGCGGTGATATAGAAAACTTCATAACAAAATCTAAAATGATGCATGCAAAAAGAGTTTTCACCCTCCCAAAAAATAAAAAATATATCTTCTCAAAAGACGACTTTAATGAAGGTATTAAAATGGTAAAAAAATACTCTCAAAATAATAAAAAGGATGATAAG
>Ga0213859_10000412_pt1 | contig 19383 bp, 19 predicted proteins | sample PICome_2_FD_160133 | JGI IMG/M metagenome (GOLD analysis project Ga0213859, IMG submission 160133) | Coastal seawater microbial communities near Pivers Island, North Carolina, United States - PICO304 | ecosystem: Environmental > Aquatic > Marine > Coastal | place: USA: North Carolina...
GGGGCGAGGTATTGCAAAACGATTTAAGTCAGATTCTTATGATTATCCTGTGGCTGAAGCTTATTTATCATATACTCCGGTAGATTTTTTAAATATACAGTTTGGTCACGGCAAAAATTTTATTGGAGACGGATATAGGTCATTGTTTCAGAGTGATGTATCAAGTCCTTACCCATTTTTAAAATTGAATGTTAATTTTTGGAAAATTAAGTACACAAGTACTTGGATGTGGTTAAAGGATGTACGCCCAGAGGTTACAGTAGACGGTGCTTTTTTCACAAAATACATGGCTAACCATTTCTTAAGTTGGAATGTTTCCAAACGACTTAATATTGGACTGTTTGAATCTGTAATGTGGGCTGATACTAATAATAGAGGATTTGATATTAATTATTTGAATCCTATTATATTTTTCAGGGCTATAGAATTTCAGACTGGGCAAGATGCAGGTAATGCAATTTTAGGTCTAAGTGGAAAATACAAATGGAATAACAAAGTAAATATATATGGTCAGTTTATTCTAGACGAATTTTCATTAAGTGATGTAAAAGCTGGTGAAAAAAGTTGGAAGAATAAGTTTGGTTTCCAACTGGGTGCTAAGTACTTTAATGCCTTTAAAATTGATAATCTATTACTTCAATTAGAGTACAACCAAGTAAGACCTTATACCTACTCCCATAATTCTATTATTTTAAATTATGCTCATTTTAATCAGCCAATGGCGCACCTTTGGGGTTCTAATTTCAGAGAATTAGTGTTAATTGGTCGTTACAATTACAAAAGATGGTTTGCCGATGCTAAGTTCATAATTGGTCAACGTGGTTATGATTTTAATACAACTGATGACAGTTTTAATTATGGAGGTAATATTTATGCAGATGAGGATAATCGAGTCAGTGATACAGGTATAAAAATCGGGCAAGGTAACAAAACAAAGAGTTTTATGACTGAAATACAGGCTGGTTATCTCATTAACCCAGAGACCAATTTAAAATTATTTACCAATATTATTTACAGAGATTTTAACCCAGAAGCAATTACTGCATCAACTATGGATTCTAATACTTTTTGGTTTAGTATAGGAATTCGTACAGATTTGTTTAATTGGTATAACGACTTCTAAGAATCGATTATATAAGGGGTTAATCTTATTCGTGCGCTATGTAAAGCCTGTAGCACAACCTGATTTATTATAGTCTACTGTTATATACGAATCATTTTCTTCGCTTATCCCAAAATCAATAGTATTTTGAACTCTATCTATTAGTGATTCAAGAATATTTAAAAACTTTTTAATTCTGTCAAATTAGATACTTGTCCGTGCTCAGGAATTATTTTTGCGTCTTCATTAATTAAAACCATGGCGCGTTTAACAGGCTTGAATTATCCATTAATGCTACTACCAGATTTTAAATCAATACATAGATAACTATCATTAAAATAGGTAACACCATTATGAAGAATATTACTTTGAGTAAAATATAAAATAGAATCACCGTCCATATGTGCGTTAGAAATATGAAATACAGCTACATCCTCATCATTAGCAGTAATATTCAGCTTATCGTTAAAAGTCATTATAGGAATTGTTTACTTACTTTTATAGGTTCCGTCTTATTGTATACGCTTTAATCGTTTTTTTACATTTTCGTGTGCGATCATGGTTGCACCAGCTTTTGCCATATTTTCATTTCCACCAGCATGGTCCAATGTTTCCGCCATCACCCTGAGGCACATATACTTTTTTAGTCAGTTATGCGGCCTATATTTTAACCCTATTAAACCTTTGGGTGTTAACAATAAAGATAATTCTGAAGCAAACAGTAAAAAGAATAATTTTTTAGGTTTCATTATGCTAGATTGAGTTGATTTAGTCTAGTAAATACAAGGATTCTTGCTTTTAGCTGAAAAGTATTATTAAAACTACAGACTAGCGTTGGTCATAATTAATTTTCAAGTTATCTTTGCACACGCTAAGAATTAAGCTAAAAAATTGTTGTGAGTAGCGCAAAATTTTCGGTATCAACGGTTTCTGTATTCACAGATTTTAAAGAAATCACTAAAATGGGATTATCCCTTAGCGTGGTTTTTTCTTCATTGGCAGGTTATCTTCTTGGCGCTGAAACAATTAATTTAATCACACTTTTGTTGTTGTCAATTGGAGGTTACTTTATGGTAGGTGCATCTAATGCTTATAATCAAATTATCGAAAGAGATTTAGATGCCTTAATGGATCGTACAAAAAATAGACCTATACCAGCTGGAAGAATGTCTGTGAATACTGCATTTATTATTGCTACAACTTTTACCATTTTAGGATTAATCACATTATATGTTATTAATCCAAAGACAGCAATGTGGGGTGCAATTTCTATTTTTTTATATACAAGTGTTTATACACCATTAAAAACCAAAACTGCTCTTTCCGTATTTGTCGGTGCGCTACCTGGAGCAATACCTTTTATGCTTGGTTGGGTTGCAGCAAGAAATGCGTTTGGTATTGAACCTGGAACTTTGTTTGCAATTCAGTTTTTTTGGCAGTTCCCGCATTTTTGGTCAATTGGTTGGTTTTTACACGAAGATTATAAAAGAGGAGGATTTTTTATGCTACCTACCGGAAAACCGGATAAGGGCACGGCAGTACAAATTATTATGTACAGTATTTGGACCACGTTAGTTTCGATTCTACCTGTTTTTGGATTTACTGGTGATTTAAAACTTTCAATTGTTGGAGCAATTATAGTTTTACTTTTAGGTTTTGTAATGATCTTTTGTGCTTTTAGATTGTTTCAAAAAAGATCAATCAAAGCAGCCAAGCAATTGATGCTTTCAAGCGTATTTTATATTACTATGTTGCAAATAATATATGTTGCAGATAAATTTTTGAGTTAGATGGATTTAACAAAAGGAACACAGCAGGAGAAAAGAGAAAGATCTAAAAAAATGATGTTATGGTTTGGGATAGGTTCTCTTATCATGACATTTGCCGGACTAATAAGTGCATTTATTGTAAGTCGCAAACGTGAAGATTGGCTCAATGACTTTCAATTGCCAGATGCTTTTATAATAAGTGCAATTCTAATTTTAATAAGTAGTTTCACAATTATTTTTGCTAAACGAGCCTTAAAGCAAAACAATATGAAAATGGTTACAATAGGATTGTTGTTAACCTTGGGATTAGGAATTACTTTTATTTATAATCAATTTGTTGGCTTTGGACAAATTATTGAAGCCGGTTATAATTTTACAGGACCAACAAGTAATGTTACTATTTCATTCATTTATATAATAGCAATAGTACATATTGCGCACGTTGTTGCTGGTTTAATTGCATTGATTCTTGTTATTTATAATCATTTTAAACAGAAGTACAATTCCAACAATATGTTAGGTTTTGAACTCGCTGCAAATTTCTGGCATTTTGTAGATGTACTGTGGCTTGCTCTGTTTTTGTTTTTATATTTTTTTAGATACATAATTTGATTATTTTTGTCCAAATTTTAAAATTTAAATAATTTCTATGGATTCTACAGTAGTAAGTACTGGTACAGAAGGAAAAACTTGGGGAGGTGGAAATAAGCCTTTAGGAGCAAGTTATGGTAAGTTGATGATGTGGTTCTTTATTGTTTCCGATGCATTGACTTTCTCAGGTTTCTTGGCAGCCTATGGTTTTTCGAGATTCAAGTTTATAAAAGAATGGCCAATTGCTGATGAGGTGTTTACCCACGTTCCGTTTTTACATGGTCAAGAGTTACCTATGATTTATGTAGCTTTTATGACGTTTATTCTTATTATGTCGTCTGTTACAATGGTATTAGCTGTGGACGCAGGGCATCATATGAATAAGGCTAAAGTTACCTTATACATGTTTTTGACTATAATTGGTGGAGCTATTTTCGTTGGTTCACAAGCATGGGAATGGGCAACATTTATTTCTGGAGACTATGGTGCGGTACAAACAAAAGGTGGTAACATCTTGCAGTTTGGAGAATATGTGAGTGTAGATGGTAAAGAAAAGTTTAAACGTATTTCTATTGATGAGTTTGTTATAGTAGAAGAAAGTGTTAGAGCAGAGCACGAACGTAAAAATGGTTTATGGTTTGTTACGGAAGAATCCTTACCTCCATATACCGTTAGTGAAATCTATAATGGTTTAGAAGCAAATGAAAATATATTAGTTAGGAATCAAATAATTAATGAAGAAGGAGAAAAGTCAGTATTGTCTAGAGCAGAATCTCTAAAACAGATTAAGGAAAATGGACAATTGGTTGTAAAAGGAGCTAATCTTAAAGTAAATGAATATGGAACATCGCTGTTTGCTGATTTCTTTTTCTTTATAACTGGCTTCCACGGCTTCCATGTATTTTCAGGAGTAGTAATTAATATCATTATTTTCTTTAACGTGATATTGGGAACTTATGAGAGAAGAGGAAGTTATGAGATGGTAGAGAAAGTTGGTCTATATTGGCACTTTGTCGATTTAGTTTGGGTATTTGTATTTACATTCTTCTACTTAGTTTAAATTATTAAGATTAAAAAACGTCATGGCGCACGAGCATAAACTAGAAATATTTAGGGGGCTTTTAAAATTTAAGTCCAACACGCAAAAAATTTGGGGAGTATTAGTTTTTCTAACTATTGTTACAGCAGTAGAGGTTATTTTAGGTATCTACAAACCAGATTTCCTAATGCATACATGGATATCTGCGTTTGAAGGTGGTTTTTTTGCTACTTTAGGTAATATTGTATTATCGCCTTTTATTTATATGAAGCCATTGAATTTAATATTTATTATTCTTACAATCGTTAAGGCTTACTATATTACGTGGGACTTTATGCACATGAGAGATGAAAAAGGAAGTTTAAGAAAAATGGTAGTATGGACTGCAGTTTTTCTTATTTGTTACTTAATTTTCATTTTACTGCAAGAAGGTGGTTATGTATTTGAAGTTTATAATACTGACGATGCACTTATAAAACGTGATTTTTAAGGAAAAACTAACGTTAAATGATATTAAAAAGGTGGTTTTATTGAACCACCTTTTTTATTTTTACAATATGAAAAAAGAGAAGATTAAACGCTATGCAGTATTAACCATTTTATTTTTTTTGCCAGTAGCGTTTTTACTGATGCTGTATCCTTCTACGCACAATTATGAACCTTTAGAAATTGTCCATAATGATATTAGTGATATTTCTTTATCAGAAGTAATAAAACTTCAAGATCATATAACTGTTTTAGCTTTTTTTGGTAACAAACCAATTGAAAAGGCAACTGCAGCTTCTAACTTAAAAGAATTGATATATGATAAGTTTAAGGGCTTTAAAAAGTTCCAAATTGTAGTTCTTGGATTAGAGGGGTCAGAAGATGAATATAGTAAGCTAAATAAGGAAATTGCTAAGTATGAAGACCTAAAGTTTTGGCATTATATTTATTTGTCTGAATCAGACATAAGAGAAATATACAGGAATCTCAAAACTACTGAAGAATTAGATGATAATTATTCTACTGACAAAGTTTTTATAATAGACAAAGACCGAAATCAAAGGGGCCGTTTGGATGATAGAAAAAAGAAAGAGATAGAAGCAAATAAACCCATTACGCAACTATATGCATATGATTGTATAGAAGTAGCTGAGATAAAAAATAAAATGAGTGAGGATATGCGCATTTTATTCACTGAATATCGTCAAAAGCGTAAAGGTAAGTTTCAAGATTCTGATTCAAGAAGAGCTAATGATTTAAAACAAATCGATGAGTAAAAAGAATAACTATTCATACGTCGGTATCGCATTTATAATTTTAGTTTTTGGGATTATTTTCGTTCCAAAAATTATCGATAGAATCAATAACAACGACATTACGAGAGAGGAGAGTCGCAGTAAGAACGTAACTAATGTTGATTTTAGTAAAATGTTAAAAAGTGACTTAGCATATTTAGAAATAAATGGTAATCCTAAGAAGGTGCCAGAATTTAGTTTCACCAATCAAGATGGTAAAATTATTTCCAACATTGACTATTTAGGTAAGGTGTATGTTGTAGAGTTTTTCTTTACGACTTGTCCGACAATATGCCCAATAATGAATAGAAATCTGGTAGAAATACAGACCGAATTTGACAACTTTGAGAATTTTGGTGTGGCTTCCTTCTCGATTACACCAGATATTGATACTCCAGAAGTTTTAAAGGCATATGCTGAGCGTTATGGAATAACAAATCCCAATTGGCATTTAATGACAGGAGACGAAGAAGCCATATATAAGTTGGCCAATGAAGGATTTAATCTTTATACCGCAAAAGACGATACTGTGGAAGGGGGATTTGAGCATTCTGGGAATTTTGCACTTATAGATAAAGAGGGTTTTATTAGATCAAGAAGAGATGATTTTGGAAACCCATTAATTTTTTATAACGGTTTAATACCTGAAGAACAAGGTGAAGATGAAGACGGTATTTCCCAAGAAGTTACAATACTAAAAGAAGATATAGCTAAACTATTAAAAGAATGAGTATGAACAATATGGATATTGAGAAAGAAAAAAAGTATAACAAATGGATTGTTGTACTGTCAATTGTAATTCCCGTAGCTGTGGCAGCGTTGTTTGGGATTAATTTAAGAGAACTAGGTTTTGATGTAGAACCATTAACTTTTTTGCCACCAATCTATGCTGCTATTAATGGCCTAACAGCAGTACTGTTAATAATTGCATTTATAGCGATAAAAAATAAAAACTTAGTATTACACAAAAACCTAATGACAACGGCGATATTTTGTTCGGTCCTTTTTTTAGTAATGTATGTTGCATATCATATGACAAGTGATTCAACAAAATTCACTGGTGAAGGTCTTATAAGATATGTCTACTTTTTTGTATTGGTGAGTCACATATCGTTATCTATTATCGTTATACCATTTGTGCTTGTAACGTATTTAAGGGCAATAACGAACAACATAGAGAAACACAAAAAAATTGCAAAGATCACCTTTCCTTTATGGCTTTATGTTGCAGTGACAGGTGTTATTGTTTATATAATGATATCTCCGTATTATTAATAAGAGATGAAACGTAATCTAGCATTTCTATTTTTTACATTTATTTGGTCTATCCAAACTTGGTCTCAATGTGCGATGTGCAGAGCAGTATTAGAAAGTGGAGATGATCAGGCAGCAGCAGAAGGTATAAATGACGGTATAATTTTTCTAATGGCAATACCTTATATTTTAGTTGCCTTATTTGGTTTTATTTTATATAAAAAATTCAATAAATCCTCAAAATCAAAAAATACTCCAGAGGTACTGTAACAAATATCCTAGTTAAGAGTCTTAATATAACGAAAACTAAGGGGGCATTAACAATTCGTTGGCATAAAAACCTAGTTGATTTTCATACTATTGCACAAGATTTAAGATTCAATTATGATTCAAATTAAAGATTTACATAAGTCTTACCACATGGGTAGCAACTCGTTACATGTACTCAAAGGAATTAATTTTAATGTTAAAGAAGGAGAATTAGTCTCAATAATGGGTTCTTCGGGTTCAGGTAAATCAACTTTGCTCAATATTTTGGGAATGTTAGATGAAGCAGATAAGGGTAGTTACATATTAGATGGTGTTCCTATTAAGAATCTTAACGAAAAAGTTTCAGCTCAGTACAGAAATAAATTCCTTGGGTTTATTTTCCAATCGTTTAATTTAATTAATTATAAATCAGCCTTAGATAATGTCGCTATGCCATTATACTACCAAGGATTAAAGCGAAAAGAACGTGTAGATAAAGCGATGCACTACCTTGAAAAAGTGGGACTCGCAGAATGGTCTCATCATTTACCAAGTGAGTTATCTGGTGGTCAAAAACAAAGAGTTGCAATAGCAAGGGCCTTAGCGAGCAACCCTAAGGTATTATTAGCAGATGAACCTACAGGAGCTTTAGATTCGGTAACCTCTCATGAGGTCATGGAATTAATACAAGGAATTAATGACGAAGGTAAAACTATTCTCGTCGTTACGCACGAGGATGATATTGCACATATGACGAAGCGCATTGTTAATTTAAAAGATGGTGTTATCATCGATGATAGTCCTGTTAAACAAATTAGAGCAAAAGCACATGTTTGATATAGAAAGGTGGCAAGAAATATTTGATACTTTAAAGAAGAATAAGTTAAGAACTATTCTAACGGGAATATCCGTGGCTTCAGGTATCTTTATTTTAGTCGTTCTTCTTGGTTTTAGTTCAGGAATTCAAAATGGTGTTACTGAACAATTTTCAGGTGATGCCACAAATAGAATAAGTATCAGAACACGCAGTACAACCAAAGGTTATAAAGGCCTTAATCCTAATCGTAGGATACAACTCAAAAATGAGGATTTTTATACAATATCCGATACATATGATGATTTTTTGGAGTATAAATCTGCAGGTTACTCTATTTGGGGTGGATTAATTAATTATAAAAATGAATCAGGGAATTATAGTGTCAGAGGGGTTTATCCAGATTTTCAATTCATTGAAAATGCTCAGATGCTTGAGGGTCGTTTTATCAATGTAGATGATATTGAAGAATCTCGAAAAGTCATTGTTGTTGGAAACAAAACAAAAAATGAGTTGTTCAAAGGAAAGAGTCCAATAGGAGAACTCGTTTCAGTTTTTGGTATAAATTTTAAAGTTATAGGGGTTTATACAGATGCAGGTGGTGAACAAGAAGAGGGTAATGTTTATATCCCAATTTCTTCTGCTCAAATAGCCTTTAATGGTGGTGATCGCATACGAGATATGACCTTTACGGTTGCCATGTCTGAAAACCTAGATAAAGCCCTAGAATTGTCAAACGGTTTGGTAACAGGAATTGAAAGAGATATAAAACAAAAATATATCATAGCGCCTGATGACAGGGCCGCGGTCAGAGTAGATAATACTTTAGAAGAAGCAACGAAAATTTATTCTTTAATAGATGTTATTAAGGCTGTATTTTGGTTTGTTGGTATAGGAACAATTATAGCAGGTGTTGTTGGTGTGGGTAATATCATGATTATAATTGTAAAGGAGCGCACTAAAGAGATTGGTATTAGAAAAGCTTTAGGGGCAGAGCCATTTTCAATAATTGGTATGATATTACAAGAATCTATCTTTGTAACTATGTTTTCGGGCTTATTTGGCTTGATTACAGGTCTCGGTTTATTAGAAATTGTTGGTCCAACCATAGAAAATGACTATATAAAATATCCACAAGTAGATTTTAACACAGCTTTGTTTACGGTATTCTTACTTGTAGTTGCGGGTACACTGGCAGGATTTATTCCTGCGTATCGTGCCGCCAAAATAAAACCAATAGTAGCACTTAGAGACGAATAAGATGTTTAATAAAGACCGTTGGGATGAAATATTAGAAGCTTTAACAGCTAATAAGTTTAGAACTTTTCTAACAGCGTTTGGTGTATTTTGGGGTATCACGATTTTAGTATTACTTCTAGCTTTGACCAACGGATTAAAAAATGGTGTTGAGGCTGGTTTTAGTGATTTTGCAACAAATTCTATGTTTACATGGGTTCAACGTACTTCAATTCCGTATAAAGGACTACCCAAAGGAAGACGGTTTAATTATAAAATAGATGATGTAGATGCTATTAAAGCTGAGTTTCCTGAACTTAAATATGTATCACCAAGGAACTCTTTAGGTGGTTATCGTGGAGGTAACAACGTAACCCGTGGTACAAAGATTGGTGCATTTCAAATTTATGGGGATTATCCAGAATTTATTAATCAACTTCCAATGGATATTCTTCAAGGGCGTTTTATTAGTTATTCAGACATAAATTCAAATCGAAAGGTATGTGTTATTGGTATTGATGTCGTGCGATCTCTCTATGATAAAGGAGAAGATATAATGGGCTCGTATATTAAAATTAATGGTGTTAATTTTATGGTTGTAGGTACATTTAAGAACCCTAATAGCCAAGGAGATAAAGAAGAAGAAGCAAATACTATATATATTCCTTTCACAACTTTTAGCCAAGCATTTAATTATGGAAATCGCGTGAGTTGGATGGCAATTACCGCTCACGATCACTTTAACATTACTAATTTAAAAGAGCGGATATTTAGTTTTTTGAAAATGAGACATAAAGTACATCCTAATGATGAGCGTACTTTTGGTCATAGAGATATTTCGGAGCAATTTGCCAAGGTAAGTGGATTATTCGCCATCTTAACTGTGGTTGGGTATTTTGTAGGGTCCCTAATTTTAATGTCAGGTATTATAGGGATTAGTAATATTATGCTTATCGTGGTAAAAGAGCGTACAAAAGAAATAGGAGTTCGTCGTGCTTTGGGAGCGACACCTTGGAATATAAAAGCACAAATACTTCAAGAAAGTCTTATTCTCACAATTTTATCTGGAATGGTGGGTGTAGCATTTGCTGGAGGAGTGATATGGATTATGAATTATTTACTAGATTCAAGTGGTCCAATTGAGAATTTTGCCAATCCAAGTGTAGGAATGCAAGTAGTATTTACAGCACTCACTATCTTGGTACTTTCAGGATTATTGGCAGGATTAATACCTGCAAATAATGCTACGAAAATGAAACCAGTAGACGCTTTAAGAATAGAATAGAAACTAATTAACTAAGAGAATTAATAAACTAATGAAACGAACAACAACAGTAATTATATTAATTGTTATAATCGTTGCTTTTTCAACGGCACTGATTTATCTATGGCAGAAAAATCAAGAAGACCCGATCACTTATTCCTCAGAGTCATCTTCACATCAAACTATAGTTGTAAAAACGATGGCAACGGGAAGTATTGTTCCAAAGGAGGAAGTTTTAATAAAACCAAACATATCTGGAGTAATTGAAAAAGTATTTATAGAAGCAGGAGACTATGTAAATCGAGGAGATTTAATAGCACAAATTAAGGTAATACCAAATGCCTCAACCTTAACAAGTGCAAAAAATAATATTGCATCTAACAGAAATGCGTTGCAAACTGCACAAATTAATCTTGAGACTCAGAAGGCAATTTACGATCGCCAGAAAGAACTATTTGACAAAGGGGTAATTGCGGCTAATGAATTCGATCAAGTAAATAATAGTTATTTACAAGCTAAACAAAGTGTTGAACAAGCAAGAATTAATGTGCAACAAGCACGTCAAAATTATGATATTATTAAAACAGGTACTACCTCTGGTCTTGGAAATATTGCGCAGACCCAAGTAAGAGCAACTGTTTCTGGGATGGTTCTAGATGTACCTGTAAAAGCAGGAAATCAAGTTATTGAAGCTAATAATTTTAATGAGGGCACATCTATTGCTTCATTAGCAGATGTAAAAAAGATGATTTTTGAAGGTAAAGTAGATGAAAGTGAAGTGGGTAAAATTAAAGAAGGGTTACCTCTAGAAATAACTGTTGGCGCTATTGAAAACGAAACATTTGATGCGGTTTTAGATTATATAGCACCAAAAGGAGTTGCTGAAAATGGTGCTATTCAATTTGCTATTAAAGGCACCTTAACGCAAATTGACTCTACATTTATCAGAGCTGGTCTTAGCGCAAATGCCTCTATTATTCTGGATAAAGCTGACAATGTATTAGCAATTAAAGAGGCTTTAGTACAATATGACAAGGAAACAAAAAATCCGTATGTAGAGATTGAAGTTGGGGACCAAGATTTTGAAAGAAAAGATGTAGAGTTAGGGATAAGTGATGGGATTTTTGTAGAAGTAAAAAGCGGGATCACTAAAAAGGATAAAATAAAGGTTTGGAACCAAATACAGGGTATATCAAAATTCTCTCAATAATAATTTAAACACTTTAGTGTAACACTTTAAGATTTATTTAGACAAATAGACATCATGAAAAAATCAATCATCATAGCAGTTTTACTATTTGGTTTAATTGCTCAAGCACAAAATAAAAAATGGACTCTTAGGGAGTGTGTAGAATACGCTCTAGACAATAATATTTCCGTTAAACAAAGCGAATTAGATGTTCAGCTTGCGGACATAGAAAAACTATCAGCAAAAGGTAATTTTGCTCCAGGCATCAATGCAGGTGGTGGAGTTTCTGAAAACACAGGTTTAAGTATTGATCCTGTAACTAATAATACACGGACAACCACTTTTTTATCTGCCTCTGGAAGTGTTAACATGAATTACACCCTTTTTGATGGTTTAAGAAACTTTAGACAGTTGCAAAGAGCAGATATATCAAAACTTGCAAGTCAGTATCGATTGGATAAAATGAAGGATGATATTTCCTTATTTGTTGCTAATGGTTATTTACAGGTAATTCTAAGTAAAGCAAATTTAGAGGTCTTAATTTCACAGAATCAGGTTACAAAGGAACAAATTGAAAGAACTGAAAAATTAGTTGAAGCTGGTTCTTTACCGCGTGGTGACTTACTCGAAATTAATGCAACAAATGCGAGTGAGCAACAAGCAATTATAAATGCGCAAAATAACGTACAAATTTCACTTATAAGTCTTGCTCAATTATTGTTAATTAAAGACTATGAAAACTTTGATATTGAAGAGGACGGCTATAACATTGTGGATGATGGTGTTGCCTCAAGAGATGTTTCAGAAATTATAGCATCAGCTAAAGAAAACAGATCAGAAATTAAAATTGCCGAGCAGAATGTAGCAATTGCAGAAATGGATCTAAAGATTTCAAAGGGAGCTAATTATCCAACTTTAAGCGCATTTTTCGGTTATAATACAAGATATGCAGATACACCTAATTTTACTCAAGAGGTAAATGCAAATAACCCAACAATTACTGCTCAAATTGGTACTGTGCAGGCAACAGGTCAATCGGTAGTGGCTGAGTTACCAAACACCAGTTTAGTAGAAGTGCCTGCGGACCCTCTTTTTGATCAATTGTATCTTAATGATGGTGTAGGTTATGGATTACAATTAAATATTCCTATCTTAAATGGTTTTAATGTAAAAGGTAATGTGCAAAGAAGTAGAGTTAGTTTAGAACGTGCAAAGTTTCAATTAGAACAAGCCGAGCTAGATCTTGAATCTACTGTGTACCAGGCATACGTAGATGCTAAAGGAGCCTTAAAATCATATGAGGCTGCACAGTTAGCGTTAGAGTCTCAAGAACTTGCATATTCTTACGCTAAGGAACGCTATGATGTTGGTTTAACCAATGCATTTGACTTTAGTCAATCTAAATTGAGATATGACAACACTAGTATAGAATTAAATAGAGCTAAATACGATTACATATTTAAATTAAAAGTTCTCGAATTATATTTTGGAATTCCAGCAACTGAATTAAAGTTTTGATTATGAGTAAAACAGTAAAAATTATTTTAGGATTTGTTGTTCTTATGCTTATTCTGCTAATTGCAGGGTCTAAGATGGGATGGTTTGGTAAAAAAGGAAACTTTAAGGAAGTTACAGTTAAGGAGGTTACATTAAAAGATATTATTGAAACAGTATCCGCAACAGGTAAAATTCAACCAGAAGTTGAAGTAAATATTTCATCAGAAGTATCAGGTGAGATACTAGAATTACCATTTAAAGAAGGTCAAGAAGTTAAAAAGGGTGATTTGTTAGTGCGAGTTAATCCAGATTTAATCCAATCGGCAGTAAATAGATCACAAGCTACTTATCAAAATGTAAGAGCAAATCTAGAGCAAGCTGAAGCTACTTTAAAACAGGCAAAAGCAGATTATGATAGAAACAAAGCATTATTCAATAAAGGTGTAATTTCAAAAGCAGATTGGGACAGGTCTATAGCAAGTTATGAAACTGCTGTTGCTGGTAAAAGTTCAGCCTATTATAGTGTTCAGAGTGCTGCTGCTTCTGTTAATGAGGCTAAAGATAATTTGAACAGAACAACAATTTTTGCTCCAATGAGTGGTACAATTTCACTGTTAAGTGTAGAAGAAGGAGAAAGAGTTGTAGGCACTCAGCAAATGGCTGGTACAGAGATTCTTAGAGTGGCTAATTTACAGAATATGGAAGTTGAGGTTGATGTGAATGAAAATGATATTGTTAAAGTAAATATTGGAGATTCAACGATTGTTGAAGTAGATGCTTATTTAAAGAAGGAGTTTAAAGGAATAGTTACAGAAATCGCAAATTCTGCAGCTGGTAATCTGGCTGCTGATCAAGTAACTAATTTTAAGGTAAAAGTTAGAATCTTAGAAGAATCATATCATGATCTTACGGAAGGTAAACCTGAAAGTTATTCGCCATTTAGACCTGGTATGACTGCAACAGTAGATATTATAACAAAGACGCGTAAAGATGCAATTGCAGTTCCAATTAGCTCAATTGTTATTAAAACAGATACAAGCTCAACTAAGAAGCGGTATTCAAAAAACAATATAGAAGGAGACGAAGTACAAGCTGAAGAACAAAAATTTGAATGCGTTTTTGTAAATGATAGTGGTAAGGCAAAATTAAGAGTTGTAGAAACTGGTATACAAGACGATACCTCCATAGAAATTATTTCGGGATTAGAAGAATATGATAAGATTATAACAGGGCCATATAATGTGGTTTCAAAAACCTTAAAACCTGGCGATCTTATTGAAGAGAAGAATAAGAAATCAGAATCAACTGACACCAGTTCAGAATAGCAGAAATATTATTTCTAATGGCATTATTGCTTAATATAGAAACAGCAACAACTAATTGTTCAGTCTCTCTGTCAAAAGATGGAGAGACTTTAGTTTTGAAGGAAGATAATAGTCTTAGTTATTCTCATGCTGAAACTTTACACGTTTTTATTGATGAAGTGTTTAAAACGGCTAATATAGAACCATCTAATATTGATGCCGTTGCAGTTAGTAAGGGACCAGGTTCTTATACTGGATTACGTATTGGAGTATCTTCTGCAAAAGGTATTTGTTATGCCTTAAATAAACCATTGCTTTCCGTTGATACCTTAAAAAGTCTTGCTTGCCAGGCTAAAGTAGAAAAAGGATTTATTGTACCTATGCTAGATGCTCGTAGAATGGAAGTTTATTGCTCAGTTTATAGTTATGACCTAAAGAAAGTTAGAGAAATAGAAGCTCAAGTAATAGACGAAAATAGTTTTGGTAACTATTTAAAGCATGGGCCAGTTTATTTTATAGGAAATGGTGTCGAAAAAACAAAAGCTATAATTGAGCATCCAAATGCAGTTTTTATAGATAATAAATTACCGTCTGCTAATGAGATGTCAGTTTTATCTGAAATAAAATATAAAATAAGTGACACCGAAGATGTCGCATATTTTGAACCTTATTATTTAAAGGATTTTGTTGCTATTAAAAAGTCCTAACCCCTATTTATGTATCTCAACTTGATGTGGATAAGGAATTTCAATTCCTGCTTTGTCTAATGCATCCTTTACATTTTCAGTTACTTCAAAATAGACCTCCCAGTAGTCTTCTGCATTACACCACGGTCTAACAACAAAGTTAATTGAACTATCTGCTAATTCAGAAACTGCTATTGTAGGTGCCGGGGTTTTTAATATTTTAGCGTTAGAAGAAAGAACTTCATTAAAAACACCTTTTGTTTTCTTAATATCAGAGTCATAACTTACTCCGAAAACAAGATCCACACGTCTTGTTCCCTCTGTAGTATAGTTGACAATATTTCCATTAGATAAGGCACCATTCGGTATAATGATTTCTTTATTGGATAGACCAGTAAGTTTTGTTGTGAAAATTTCAATTTCTTTAACTACTCCCATCTCTCCTTGAGCTTCTATTAAATCTCCGATTTTAATGGGTCTAAATATCATTATAAGAACACCTCCTGCAAAGTTTCCGAGCGAACCTTGTAAAGCCATACCAATGGCTAAACTAGCTGCCGCAAGAACAGCAGCAAATGATGTTGTTTCAACACCAACTGTGCCCAAAACTACAATGATTAGAATTATTTTGAAAGCCCAATTAATTAAGTTCAATAAAAATTTCTTTAAACTTTCATCGTAATTGGCTTTAATCATTCCTGTTGAAACACCTTTGATGAGCATTTTTATTATCCAACTACCTATTATCCATATTAGTATGGCAGCAATCAATCTGGGTCCAAACTCTACAATTAAGTTATAACCAGCATCAATCCATTGTTGTGTTTCCATATTTTTTGAATTAAAATTTTATAATTTAATAAGACTTTTATTTCTTAATAAAAACTACATATTTAGTTATTAATCGCATCCACAGTTATTTCACGGTCATTCAACATTTCTCTAAGCATATTTTCAATACCATTTTTTAATGTAAATGTAGAAGATGGGCAACCGCTACAGGCACCTTGTAATAAGACTTGTACCTTCTTTGAAGTTTCGTCATAAGACTTAAATTCAATATTACCGCCATCGCTCGCAACTGCAGGTTTAACATATTCCTCTAAAATATTTACAATGTTTTTAGACGTATCATCTAAAGCTTCAAATTTTTGTTCTATCGCCTCTTCGGTTTTATTAAGTTGTTGTATAGCATTATCGTTCAAAATGGTTTTGCCATTTTCAACATAGCCTTTAATAAACTCTCTCAATTGCAAAGTAATTTCCTCCCATTCTATAATATCAAATTTTGTAATTGACACATAATTTTTATCAATAAAAACATTTTTCACAAAGGGAAATTGAAACAATTCAGTTGCAAAAGGAGATGGTTTTGCATCTTCTATTGATGAAAACTCATAAAGGTTAGCAACTAATACTTTGTTACATACAAATTTTAAAACATTCGGGTTAGGAGTACTTTCAGCATATACCGTGACCGCCGCTTTTGGTTTTATTGCCTCTTCTGTCACGACAATGCCGTCACTCGATAAATAATCTTCTAGTTGTTTTGCTACTTCATCTTGAACATCCTTCCAATCAACAATATTAAAGCGCTCAATTGCCACAAAATTTGACGCGATATAAACCTTTTTTACAAAGGGTAGATAGAATAATTGTTGAGCTAATGGAGAGTCCTTGGCTTCATCAATATTGCTAAATTCAAAACTGTTATGATTAGTCAAAAATCTATCAGCCTCAAACTTTAAAATTGAATCATTTGAAGTGGTATGTATTGATATATGTGTTTTAGGCATGTTTTTTTGTTTGCAAAAGTATGAAATAAACATATTAAACGTTAGTCCTAAACATTATGTTTTATAACTAATTTCATAAGTCAAATCATATATTTTGATTAAATTTCGTTTCTATTCAAAATATTTCACGGAATAAGAAATTTTGAAATTGGAATGATCTATTTATTTTGTCCTAAATTCAGTTAGATATGAATAGGATAAGGACTATTAGTTAATCAATGAGAAAATCAATTTTTGTATTTGCCCTTATAACTACATTTTGCGCTAAGGCCCAAGATCTAGTTATGCAAAATGGTACATTTAATAGATGTGCACCAGATAAGTTTTTTGATTCTGGTGGTGAATTTGCAAACTACGGCAATGACGAAAATTTAGTTACTATATTATGCCCTCAGAATGCTGGTGAATTTATTATTGTAGATTTTTTGTCTTTTACTACTCAGTTAGGTCTTAATCCTGACAGATTAAACGTGTATGATGGTGATTCTACTACTGCTAATTTATTAGGGACTTTTCAAGGACCAGAAGGTCCTTTTACTGTGAGTGCGACAGATACAAACACGTCAGGTTGTCTAACCTTTGAGTTTATTTCCGACGCTTCGGGTTCTATCGATGGTTGGGAAGCGAATATTTTATGTGCAACAGCATGTCAGGATATCGTTGCTTCAATTGATACAACAAATCCAGCACCAAATGGAACAGGCGTAATAAGCATTTTACCAGGAGAAACTGTGGACTTTTCTGGGAGTGCAGCTTTTTCGGTTGATGGGTCAAATGCCACTTATAGTTGGGATTTTGGTGATGGTTCTACTGCAACAGGTACTGATGTTTCTCATGTCTTTCCAATTGCAGGTACATATACTGTTACCTTTACAGCAACGGATGATAATCCTCAAGGTTGTGCAGGCACAGAAACTGTCACAGTTTTTGTTCTTGGGCCAAATGTAGTGGTTGATCAAGATTTATTTACACCAGAAGAATTAATCACAGATGTTTTGGTTAATAGTCCGTGTGCTGCGGTTTCAAATATTACATGGTCAACAGGTATTACTTTTAATCAATTTGAACCTAATGGGATTGGCTATTTTTTTAGTGATGGAATAAATTTCCCTTTTGAGGATGGAATTTTGCTAACTTCTGGAGATGCTTCTCGGGCTCGTGGCCCAAATAATAATAATTTAAGTGAAGGATCTGGCGCATGGCCAGGAGATGTTGAATTGAACAATACTGTTGGTATTACTTCTAATAATGCTACGTTTATTCAATTTGATTTTGTGCCCTTAGCTGATAACATTAGCTTTGAATTTTTAATGGCTTCGGAAGAATATAATGGAGGAAGTTTTGAGTGCGATTTCTCAGATGCCTTCGCATTTTTATTAACAGACTCTTTAGGCAATACCACAAATCTTGCTGTTTTACCAGGCACCAATACACCCATTTTAGTTACTAATATCCATCAAGCAAATACGTCATGTGGAGCAATTAATGAAGAATATTTTGGAGGCTATACACCTCAAAATGGGCCACCAATTTCTTTTGATGGTAGAACTACTGTTTTTACGGCACAATCTTCAGTGAACCCAGGCGAAACTTATACCATTAAGCTTGTTGTTGCTGATGCAACTGATACCCTATTGGATTCAGGTGTTTTTTTAAAAGCAGGAAGTTTTGATTTAGGTGGTGATTTAGGTGATGATATTACAATTGCATCTGGTACAGCACGATGTGGTGGCTCATCAGTAGAATTAGATACTGGTCTCACAAGTGCAATACACACTTGGTATTATGAGGGAACAGAAATATTGGGAGAAACAGGATCAATGATTTCTGTTACTCAGCCTGGCACATATTCAGTAGATATAGTGTTTTCTGGTGTATGCCAGGCATCAGATTCAATTTTGGTTGAATTTATTCCTAGTCCAACAGCAGGTCCTGCAATTGATTTATTTGAATGTAATTCATCTGGTACTTCAAATTTTGATTTAACTCAAAATGACAATAATATATTAGGAACATTAGAACCGACAGATTTTGTAGTAAGCTATCATCTTACAGATCAAAATGCAATTGATAATGTTAGTGCGTTACCAACTAATTATACTAATGTATCAAATCCACAAATAATTTGGGCAAGAGTTGCAGATAACTCTCAATCTTGTTTTGATGTTGTCTCATTTACTATTTCAACTTTTGGCCAACCTATAATCAACCCGGTATCAGATTTGGAGCGTTGCGACGACGGTTTGAACGATGGCATCGAGCTTTTCAATCTGGAGTCCCAGACGCTTGATATTCTGGGTACCCAGGCCCCGG
>Ga0213859_10000415_pt1 | contig 19281 bp, 20 predicted proteins | sample PICome_2_FD_160133 | JGI IMG/M metagenome (GOLD analysis project Ga0213859, IMG submission 160133) | Coastal seawater microbial communities near Pivers Island, North Carolina, United States - PICO304 | ecosystem: Environmental > Aquatic > Marine > Coastal | place: USA: North Carolina...
CACCCCGCAGTTTCGAGACTTGAAAAATGGTCAGTACAAAATGATTTCCTTTTTCGCCAAAAAGGCGCGCGGGGTGATGGCGCGGCACATTATCCAGAATGGTCTGAATGATCCGGAGGGCCTAAAGGATTTTAATGGAGACGGCTACTATTACAGCCCTGAGCACTCAGATGGTACGACGTGGGTGTTTTTACGCGACGCGCCGCCTCAGGGTTGATCTAGCTCTTGTTTAAAGGGCAGCAGTGTTGCGGCATCACGCTGGTACGCCCGCACCTGCTCAGACTCCTGCTCCGCGAATTGCGCCACCGCTTCGCGCAATCGCTCATCTGCAATCCAGTGGTTTGAGTAGGTGAGCACCGGCTCGAAGCCCCGCTGGATCTTGTGCTCTCCCTGCGCCCCGGGATCGAATCGACTGAGCCCCCGCTCGATGCAGTATTCAATGCCAAGGTAATAGCAGGCTTCGAAGTGGAGGTAATCGAACTCTGCGAGGCAGCCCCAGTACCTGCCATACAGGGTGTTTTCACCTTCAAAAAATAAGGCTGCCGCCACGGCTTGGTCTCTATGCTCGGCGATGACCATCACGGGCGTTTCACCAAGGGCTGGGCAGACCTCGGTAAAAAAAGAGTCTGTCAGATATCCGCCGTGTCCAGACCGCTTCGCGTAGGTCGTTTGGTAGCAACGATGAAAAAATTGCCAATCCTCCGCTTGTATCTGCTGACCCTTCAGTGTGCGCAAAACCAGCCCCTGCTTTGCGATGTGCTCGCGCTCCCGCCGTAAGTTTTTGCGTTTGCGGCTACTGAAGCGGTCGAGAAAATCCTGAAAATCCCGGTAGTCCTGGTTGAACCAATGAAACTGGGTGGTGAGTCGTTGTGGCATGCCAGCATCGACGAGTTGATCAGAGTGTTTTGGCCGACAAACAACAGGTGCCAGCTTGAAATCTCCAGCGATTCACAAAGCGCTTTTCCGCATGCAGCCAGCGCCGCTGGGTCGTTGGCACCGTCCTCAACCAGTCCCCAGCGCTGCCCTGTGGCGGGCGTGAAAGGTACGGCCGTCACCAGTTTGGGGTAGTAGCGTAAGCCCATTCGTTGCCACGCATCTGCCCAGGACCAATCAAAAACGTACTCGCCGTAACTGTGTGTTTTCAGATAAGCGGGCAAGAAGCCAACAGGCTCCCCATTGCGCTCGAGGCGTAAGTGCGCTGGTTGCCATCCGCTCTCGGTCGTTGTGCACCCTGAGGTTTCGAGTCCGTGCAGAAAATCCCACTTCAGAAAAGGATCTTGCGTGCCGAAACAGGACTGCCACAACGTGGCATCGATCTCGGCCATGGACCGATGCACTCTGATGTCATAGGAGTCCATGTCGTTCAGCTGACACCGCTACTGAGCCAAAAGTGACCGCAGAGGCCCGCAAGGATCATGAGGCCAATCCACTTACTCTGGTTGAAGGCCGCGAAACATTGTGCGGTATCTCGGTGCCTGATTAGCCAAAGATGGCGCAGAAATATGATGCCGACTGCCGCCACGGCACTGAAATAAATGGGGCCTAAACCAAAAGCAACACCGCATTGCCAGAATGCAATCAGGCAAAGGGCTTGTAGTAGGCCGATGATCCGCACATCTAAATCACCGAACAAAATGGCCGTGGATTTGATACCGACAGACAAGTCATCCTCTCTGTCTACCATGGCGTACTGTGTGTCATACACAACCGTCCACAGGACATTGGCTGCAAACAACCACCATAGTTCATTGGGCAATGAATTGGTGCTGGCCGCGAACGCCAGGGGAATGCTCCAGGCAAAAGCGAGACCCAGGACGATCTGCGGCCAGTGGGTGACGCGCTTCATGAGCGGGTACACCATCGCCAAGGCAGCGCCCACTACTGATAATTGAATCGTCAGCGGGTTGGTTAGGGCTACCAGGCCTAACGCCGCTGTCAGCAACAGCAACAATAAGACCAACGCCTCGTTAACGGTTAGGGCGCCCGTTACCAAGGGCCTTAGTCGGGTCCGCTCGACGTGGCCGTCCAGATTGCGGTCAGCCAGATCATTGGCAATACACCCTGCAGCACGCATCACGACGACGCCAACAACGAAGATCACCAGTAGTCGCGCACTCGGCTGACCTTCATTAGCCAATATGACACCCCACAATGTAGGCGCCATGAGCAGAAAGGTTCCAATGGGCTTGTCGAAGCGCATGATCTCCAGCGCCGCCCGGAGCTTTCCGGAGACGGGGGGCTGAGGTGCGGTAGGCGAGACAGATTCGGTCACAGTGCGGGTCTTAAGCTGTCGGCTCAACAGTCTAGCGGCCTGCGCAGAGTGATGCGATACCCGCTGCTCAAACCCTGGCAAAATCCGCCCGAGCGCCTGCCCAGCGCTGCATGAGTGCTTGTGAACGCGGCAGATCTTTCTCGTAGAGCCGCGTAGCAATCTCCTGTGCCTCGGTCAAAAGATCTTCGTGCTCTGGCAGAAGCGCAATCCGGAACGCTGCCAAGCCGGTCTGTCTCGTGCCTAATAGCTCGCCCGGCCCTCGAATGGCCAAATCCTTCTCGGCGATGAGAAAACCATCAGAGGACTCCTGCATCGTTGTCAGTCGCTGTTGGGCGGTGTCTGAAAGGGGTTGCTTGAACATCAGTAAACAATGGCTCTCGGTGGCGCCCCGGCCGACGCGGCCGCGAAGCTGATGTAACTGGGCGAGACCCAAGCGCTCCGCATTATCAATAATCATCAAGCTGGCGTTAGGTACATCGACACCGACTTCGATCACCGTCGTCGCCACCAGCAGTTGGATCTCGCCGGCTTTAAACGCCGCCATCACGTCGGCTTTTTCTTGAGGCTTTAACTTGCCGTGCACCATCCCAACCCGCACGTGCGGCAGAGTGCTGTGCAGTTGATCACGGGTCGCCTCAGCCGCCTCGATATCCAGTGTGTCGTTCTCCTCAATCGCTGTGCACACCCAGTAGGCCTGTCGACCGTCTTGGCACGCAGCGCCGACTCGCCTGATAACAGCGTCACGACGTCCGCTGTCGATCAAAGTGGTGGTGACCGGCTGTCTGCCTGGGGGCAGTTCGTCAATCACCGAGCAGTCGAGGTCGCCATAAGCCACCATCGCTAAAGATCGGGGAATCGGAGTTGCGGTGAGCGCCAATTGATGCGGATGCTGGCCGTCGGCACCTTTGTCGGCGAGTGACAGTCGTTGATGAACGCCAAAACGATGTTGCTCATCAACGATGATTAACCCAAGTCGATGAAAGTGGACGTCATCCTGAAAGAGCGCATGGGTGCCGACGACGATTGGCGCCCGCCCGTCCGCCAGCTGGTCGAGCACCTCTTGCCGGCTTTTTCCCTTGGTTCGGCCGCTTAACCACGCGACCGATAAACCTAGCGACTCAAACCAGTTGGCAAGAGTCGCGTGGTGCTGCTCCGCCAATAGCTCAGTCGGTGCCATAAAGGCGACCTGATAGCCCGCAGCGATCGTGTCCAGCGCTGCTCTTGCCGCGACCAGAGTTTTGCCGGAACCGACGTCGCCCTGGACCAGCCTCAGCATTGGCTGTGTCATGGCCATGTCGGCTGCGAGTTCGTCCGCGACGCGGACTTGCGCTGCGGTGGGGTGAAACGGTAAGCCGGCAATGAATGCCTGAGTCAGCGGCGCGGACGCCGTGATCGCGGGTGCATGGTGTCGGCGCTCTTTGTCCCGCACGCCCTGCACGGTGAGCTGATGCGCGATCAGCTCTTCCCGCGCCAACCGAATCTGAGCCGGATGAACGCCTTGGTGGATATGATCCAGGCGGGCGCCAGGGGGCGGGTTGTGCAAAAAGGCGATGGCTTCAGCCAGCGTAATGCGATCGTTGGTAATGTTCTGAAGGAGATCCTCGGGTGGCTGTCGGTTGAGCGCGGCGAGCGCTTGCCCGCATAGATTTCGCCATGTGCTCTGCCCGAGGCCGCTGACGGTGGGATAAACCGGCGTTAACGCCGCCTCGACCAGATCCGCTTTGTCGCCCAAGCGATATTCAGGATGAATGATCTCAATGCTGCCGCCAAGCCATCGAGGTGTCCCGAACAGTTGTACTTGAGCGCCCGTTTTGAACTGGTTTACTTGTGCCTGGCGGAAGTGAAAGAAACGAACGGTCAATATGCCGGTACCGTCTTCAACCTTGACCAGCAAAGTGCGTCTGCGGCCCATTGTGACGGCCGCGCCGCGGACGGTGCCCTCGATGACCGCATCGACTTGATCGCGCAGTCCGGCGATGGGCGTGAGTTGTGTTCGGTCTTGATAGCGGAGTGGAAAGTGGAACAGTAAATCTTCGAGAGACTGAATACCGATATCCGCCAGTCGGGATGCCATTTTTTCGCCAACGCCGCGCAATGTGGTGACGGGTTCTAGCAGTATGGATTGGCTCAAGCGTGCCCCGGGATGGAAACCTGTCATGCTACGCTCTTATCTTAGCCATTCTTGAACAAGGCCGTGAAGCCATGCATCTCCTTATTCTCGGTTGCGGAGATATCGGGACACGAGTGGGCTTGTCGCTGATCCAGCAGGGCTGGCGGGTCTCCGCAGTCCGCCGCCAGCCGCATCTCTTGCCAGACTGCTTTGAGCGGCTCGGGCTGGACATCACCGACGAGGAGCGTCTTGCCGACCTTGCACCGTTGGCGCCCGATTATGTGCTCGTCACCCCCACCCCGCTGACTTACGATCCTCTGGGATATCAAACGGGTTTTGCTGATGTGGCGGCATCACTGGCGAGCCAGGATTGGGTCAATCGATGCCGGCGGGTGATTTGGGTGTCTTCCACGCGCGTGTATCGTGAGGCAAATGGCGGTTGGGTGGATGAGCATGCCGAGCTGAATGTGGAAGAGCCGCAGGCCGCGGCGATGGTGGCCGCCGAGGCGATTATGCGACGCGGTTGCACGGCGACGATTATTCGACCGGCGGGGGTCTATGGTGATCCAGAAGGCATGTTGATGCGCCGTGTCAAAGCAGGGGAGGGAGGTAGCACCGCGGCAACCTTTGGTAATCGCATCCACCGTGATGATTTATCGCGCCTCATTGTGCATTGCCTTTTGCGCGACCAGCGCGGCGAGAGTGTGCCACCGACTTTGGTTGGGGCCGACAATGACACGACCCCCACACATGCGATAGAGGACTGGCTGGCCGCTCAGCTTGGCCTGACGCTGAGGCGGCCAGCTGAGAGCGGGGTGGTACGCGCCCACCGTCGCTGCGTCAATGCGCTACTCGTGCAGATCGGCTTTACACTCGAGTATCCGACTTGGCGTGAGGGATATCAGGCCTCTTTAGGGGCTTTGTCCGACCCATAGCAGTGATACTGCTTCGTGCAGACCCCAAGTCTAGAGCGCTAAAACAGCTTCAATCTCGATATGCGCGCCTTTGGGCAACGCAGCCACCTGAACACAGGCTCGAGCTGGATAGGGTTCTTCAAGGTAACTCGCCATGACGGCGTTGACGGCGTCAAAATCACCGAGATCCGTTAGTGAGATATTGATTTTCACCGCGTCATTCAGGGTGCCGCCCGATGCTTCTGCGACCGCCTTGAGATTCTGAAAGACTTGCTCCGCCTCTGCGCTGATGTCCCCCTCGACGATGGTCATGGATGACGGGTCCAAGGGGATTTGGCCCGAGATCCAGACCGTGTTGCCTACTTTGACACCCTGCGAGTAGGGGCCAATGGCTTGCGGTGCAGATTGGGTCGCGATGATGGCTCTGTTCGACACGGGAAACGCTCCGATAAAAGACCGAGGGTGCATTGAATAACGGACATCCAAGCGCCGCAAGACCAGAGTGGCCTCGTTACCGTTTGTAGCACTTGAACTGAGTTAGCGGCGCGCGGCCCTCACGACTTTCAGCACGCCATCGACGCTTCTTAAGCGCTTCATGGCATGCGCGAGATGGGTCCGGCTGGTGACCTGAAGCTCGAGATCGACAAAGGTGAATTCCACGTCTTTGTTCTGCGTGGCGATGCGCTCAATGTTCAGCCCGATCGCGCTCAGGCGCGTCGCGAGTACAGCAATCATGCCCCGACGATTCTCAACCTGAACCCGGAGACCCACCGGATAGGTGCGCTCCACCACGTCATCCCAGTGCAAAGAGATCAGTCGATCAGGTTGATCCCTGTGCTCGACCAGATTACGGCAGCTTTCCCGGTGTACCATCAGGCCTTTTTCCTGGCTTAGGTACCCCTGAATTGGATCGCCTGGGAGTGGGCAGCAACATTTGGCGTAGGTTACGCTCATGCCCTCGGTGCCTCGAATGCCAAGGGTAGCGCCCTCGCCGGTCACGACGGATTCGCCGCTGGTTTGTGTTAGCTGAGCTACGGCAATATGGGGCAGTGTGTTGCCGAGCGCGACGTCAATGAGCAGCGAATTGACGTCATTTTTTCCAAGTGCCTTCAAGGCCGCCTGCATGGTGTTTTCATCGATCGCACTGAGACGCAGGTCGTGTGCCATGAGCGCGCGATCCAGCAGGTTGCGGCCCAAAGCCAGGGAGTCTTCCTCGCGCTGATCTTTCAGGAAATGTCGGATATGGGTTCTGGCCCGAGCTGTCACGACCCAATTCAACCAGGAGGGGCTGGGTCTTCCCGTTGGAGACGTGACGATCTCAACTGTGGCGCCACTCTCAAGAGGTTCGGATAACGGCACCAATTGATTGCTGACACGCGCGGCAACACATTGATTACCAATGTCACTATGCACGGCGTAGGCAAAGTCAACCGCGCAGGACCCTTTCGGGAGCTCGAGAATGTCCCCGCGGGGAGTAAAGACGTACACCTCATCAGGGAATAGATCGATTTTGACGTTCTCGATAAATTCAAGCGAGTCGCCCGCCCGCTGCTGCATTTCAAGCAGGCCCTGAACCCACTCGCGGGCGCGGGTATGCGAGATATTCGCGCCTGTCTCTTCGCTCTTGTAGAGCCAATGGGCGGCGATGCCGTTATTGGCCATATCTTCCATTTCGTGCGTGCGAATCTGGATCTCGATCGGTACGCCGTGCATTCCCTTCAGCACGGTATGCAACGACTGATACCCGTTGGCTTTTGGGATGGCAATGTAATCTTTGAATTCACCCGGTACTGGTTTGTAAAGGCTGTGCACCATCCCTAACGCGCGGTAACAGTCATCAACCGAGTCCACCAGTAGCCGAAAGGCGAAGATATCCATGACCTCCGAGAAGGATTTTTTCTTCGCCTTCATTTTGTTGTAAATGCTGAACAGATGTTTTTCTCTGCCCACCACCGTCGCGTTCAAACCCTCGCGGTCCAATCTTTGGCTCAACTGGCTGCGGATCTGATCGATCAATTGTTTTCGGTTGCCACTGGCAGCCCGGCGTGCTGCTTCAAGGCGTCTTGCGCGCATGGGATACAGCGCTTTTAAGCCGAGATCCTCAAACTCCATGCGCACTTCGTTCATTCCGAGGCGCATGGCGATCGGCGCATAGATATCCAGCGTTTCACCCGCAATCCGTTTAATTTTTTCGCGGTTTAAAACGCCCAGCGTGCGCATGTTGTGCAAGCGGTCAGCGAGTTTGACGAGAATGACGCGGATATCCCTTGCCATGGCCAGCGTCATTTTCTGGAAGTTTTCAGCTTGTCTGAGCTCAACAGAATCGAACTCCACATGGGTGAGTTTGCTGACGCCATCAACGAGTTCAGCGACTTCTTCGCCAAACTGCGCGCCGATGTCTTCCTTATTGACGCCGGTATCTTCGATGACGTCGTGCAAAAGCGCCGCCATCAGGCTTTGCGCGTCCATGTGCATGCGCGCAAGAATGCTGGCCACCGCCAACGGGTGCGTGACGTAAGGCTCCCCACTGCGGCGTGTCTGGCCGTAATGGGCTTGCTCGGAGTAATAGTAGGCGCGGCGGACCTGTTGCGCTTGATCCAGCGGCAGGTAATCGGCGATCAATTGCTCAAAGGACGCTAACGAGCTATTCGCAAATTGCCCGGCTCGCGATGTCGTAGAGGTGTCAGAATCCCGGCGAGAGGATATGCCGGGGAAGGGCCCGCTAAGTGCTTGGAGTGTTGTTGCCACCACCACCAGCGGGACCGTGTATCAGAGAATGGGCGTCTCGAAGCTGGCCGCTAGCTCTTCTTCCGCTTCGATTTCGCTCTCGCGTGCCAGGACTTCCGGAGTAATCAAACCTTCCGCAATCTCTCGCAACGCAATCACAGTGGCCTTATCAGAATCGTCTTCCACGAGGGGGTCTTTGCCGCCAATCGCCATTTGACGAGCGCGCTTTGCAGCCAGCATCACCAATTCAAATCGGTTATCGACGTTATCCAGACAATCTTCAACAGTGACTCGTGCCATGACCGTATGGTCTCCTTTGTTGCCGCCGCCATGTCAAGCGGCCGCGCAGTATACCCCAGTCGCCCCCGGTTTTCCGCGACGACAGCGTAAATAAGGCGTTTTCACAATCCTTTACGGCGTTTTCAGCCGAGCAGATGTTCAATCAGGTCGTGTAGCGCAGACTGTTGCTGATGGGTTCGAAGTCGCAGCGAGCGTACGAGCGCCCGCAATTCCTCAAGAGCGCTATCAAAGTCGTCGTTGATAATGAGGTAATCGGCTTCATCCCAATGCGACATTTCGTCCCGCGCCGCCCGCATCCGTACTTCGATGGTATCGGCGTTGTCCTGTCCCCGGCTTTGCAAGCGCGTTTTGAGCGCCTCAATAGACGGCGGCAAGATGAAGAGCCAGGCACTGTCCGGTAATAGATCGCGGACTTGTTGCGCGCCCTGCCAGTCGATTTCCAGAATGACATCTGCGCCGTCTGCGAGGCGTGATTCAAGCTGGGTCAGGCTGGTGCCATAGAAGTGTCCAAATACCTCCGCCGACTCGAAAAAGGCGCCCGCTTCGCGCATTTCGTGAAAGGTGTCGGTGGTGACAAAAAAATAGTTCTCGCCTTCGGTCTCGCCCGGGCGTTGTGGTCGGGTGGTATGTGACACCGAGACTTCAACGCGCGGCTCCTGCTCAACCAGGGCTTTGATCAGAGATGTCTTCCCGGCGCCACTCGGGGCGGAGATGATCAGTAATTGTCCTCGAGACGGGCTCACACTTTACCTATTCAATATTCTGGATTTGTTCACGCATCTGTTCGATCAACACCTTGAAGTCGACCGAGGTGTTAGTGGTGCTGAGTGCGGTGGATTTCGAGCCCAATGTATTGGCTTCACGATTGAGCTCCTGCATCAGGAAATCCAATCTGCGACCACAAGGCCCGTTACCTGCAAGTGCCGTCTCGATAGCGTCGAGATGCGCATCGAGACGATCCATCTCCTCATCCACATCGGCGCGCTGCAGGACGTATACAACTTCCTCTTCTAACCGAACCGGGTCCGCTTCAATGTCGAGCGCGTTAAGGCGTTCCAGCAGTCGGGCCCGATGCGCAACCTGCAACTCGGGTAACCGCTCCCGAAGCTCGTGCAATTGCGCTCTCATGGCGTGTGCCCGCTGTCGAATCATTGTGGCCAGTTTCTCTCCTTCCTGAGAACGCTGCTGCTGGAGCTCTCTCAGACAGGCTTCAGCGGCTTCCAAAGTAGCGGCTTGCAACGCCTCCGCGTCTTGCTCCTGCTCGATCAGCACGCCCGGGGCCATCAGCAGCCCCAATTGATCTGGCTGGGTGGCGCTTGGAAATCGATCAGCAATGCTCTCCAAGGCACCCTGCAACGCTGATAAGCGCTCTGCGTCAATCGCGGTAGCGGTTTTGTCGCCAGTGTCTGAGGCGCGAATGGTGAACTCAAGTTTTCCCCGTGTGCAGTATGCCGAGGCTTTATCCCGCAGCACGTTCTCAATGCCGCGCAGCGCATCCGGCATACGAAAGTGCAGGTCGAGGAAGCGGTTATTCACCGAACGACACTCGACGGTGACCGAAATAGCCCCTGTTGTTACACTCCCGCGGGCAAACCCCGTCATGCTCTGAGTCACGATCATTCCCTGCTAAAGAACGACGCTGATTGTAACAGCAGTGTTCAGGGCTGACTGTGCTGTCAGTAGGAGAAACACTATGAGCCAGATTCCCAGCCGACCCAGCGGCCGACGCCCACAGGACATGCGGCCAATCCAATTTGAGCGCGGTTACACCTGCCATGCCGAGGGTTCTGTTCTCGTTTCTTTCGGACAAACCAAGGTGATATGTACCGCCAGCATCAGCGCCGGTGTGCCGGGGTTTCTGCGGGGCAAGGGTGAGGGTTGGTTAACTGCAGAATACGGCATGTTGCCGCGCTCGACCGGATCGCGCATGGATCGCGAGGCGACTCGCGGTAAACAAAGCGGGAGAACCGTAGAAATCCAGCGCCTGATCGGACGCTCTCTCCGTGCTGCATTAGATCTCAAACTGCTCGGAGAGCGCACACTGACCGTTGATTGTGACGTGATTCAGGCGGATGGCGGCACACGCACTGCCTCGATTTCGGGTGCCTGCGTGGCCGTGGTGGATGCGCTGAATACGTTGCAGCGTAAAGGGGAGTTGGAGGCGGACCCCTTAAAGCATTTGATCTCCGCTGTGTCAGTCGGTATTTGGCGGGGTGTTCCCGTCGCCGACCTCGACTACGCAGAGGATTCCAGTGCCGACAGTGACATGAATGTGGTCATGACTGAGCACGGTGGTTTGATTGAGGTGCAGGGTACGGCGGAGGGCGCGACGTTTACTCAGGAAGAGCTCAGTGAGCTACTGGCACTCGCATCAGACGCTAGCGAGTCGATTACTGCTGCCCAACGGGCCGCGCTCAGCGAAGGCTAGAGCGTCAGGTCGTAATCGATTACAACCGGTGCATGACGAGAGAACGCGTGCTCGTCATAAACGAAGCCCCGCTCAACCTGACCTACCAAAAGCTCAGAGATGATGTGAGTGTCGGTGCGTAGCCCTCCGGCGTCATCTCCGTCAGGCCACCAGGTGAAGGCGCCTGGTTCGGGGTCAGCCTCGGAATAGGCATCCGCATAGCCACTGCTCAATAAATCCAGGAGCCAGCCGCGCTCCGAAGCTGACAAGCCTGGCAGGGATGTACTGTTGCCCGCGTCCTCTGCGTCGGCATGATGCGCCATGAGCTCCCAGCCGCCGCAGAGTATGTATCCGCGGCGTTTGTTACGAATTTTCTCAAGATGGCTGCTGAGCTGGGATAGAAAATCCATTTTGCTTGCCATGGCCTCAGGGCCACCCAAGCCGCTGGGTACGAGCACGGAGCCGACACTGACGTTGTTGTAATCAGCTTGGATATAGAGGCCCTGGGAATCGAATTGGTCGAAACCCAGCCCCCAAATGATGGCTTTGGGCAGTTGCTTGCAATAGATCGCCACGCCGTTAACCCGAGGGTCTTCGTAGTGATCCAGAAAGTAGGGGTGGTAATCATCGGGAAAGAAAGCGTTATCCCGAAGCATGTGTTCGGCACATCGCGTGTCCTGCAGGCAAATGATGTCTGCATCCTGAGCAAAAAGCCACTCCAGGCCGCCCACTTCGGCCGCCCGCTCGAGCCCCTCTGTGACGAGGCTGATGACTCTCATTGCTAGTCCCAATTGCTGTGATTTCATATCATACGGTGAAAGGACGCGCGTAGACTGCGGCCTGACTCGTATTAGGGCCCATTTGTCGCAGGCAGCGCGACTCATCAGCGCCAAGGAGCTGGGTGTGAATGACATATTGCCGACTTATCAGCACGACTTTATTGAGCTTGCTCTGGAGTGCCAGGTACTTCAATTTGGTGAGTTCGAGCTGAAGTCGGGTCGAATCAGCCCCTATTTCTTCAACGCCGGGAAATTTTCGACAGGGTCGGCACTGGCGCGTTTGGGGAGATGCTATGCAGCCGCGTTGAGTGAGGCGAATTTGGCCTTTGATATGTTATTTGGGCCCGCATACAAAGGCATACCATTGGTCGCGAGTACGGCCATGTCGCTTGCTGATCAGCATGGTCGGGACGTGCCCTTTGCGTTTAATCGTAAAGAGGCCAAAACACATGGTGAGGGGGGCAGCCTCGTCGGTGCGCCCCTTTGTGGCGAGGTGGTAGTTGTGGATGACGTGATGACGGCAGGTACGGCGATCCGTGAGTCTATGGCCATTCTTAAACAGGCTGAAGCTCTCGGAGCGGGCGTTGTCATAGGCCTAGATCGATGTGAGCGTGGTGACGGGGAACTGTCTGCTGTGCAACAAGTTGAGCAGGACTGGGGGCTGCGGGTAGTGAGTGTCGTGACCCTCCACGACATCATTGCATGGGTGAAGGATGCGCCCGATATGGCACGGCATCTGCAAGCTCTCGAGCAATACCGGGAGCGGTATGGCGTAGCGTAGTGTGTCGCCTCTCAGTGACGGCTCAAGGCGGTCGCGCTCGTGACAGGTCTCGAAATTCAAGTCACGCCCGCATTAACACCTAACAGGTGGCAGCACCGCATGAATTGATGATCCAGATGCCGTTTTCAGGCCCGAGTTGATGTGGCCGGCTTCATTAGCTCTGCGGTCAAGAAGCCCCACTGTTCGGCCCAGCCTTCGGAAGGTAAACGCCTAAAATCGCTGCGGCAATATTGATGAACCCGCCCTTCGGCAGCGGACAGTAGTAAATTCGCTGCAGCAGACACGGGAATGCGCGTCCGGATATGCTCTCGTATTTCGGCCTCGCGAAGGGTCTGCCGGAGCTGCGTTTCCAGTCGCTCGTAAAACTGGGCCACCTGCTGGTGCAAACGCCCTGATTCGCCAGTCAGCGCCCGACCGGTGAGTAGCCGGGTGATACCAGGATTACGCTCGCAGAACTCGATGTACAAGCGCAAAAACCCCTGACACTGCACGATGGCACCAGAGTGTTCTTCTGTAAGCCTGCCAATACGTGTGAACAGGGCTTCCTCGGCGAATGCGATCAACGCCTCGAACATCTTCGTTTTGGAGGGGAAGTGGCGATAAAGCGCGGCCTCAGACACACCGACTGTTGCAGCGAGCTTGGCCGTCGTAATGCGTGTGTTGGGCGCCTCTTCAAGCATACCGGCCAGCGCTTCGAGGATCTGCTGTCTCCGATGAACCGTTGTTGATCCGACGCTCTCTGACATCCGGTTAGGCTCTGCCTGAAATCCCGCTGATGCTAATCAGCACAAGCCCGGTAAGCAAATACCAATCGCTGTGACGACTCGCCCGCCCAGCTAGGTGCCTCGGTTGCTTATCAGCGTGCCGATACCTTCGTCGGAAAAAATTTCCAGCAGGGCGGCGTGTGCAACCCGCCCATCGATGATATGTGCACTGGTGACGCCGCTTTGCACCGCATCAAGCGCGCACTGGATCTTGGGCAACATACCACCGTGAATCACACCCGCTTGAATGAGATCTTGAACCTCAGCCGTGTGCAGCCCTGTCAGGATGTGACCGTCGGCATCCAGCAATCCGGGCACATTAGTGAGTAACATGAGCTTCTCGGCCTGGAGCACTTCCGCTAATTTTCCCGCAACGAGGTCAGCATTGATATTGTAGGTCTGACCAGTGTCGCTACCGGCCACGGGCGCAATCACCGGGATGTAGTCACTGCCGCTCAGCATGGCGAGAATATCCGTGTCGATGCTGTCGACCTCGCCTACCTGGCCAATATCTTTTTGTCCGTCTGCGCCCCAGTTTCCAGACAGTTTCTTTGCCTGAATGAGCTGCCCGTCTTTGCCGGTGATCCCGATGGCCCGGCCACCATTGCGGTGAATACTGTCGACAATTTCTTTGTTCACGGATGCGCCGAGGACCATTTCTACAACGTCCATAGTGTGCTCGTCGGTGACCCGCATACCATCGACAAATTCTGTCTCGATATTCAGGCGCTCGAGAAGCTGGCCGATCTGTGGGCCACCGCCATGAACAACAATGGGATTCATGCCTACCAGCTTCATGAGTACCACGTCCCGCGCAAAGCTCTCCTGCAGGGCAGCATCAGTCATGGCGTTGCCGCCAAATTTGATGACAAACGTTTTCCCCGTGAAGCGCTGGATGTAAGGCAGCGACTCGGTGAGGATGCGCGCGAAGTTTCCGGCTTCGCCTTGATTCAGTGACATGGCGCCTGTCCGAATAAAAACAGACGCAGGAGCATGAGGCGGCCGTGCGGGAAAGGCAATGTGAGAATGCCGCAGCCCAACAGCGCGATGTTCAGCTGTGGAAAGTGCTTATGCGCTCAGTTGAGCGGCTAGCGCGGCGACGATCTGCTCTGCGATCACCCGCTTGCTCGCGAGAGGAAGTAGCGTTTCTTCTGAGTCGGTGATCAGAAAAACGGCGTTTTGGTCGGATCCGAACGTCGTCTCCGGCGCGCTGACGTCGTTTGCGATAATCATGTCGAGACCTTTGCGGATCCGCTTCTCTCGTGCGTGGTGAAGGACGTCATGCGTTTCTGCGGCGAAGCCCGCCATTAATTTGGGCCGCCCGGGTAATTGAGCAACGCGCGAGATGATGTCGGGGTTCTCAATCAATCTCAGCTCGATGGCACCACCCCTTTTTTTGATTTTCTCATCGGCAACGATTTCCGGGCGGTAGTCCGCGACCGCGGCTGCACCGATAAAACAGTCCGCATCATCAGCGAGGCTCAGTGCCGCCGCGCACATTTCTTCAGCAGAGGTCACTCTATGCAATGTCACCCGTTCAGGGGCTTGAAGACCGACAGGTCCGGAGATAAGTGACACGTCCGCACCAGCAGCCGAGCAGGCTGATGCGAGCGCATAGCCCATTTTTCCCGAGCTGTGGTTACTGAGATAGCGCACGGGGTCGATGGCCTCTCTTGTTGGGCCCGCGGTAATGACGACGCGTTTCCCGTCAAGCAGCCGGCTTTCAAAGCGAGCGTCGAGTGCTGACACGATGCCATCGGGCTCTAAAAGTCGACCAGGGCCGACATCACCGCAGGCCTGCTCGCCCGCGTCAGGTCCAATGATCTGGATACCGCGTGCGCTCAGGTGTCCAATATTGTTCTGTGTGGCCGCATGCGCCCACATCTGTTGATTCATGGCGGGTGCAACGGCGACCGGAGCGGGCGTCGCGAGGGCCACGGTGGTCAGTAAATCATCGGCTCTCCCCTGTGCAAGGCGCGCGATGACATCGGCGGTCGCCGGAGCAATGATCATCAGGTCAGCCCAGCGAGCGAGCTCGATATGGCCCATCCCTGCTTCAGCGGACTCGTCGAGGAGCTCCGTGTGCGTGGGCTCACCGGACAATGCCTGCATGGTCAGGGGAGTGATGAACTCTGTCGCGCCTCGAGAGAGGATGACTTTAACGGTCGCTCCCTGCTTTTTCAGCAGACGCACGAGCTCTGCACCTTTATAGGCCGCAATCCCGCCCGAGATGGCCAGGAGAATGTGACGTTGGCTTAAATGCCCCATGGGCTCTCATCACCTCACAGAAAACGAACGCACCCTAGCATTTGCAGGGGTTTTTGCACACTTGGCGTGACACCTGACCGAGGTTGCTTGCGCCTCCATGGCCCCTCTGGTATAAAACGCGCCCCTTGGAGATCACGACGAGTAATACCATGTCACGTGTCTGTCAGGTAACGGGTAAGCGGCCCGTCACCGGAAATAATGTTTCGCACGCCAAAAATCGCACCAAGCGACGGTTTTTGCCCAACTTACACAACCATCGTTTTTGGATAGAGTCCGAGAAGCGCTTCGTATCGCTGCGGGTATCCTCTAAAGGCATGCGAATTATTGATAAGCGCGGCATTGAAGCGGTCCTCGAGGACCTGCGTGCTCGCGGCGAAAAAGTGTAAGGATTGAGTCATGCGTGAAAAGATCAGAATGAATTCTACGGCGGGTGCAGGCCACTTCTACACCACCGACAAGAATAAGCGGACCATGCCCGATAAGCTGGAAATGAAAAAGTACGACCCGGTTGCGCGTAAGCACGTGATCTATAAAGAAGCCAAGATCAAATAAGTTTGGCGACTCTGACGTAAAAACCCCGGCTCTTAGCCGGGGTTTTTGTTTACACCTTCCACACATCAATCCGCTGGGCTGTGACATTGAATATAGATCTCGACATCAAACCTAGATATCGAACATGACTCACCGTCACCTTTTCACTCCTATTAACAGTCCGTTCTTCGCGCGTTACGACCATGCCTGAGTTACCCGAAGTCGAAACGACCTGCCGTGGGATCGCGCCGCACATTCTTGATCGCAACGTGCGGGACGTGATCGTCCGCGAACCGCGGTTGCGATGGCCGGTGCCGCGCCGGTTGCGGAAAATTTTGAAGGGAGCGCGTTTTACGGCGGTGAATCGCCGCGCCAAATACTTGTTGTTGGAGACGGACAAGGGAATTTTGATGGTGCATCTGGGCATGTCCGGAAGCTTACGGATTATGCCTGCCGACACACCGGCGCTGTTTCACGATCATATTGATGTCGTGCTCGATGACGGCCGCTGCCTCCGCTACCACGATCCGCGACGGTTCGGCAGTTTCCATTGGCTGCAGACTCTCGAGCACCCCCTGCTTGATCATCTTGGTCCAGAGCCGTTGGCAGCATCTTTTGACGGCAGCTATTTATATGAGCGCTCCCGAGGCCGGCGGATACCGGTTAAACAGTTCATCATGGACGGGAAAATTGTGGTGGGCGTGGGCAACATCTACGCCAATGAAGCCCTTTTTATGGCGGGTATTCATCCCGCCCGCGCTGCTGGTCGTGTCGCGCTTTCGCGATATGAATTATTGGCGCAGACAATCAAAACCGTGCTGGGTGATGCCATCGAACAGGGTGGCACGACGCTACGCGATTTCGTGGGTGGCGACGGTTCGCCTGGCTATTTTGCGCAGCAACTCCGGGTATACGGGCGTCAGGGGCAACCCTGCAGGGCGTGCAAATCAGTGCTCAAAGAAATTCGAAAAGGCGGTCGCAGTACTGTCTATTGTCCCGACTGTCAGCGCTGAGGGTTTCAGCCCATGGCCTGTCCAAAGCAACCGAGCTATCGCTATGCACGTCTCGCCGATGGCATCACTTTCCCGCGAATGTCTCTTTTAGCGCTGCCGCAACAGGCTCTGGTACAAAGCCACTGACGTCTCCGCCCAGCCCTGCGATTTCTCTCACCAACGACGAGGAGATGTAGGAGAGTTCAGCGCTGGGAGTGAGAAATACGCTCTCGAATTCCGGATTCATGGCGCGGTTCATATTGGCCAGCTGGAATTCATATTCGAAGTCTGCAACGGCGCGCAGCCCACGCAGCACGCAATGGGAATTCTGGGCGGTGACAAAATCAATGAGCAGGCCGTTGAAGGGGACGACCTCTGCCGCCGGCACATGCCCCAGCACAGATTGCGCCAGCGCGACACGGGTCTCGAGGTCAAAAAGAGGCGCTTTTTTTTCGCTGGTTGCAACGGCCACGACCACCCGCTCAAAAAGCTTGGCGGCTCTCTCGACCAGATCAACATGGCCATTGGTGATGGGGTCGAAAGTTCCCGGGTATACCACGGTATGGGTCAACACGGCGTTTGTCCTCCAAATAGTGCTTTCAGCGTACACAAGTCCGTCAGAGCGGACAAACGAAAGGCTTACTGCTGCGCCTTCGGCGTTAAGAGCCGGTACAGCACATCTCCCGCAGTTTTTTCTCTGTGCAGGGTGTAGAGCGAGTCGGGCACGGCCTCTGGTGCCGACCGTCGCGTTTCAAAATAAATCCAACTGTCATGATTAAGGCAGTCGTGGGATGCGAGGTATTCCAGTGCCGAAGTACCGATGCCTAAGTCGAAGGGCGGATCAACAAATACGACATCCCAGTGCCGTTGCGCAGCGTCCATGAACTTCAGCGCATCAGTCGCTGTGACGCGTCCGCGAGGCGAATTGTCCCCGAGTAATCTGAGATTGCCCTGAATGGACGCCGCTGCCAGTTGGTCTGATTCCACAAAGTCACAGTAATTCGCGCCTCGAGACAAGGCTTCCAAACCCAGCGCGCCTGACCCGGAAAATAGATCCAGGCAATCGGCGCCGAAAATGGTAGGTGCCAGCCAGTTGAACAAGGTCTCCCGAACCCGATCGCTCGTTGGCCGCAAACCGGGTCGCGCATGAAAGCTGAGTTTTCGCCCCCGCCACGCGCCGCCAATAATGCGCAGTTGCGAGGGCGTCTCTTTGGTTGCTGCGCCTCGGCGTTTCATACAGTTACCTTGTTGGGGGTGCTAGACTCTTTCTGCACAGGGCCAGGTTAGGAAGTGCAGTGGACCTGATGCCCCCAACTGAGTCAAACAGATCATGAAGCTATTCAAACGCCGCCCCAAAACTGACAGTGGCGAGCGCGCCCTGCCGGCTGAGGTTGACCATGCCGCGGATGGCCTCGCCAATGAAGCAAAAAACGTCACAGAAGAGCGCGACGCTATCGATCCGCAGACTGCGTCCAACGTGACCCCGCTCGAGGCGTCAGGCCAGTCAGTCGAATCTCAAGGTACCGAGGCATCTAGTGGCGTCTTCGAGCGGCTCAGGCATGGCCTAAGTCGGAGCCGCGGGCAATTTACCGAGGGCTTGGCATCGTTGGTGCTCGGTAAAAAGCAGCTGGACCCAGCACTGCTGGAAGCCCTTGAGGAACAACTGATCATGGCGGATCTGGGGCTCGAGGCAACAGACCGGGTTTTGGAGTCGCTCAGACAGCGGCTGGATCGAAAGTCTTTGGCTCAAGAAGAGACCGTGATGTCGGCGCTCAAGGAGACGCTGGTCGAAATGCTGGCAGATCAGGAGCAGCCGCTCAATGTGTCGCGCCGCCGACCCTTTGTGATGCTCGTCGTGGGTGTTAATGGCGCGGGTAAAACCACCACGATCGGCAAGCTGGCACACCGGTACAAGCAGCAGGGATTGAATGTGATGCTGGCCGCAGGCGACACGTTTCGTGCGGCGGCAGTCGAGCAGCTTCAGGCCTGGGGAGAGCGCCACGATGTGCCGGTGATTGCACAGCATACGGGGGCCGACAGTGCTTCCGTTCTATTCGATGCGCTGGCAGCCGCGAGTGCCCGCAATGTCGATGTCCTGATTGCGGACACCGCCGGACGACTGCAAAACAAATCCCATTTGATGGATGAGCTCACCAAAGTCGTGAGAGTCATGCGCAAGCAGGACGAGACCGTGCCCCATGAAACCCTTCTGGTGTTGGACGCGGGAACCGGACAGAACGCGGTGTCACAGGCGGTGGAGTTTGATCAAGCGGTGGGTGTCACGGGTGTGGCGGTGACCAAGCTAGATGGCACCGCCCGTGGGGGCGTGTTGTTTGCGATTGCGCATAAGTTGAAGCGACCCATCCGTTTTATTGGTGTTGGGGAGCAGCCGGAGGATCTCCGCGATTTCGCTGCCCGTGACTTCGTCGATGCCTT
>Ga0213859_10000416_pt1 | contig 19279 bp, 20 predicted proteins | sample PICome_2_FD_160133 | JGI IMG/M metagenome (GOLD analysis project Ga0213859, IMG submission 160133) | Coastal seawater microbial communities near Pivers Island, North Carolina, United States - PICO304 | ecosystem: Environmental > Aquatic > Marine > Coastal | place: USA: North Carolina...
AACGAAGTAAGCACGACTCCCGAAAATGCAATTGTAGATGTCTTTAGACGCGGAACCGGCAGCTACGCCAACGCCCGCCTCGCCTTCTACTCAATCGGCGAAGCCCTAGACCTCGCCCTTCTTGATGCCCGCGTCACTCGCCTTATGAACCTCATCACCTACACACAAACTGCAGGTCTTCCTGATCTAGCTACGATGGACATTGATGCTGCAGCGTATATCGGTGGTGGCTACCGAGTTGGAGGTACGTTGTCATGACACAAGCAGTAGATCTTGCAAATGCAATCAACGGTTTTGTTGTTGGTTGTAAACAAGATGGCATCTGGGATGCTATCAAAGCATGTTGCATTATGGCAGCATGGGATGGATTGGATGGTGCGTTGTATCCGTTGAAAGGAACTGCGCCAACGAACTACAACTTTGTCTCTGGGGATTATGACCGTGAGACTGGGTTAGTGGGGGATGGGAGCACGAAGTATTTGGATAGCAATCGAAATAATAATGCGGATCCGCAAAACAGTCACCACCTTTCGATTTACATAACTCAGTCTTCTGAGGGCGCAATCATAGGAGCGGGTTTGTCGGATACAGGTACTTCGGCCATTTATCACTCTTCTGGGTCTAACAATGTTGTGTTTAGGAGCAGGTCAGGGATAAGTGACTCCGCTGCTGATATTGGTGACAGTGGACTCATAGCGTATTCGCGTTCTAGTTCCTCCGATTACGACTATGTTGCATTTGCTGCAACTGGTAGTTTTACAAGAGCAAGTCAAACGCCATACAACGGCAATAATTATATTTTCGGCAGAAATGCAGGAGCAGTTTCATTGACCGCTGCCCGCCTCGCATTCTACAGCATCGGCGAATCCCTAGACCTTGCCGCCCTTGACACCCGCGTGTCAGATCTAATCACCGCTATCGGAGCAGCTATACCATGACCTATTACATTTTTGAGCAGCAGCTCCACTTTGGTCACAGTTTTGATCAAGGAAGTACGTTTTTACGCACAATGGAAGTTTCCAACACTACCAGTCCTGGGGAGGTAACATTATGAGCCCTATTTATGTGCCGGGGAAGGTGACGTTGGCCAAGGAGTTCACTTGGAATGAGACTGTCTGGAATCCCAGCATGATCACTACGGCGCTGTGGCTTGACGCTGCGGATGCCAGCACTATTACTGAGAGCGGTGGTTCTGTGAGCCAATGGGACGATAAGAGTGGAAATAATCATCACGTTATTCAAGCAACACCTGTAGCACAACCCACATATTCGGCTACAGGATTTAACAGTCTACCAACAATCTTTTTTAACTCTACTGATGATGAAATGGCTTGTGCGACTACAACTGTGAGTTCTCAAGGCGATCTTTTCTACGGTGCCGTTTTTCAGATGTTGTCAGACAATAAAATTTGGCGACCAATAGTAGGTACGCAAATTTCCTCTACCACAAGCAATGTAGGGACTTTATTGCTACAACGGATGGCAGCTAGAAGTGAGATTGGAATTCACGACGCAGGCAGAAACGATACCGGATTAACATACGCAGTTCAAGTTACAAACTTATTTGAACCTCGCATTGCGACGGTAGGGAGATCTGGAGGATCCAATGGTAGTGGTGGGTTAATCACCGTAACCGCAACAGGACCGTCTCAACCCACCTATTTAACTCAAGCAGTCCAAACTTGGCAAACAGTCGAAGCCACAACCAGAATACAGATTGGCGGAAGGCAGCAGATTGGAACTGCATTGTCTAACTCTAATATTAGCGAAGTGGTTGTTTGTAATCGCAATCTAACGACAGTAGAGAGGCAGAAACTGGAGGGTTATTTTGCCCACAAATGGGGCCTAACCGCCAACCTCCCCGCTGATCACCCGTACAAAACAGCAATTCCTGTGCCTTAACCCGCTCTCTTAGTGTCCCCGGTTAATCACCCAAGCCCCGACTAGTGTACAGCCACGGCATTCACCGAAAACCTAAATTATTAAAATAAATGTACCGCTGGCTTTGATCCTGTACCTTCACAATACTAACAGTAGCTAGGATAGAGATGGAAGTTGCTATTGAAGTAACGTTCGGACATCTCTTTATTGCCTGTGAGTGAAGTAGAAATTTAAACTACCAATAAACTAAATATTCTTATAGTAGGTAAAAAGAAATGAAACTAATCAGAGAAGAAATCGAAAAAGTAGAAGTTCTTACGGAAAGTGTGAATGGAAAGAAAAATCTTTTCATCAAAGGAATTTTTCTTCAGGCAGAGCAGGTGAACAGGAATGGTAGAATATATCGTATGCCTGTTATGGAGCGTGAAGTAAAGCGTTATACTGAAAACTATGTGAATAAAGGTCGTGCTCTTGGAGAACTTGGTCATCCAGATGGTCCTACAGTAAATCTCGATAGAGTTTCACATAAAATTGTAGAACTTTGTCCAGAGGGAAACAATTTTATTGGTAAGGCACAAATTTTATCCACACCTATGGGTAAGATTGCAGAATCTCTACTTAAAGATGGTGTAACTCTTGGAGTTTCTTCCCGTGGTATTGGATCACTTCGTCAAACTAGGGAAGGTTTTAATGAAGTAGGTGAAGACTTCATGCTTGCAACTGCTGCTGACATTGTAGCAGATCCTTCTGCACCTGATGCATTTGTTCAAGGAATTATGGAAGGAAAAGAGTGGATATGGGAAGGTGGTGTTCTTCGTGAAAAATATTTAGATTCTATGCAAAGAAAAATTAACACTTTAGTAGATCAAAAAGCATTAGAAGAACATAAAATTGAATTATTCAGTGACTTTCTAAATTCACTGTAATTTATTAATTTATAAATAAATATAGATTTAATAAAGGTAAATCGGAGAGTTCAAATGTCTCGTGGTAACAATTTACAAGAAATGGAAGTAGGCACTACACAATCCAAAACCGCTGTCAATGCTAATGCAAATGCAGGTGATTCAATGCCTTCTGCCGGAAGCAATGCTTCAAATGTAACGACACCTGGTCAAACTGGTGATTGGGAAGATCTTGGAGGTCCTACTCCAGAAAACTATAAGTCTGACGACGATTCTGCAAAATTTAAAGAGCCTTCACTCAAAACCGTGAAAGATGTGGTGAACAGAGGTGCTAAGCCTGCTGAACCAATGCCTTCTGGGATGAAAGAGGAAGAAGAAATTGAAGATGAAGTGATTTATGAAGAAGAGTCTGAAGAAGAAATTGTAGAAGAAAATGAAGATGAAGAAGTAGAAGAAGTAGAAGAAGTTGAAGAAGTTGAAGAATATAATGTTGATGAAGATGTAGAAGCTATTATTAGCACAGACGAAGTAGAACTTTCCGAAGAATTTAAAGAGAGAGCAAAAGTTGTATTTGAATCTGCTTTAAGATCTAGAGTAAAAGAAATTAATGAAGCTCTTGAACAAAAGTATGAGCAAGCACTTATTGAAGAGGTTGAAGAAATTAAGTCTGCCCTTACTGAAAGGGTAGATTCTTACCTTGAGTATGTTGCTGAAGAGTGGATGGTTGAAAATCAACTTTCAGTTGAAAAAGGTCTGAAAGAAGAACTCTCAGAGTCCTTTATGTCAGGTCTTAAGAATCTTTTTGAAGAACATTATGTATCAATCCCTGAAGAAAAATATGATGTACTTAATAGTATGGTAGACAAACTTGATGAAATGGAGACAAAACTCAACGAGCAAATCGAAAAAAATATTTCCCTAAACAAACGTCTCGCAGAGTCGGTTGCAGATGGAATTTTTGATGAAATTTCTGAGGGTCTAGCACTTTCTCAGAAAGATAAGCTCGCTTCACTTGCCGAAAGTGTTGAGTTTGGAAGTGAAAACGAATATCGTGAAAAGTTGGTTGCTCTCAGAGAATCTTATTTCCCCACAAGAGTAGCACAACAGGCTAAAACTGAAACCCTTACTGAAGGAGCTGAAGTTGCACCTGAGTATACCTCAGATTCAATGAATGCTTATCTAAAGACTCTTTCAGCATTCGCCAAAAACTGAATTTAATATTAAACAAACACACTTTTTAAAGAGGTAAAAGCAAATGTTCCAATCTGAACAGTTGCAGGAAAAGTGGGCACCTATCCTTAATTATGAAGGTCTTGATTCAATTAAGGATTCCCACAGAAAAGCTGTAACAGCCGTCCTGCTAGAAAACCAAGAAAAATTCCTAAGAGAGCAAAACTCCTTTAACACTGCAGGTTCTTTCCTTGCAGAAGCACCAACAAATGATGCTGGTACTGGTGGTTTTGGTGGTGGTTCCTCAGCACCAACCGCAGGATTTGATCCAGTTCTGATTTCTCTAATCAGACGCTCTATGCCTAACTTGGTCGCATATGACCTTGCAGGTGTTCAGCCAATGAGTGGTCCTACTGGACTCATCTTTGCAATGCGTTCCCGCTATACCAGCCAGGATGGTCAGGAAGCACTATTTGATGAAGCAGATACTAGCTTCTCTGGTCAGAATGCAAGTAGAACTCTAGCACAAACTGGATATGCCGGAGATGTTGGTATTGGTACTACTGCAGCAATGTCTGCAAATACCAACCCAGGTCTTCTAAATGCTTCTGGTCAATACAATGTTTCTGGTGGTATGAACACCGGAGATGCTGAAGGTCTTGGATATGGCAACAATGCCGGATTCAATGAGATGGCATTCAGCATTGAGAAAGTTACTGTGACTGCAAAGTCCAGAGCACTCAAAGCAGAATACTCCTTAGAACTAGCACAAGACCTCAAGGCAATTCACGGTCTCAATGCTGAAGCAGAACTCGCTAACATTCTTTCTAGTGAGATTCTTGCTGAAATCAACCGTGAAGTTATCCGTAGCATCTACATCACTGCTGAAGCTGGTGCTCAAGCAAATGTTGCTACTTCTGGTACTTTTGACCTTGATGTTGACTCTAATGGTCGTTGGTCTGTTGAGAAGTTCAAGGGTCTACTTTTCCAGATTGAGCGTGATGCAAACCAGATTGCAACTCGCACTCGTAGAGGAAAGGGTAACATTATCCTTTGCTCTGCTGATGTTGCTTCTGCACTCACAATGGCAGGTGTCCTCGATTACACTCCCGCACTCAATGCAAACCTCAACGTAGATGATACTGGCAACACCTTTGCTGGTACTCTAATGGGTAAATATCGTGTATACATTGACCCATATGCTGCTAATATTACCAACCGTGCTGGTAGTGCAGGTAACGTTGGTGGTAATCAGTACTATGTTGTTGGTTATAAGGGCACCAGTCCTTATGATGCAGGTCTCTTCTACTGCCCCTACGTTCCCCTACAAATGGTTCGTGCAGTTGGTGAGAACAGCTTCCAGCCCAAGATTGGATTTAAGACCAGATATGGTCTTGTTGCCAATCCCTTTGCTGAAGGTGGTCTCCAATCTGGTCAGTCTTCTGCAAATGGTCGTCTCCTTGCAGACACCAACCGCTACTACAGAAGAGTTCTTGTTAAAAACTTAATGTGATCCAAAGGATTCTTAAAGTTCACCAGGGGTTCCAAAAGGAACCCTTTTTTTATCTAAATAATTAAAAAAATGGATGAAAGATACTCAACTTACAGTTTAGATAGACAAATAGAAAATAGAAATTTTTTATCTACTGTAAAATTTAAATTTACTTTAAATAGATCTCCAAAAATATCCTTTTTTGCCAACTCAGTTAATATACCGGCAATAGAACTTGGAATTGCAAATCAACCAAATTATCTTAATGATATTCCAGTTCCTGGAGATAAAATGACATTTGGCGATTTTACCCTCAAATTTTTGGTTGATGAAGATTTAAAAAATTACATGGAGATTCAAAACTGGATTCGAGGTTTGGGTTTTCCTGAAAGTTTGCAACAAATCTATGATTGGCAGTCAAATAATGAAAATTTTGAGCAACCAATAATGTCTGATATAAACATATATTCTGATGGAACTCTTTTAATCAATACAAGTAATGAAAATTTGAATTATCAAGTTATTTTTAGTAGAATGTTTCCATACAGATTATCTGAATTAAATTTTGATGCTACCAACACAGATGAAGAATATTTCACCGCAGATGTCACATTCAAATATATGATGTATAATATTGTTGACAAAAATGGAAATTACTTACCTAAAAAGTACGATTGATTTATGGCATTAGATATTGAAACAATTCAAAATATGTGGGAAGAAGATTCTAAGATTGATATTGATAATTTACATACAGAATCATTAAAAATTTCTTCTTTACACTCTAGGTATTTTGATTTATATAATAACATACTTTTATTAAGAAAAAAGGCAGAGCAACAGAAAAGAAATATAAGACATCAAAGATACGAATATTATTCTGGAAAAGCAGACCCAGATGTTTATATAGAAAATCCATTCCCCAAAAAGATAAGAGATAAAGATACTATGCAAAAGTATCTTGATGCTGACGAAAAGTTATCTCAAATCTCATTAAAGGTCGAATATTATGATGTTATGCTTCATTATATTGAAGATATCATTAAACAGATTCATAATAGAACATATCAAATTAAAAATTCTATAGATTATATGAAATTTCAGTCTGGTATTGGACAATAAATACCCATAGCAATAGTTATTGTTATGAGTGATGTAAAAATACATAAAAAAAATGAGGTTTACATTAAGTTGGAATGTGAACCTCATATTTTATATGAACTGCAGCAATATTTTACTTTTGAAGTTCCAGGTTCAAAGTTTATGCCTCAAATGAGGAATAAGAACTGGGATGGTATGATAAGACTTCTATCAGTCCATACTGGAGAGATATATGTTGGATTGTTAGATAAAGTTATAGAAAAATTAAAACTCTATGATTACACTTACGAATTTGTAGAAAATAAATTTTGCGGACTTCCATTCGAAATTAATGAGGAGATTTCTTCAAAAGAAGCAGTAAAAGATTATATGAATTCCATTTGCACATTTTCTCCGAGAGATTATCAAATTGAAGGAGTATACGATGCTTTAAGATATAATAGAAAATTATTGATAAGTCCAACTGCTTCGGGAAAAAGTCTGATGATTTATTCCCTCGTGAGATATTATGTTCATAAGATGAAAAAAATACTCTTAGTTGTCCCCACTACATCTCTAGTAGAGCAAATGGTCGGAGACTTTCGTGAATATGGGTGGGATTCTGATTCATATTGCCATAAAATTTATAGTGGAAGAGAACGTACAAATGAATATCCAGTTACTGTAACCACTTGGCAATCTATCTATAAACTGGACAAGACATTTTTTAATGAATTTGATGTTGTTATTGGAGATGAAGCTCACCTTTTCAAAAGTAAGTCTCTAATCAGCATTATGACCAAGTTGCACAACTGTAAGTATAGATTTGGGTTCACAGGTACTTTAGATGGCACACAGACCCATTTATGGGTCTTAGAGGGATTGTTTGGACCATCATATAAAGTAACCAGAACAAAAGAGTTGATGGATAAAGGTCATATCTCAAGTTTAGATATATGTTGCCTTACATTAAAGCATAATCCTCAAAAATTCAATACTTTTGAAGATGAAGTTCAGTTTATTATTGGCAATGAAAAAAGAAACAATTTTATAAAAAACTTAGTTATTGATTTATCGGGAAATACTTTGGTTTTATTTTCCAGAATAGAAACTCACGGGCAGCCATTATTTGAATTAATAAATAGTTCAGTTGAATCTGGAAGAAAAGTCTTCTTTGTTCACGGTGGTGTTGATACTGCAGAAAGAGAACAGGTAAGAGAAATTACTGAAAGAGAGCATAATGCAATTATTGTAGCTTCTTATGGTGTATTTTCTACAGGTATTAATATTCGCAATCTACATAATGTAGTATTTGCTTCCCCAAGTAAGTCTAGAATAAGAAATTTACAATCTATAGGTCGTGTTCTCAGAAAAGGAAAGAATAAGACAAAAGCTGTTCTTTATGACATTGCAGATGATTGTACGTATAATTCAAGAAAAAATTACACATTAAATCATTTCATTGAAAGAATAAAGATATATAACGAAGAGGATTTTAATTATAAAATTGTTCCCATTAACCTAAAAGAATGAAAATACTCAAAAATTGCATCAAATTAATTCAAAGTAAATTTTTTAAAGATAAAACTACTGAAAAGCATAGTAATTTATTACTTATGAATAAGGAATATGATGAAGATTTCTATTCAACAATTAAACTAAAAACAGGAGAAGAAATCTTCTCAAAGGTAATGCCTTCAAAAGAACAGAATGAAATTATTTTATTATTAAATAATCCAATTACTATTAGTGAAGTAACTGGTAGAGAAGGATTTAGTGGTTATAAATTAGAACCTTGGTTAAAGACTACTAAAGAAGATTTATTTGTACTTAATATAAATGATGTATTAACATTATCTGAAAATAATGACCTTAGAACTATTAGACTTTATGAAACCTTTATAAGAAGAAATAATTCTCTAGATTGTAGATCTAAACCAAATGTATCTAGAGATATGGGTTACTTATGCAATGTTAAAGATGCTAAAGATCTTTTAGAGAAACTATATAATAACTAAAGCTATCTCATCCAAACCTCACAAAGGTATTATACACATATCTGTATAGTTTGTCAAGTTGATTAATTTTAGTTGATGTGTTAGTATTGTCACACTATAAAAATTTAATTCATGAGCACAGCAACAGTTATGCCAAAAAGAAAAAGATCAGAACATTATGTCAACAACAAAGAGTTTCTAGAAGCTCTAATTGACTATAGACAAAAAGTTAAAATTGCAGCAGAAAAAGAAATTCCAGGTATTACTAATGAGCAGTTAAAAAAATGGAAAAGTCCAAATAGACCAAAAATTCCTAGATATATTGGAGAATGTTTTCTAAAGATCGCTACTCACCTTTCATATAAAACAAATTTCATCAACTACATTTTTATTGATGATATGATTTCTGATGGAATTGAAAATTGTGTTCAATATGTAAATAATTTTGATCCAGAAAAATCTAAAAATCCTTTTGCATACTTTACTCAAGTAATTCATTATGCATTTCTTAGAAGAATTCAAAAAGAAAAGAGGCAATTGGAAATTAAAAATAAAATTTTAGAAAGGACTGGATATTCAGAGGTATTTTGTGATGACAATACTATTGACGGAGAAAACTATTCAAACTATAATAGCATTAAGGAAAATGTTCATATAAAACTTAGGTATTGATAGTAGGGGGGAAGCAGAAGTGAAAGTTGGTTTGATTTGTGATACTCATTACGGATACAAAAGGGGATCAAAAGTATTTGAAGAATATTTTGAAAAATTTTATTCTAATATTTTCTTCCCTTCTTTAGAAGAGTATCAAATTGATACTGTCATTCATATGGGAGATTGCTTTGATGTTCGTAAAACAATTGACTTTAACTCTTTAGAATGGACTAAAAGAGTTGTTTTAGATCCACTATCAAAATATAAAGTTCACCTAACTGTAGGAAATCACGATACTTATTTTAAAAATACTAACCATATAAATTCACCAGAATTATTATTAAATTCTTATTCAAATATAAAAACTTATTCTTCTCCGACAGAAATTAAAGTTGGGAATTTGGATATTTTACTTTTACCTTGGATTAATTCAGATAATGAAAAGAAAACTTTTGAATGCATTCAAAAGAGTTCTTGTAAAGTTGCGATGGGTCATCTCGAACTCCAAGGATTTAGAGTTAATAGACAACTTTACATGGAGCATGGTTATGATAGTAAACTATTTAAGAAGTTCTATAAGGTTTTTTCTGGACACTACCACACTAGATCTGATGATGGAAGAGTATTTTATCTAGGTAATCCTTATGAAATGTTTTCTAATGATGAAAAAGATTTGAGGGGATTTACTATCTTTGATACAGAAACATTGGAACATTTTCATGTCAATAATCCCTATAGAATGTTCTATAGTTTTGTTTATGATGAAGATAACTTGCAAATTGGAAAAGAAATTTTAGAATGCGAAGATAAGATTGTTAAACTTGTTGTAAAAAATAAAAAAGATTATAAAAAGTTTGATAAATTTGTAGATAACTTATATGCATTAAATCCACATGAAGTTAAGATTGTAGAAAATTTTGAAATTGAAGAACTTGAAGATTGTGAAGAACTGGAATCTGAAGATACTTTATCCATATTAAATAAATATATTTCAGAGTCTGAAGTAGATATGGACAAATATATTTTGAAAAGTCTAGTTCAAGAAATATATCAAAAATCTTACGAAACTATTTGATATGTATATTATTGCAATTGAGGGTAGAGAAGATGAAGGTGCTTATTCGGTAAGAGATGAATATGGAGATCAGTTTCTTTATATCTTTCAAGAAGAAGATGATGCTATGAGATTTTCTATGATGCTTGAAGATATGGGAAGTCCTAAAATGAATGTTATTGATGTGGAAGAAGAGATATTAATAGAAGCTTGTGAAACATATGGTCATCAATATGTTATATTTACTCCAGACGATATTGTAATTCCTCCTAAAGAAACCACCAAAAATGATTTTATTTGAAAAAATTAGATTTAAAAATTTATTATCTACTGGCAATCATTTTACAGAGATTACTCTTAATAAAGATTCCACTACTTTAATTGTTGGCAATAATGGATCAGGAAAAAGTACTATTCTAGATGCTTTAACATTTGTTTTATTTGGCAAATCTTTTAGGGGAGTTAATAAACCTCAACTTTTAAATTCCACTAATGATAAGGATTGTTTGGTTGAGATTCAGTTTTCTATAGGAAAAAATTCTTGGAAAGTTTGTCGAGGAATTAAACCAAATATATTTCAAATTTATAAAGATGGTAAATGTCTAGATCAGTATGCATCTTCTTCAGATCAGCAAAAATGGTTTGAGCAAAGTGTATTGAAGATGAACTTCAGATCATTTACTCAAGTAGTAATTTTGGGGAGCAGTAATTTTATACCATTTATGCAATTAACTGCATCAAGTAGGAGGGAAGTCATAGAAGATCTTTTAGATATTAAAGTCTTTTCTTCTATGACTTCCATTGTTAAAGAAAAAGTTAAAAATTTGAAAGAAGATATTAAAATTCTTTCTCTCAAAAAAGAATCAATCTCAAGTAAAATTGAGATGCAACAAAATTTTATTGATGAGATTGAAAGTAGAGGGAATAGCAATATAATTTCCAACAAAGAGAAGATTGCCAATTTAAAGGGAGAAATTGGTGATTATTCTAAAGAAAATGAAAGTATTCAGAAAGAAATAGATTCTTTGACTAAAGATATGGAGTCTTTATCTAAATGTGGTGATAAATTAAAAAAATTGGGAACCTTGAGGGGAAAAATACATCAAAAGATATCTACTATCCAATCCGAGCATAATTTTTTTGAAGAGAATAGTGTTTGCCCTACCTGCACCCAAAGTATTGAGGAACTTTTTCGTATTAATAAGATTAATGAAAGTAAATTGAAAATTGAAAGTTTGAAGAAAGGATATGATGAACTTGAACAATCTATTTTAGATGAAGAAGAAAAGGAAAATCAATTTTTGGAGATTACAAAAAGAGTAACTGCATTTAACTATGAAATTTCTAAAAACAATACTAGGATTGCATCAAACAATAGACAAATATCAGATTTTGAAGAGGAAATTCAAAAAATTACCAATCAACTTAAGAATAGAAATTCTGAAAATGGAAAGTTAGATCAATTTAAAAATAGTTTAGAAGAGGTTGTAAAAGAATTTGATAAAAAGGAAACTGATATAAGGCACTACGAATTTATCTATAATTTACTAAAAGATGGTGGAGTAAAAACTAAAATTATAAAAAAATACCTTCCACTTATTAATCAACAAGTTAATAAGTATTTGCAGATGATGGATTTCTTTATTAACTTTAAACTTGACGAAGAGTTTAATGAAACTATTGAATCTCCAATTCATGAAGATTTTTCTTATAGTTCATTTAGTGAAGGTGAGAGGCAAAGAATAGATTTGGCCCTCTTATTTACTTGGAGAGAAGTTGCAAAATACAAAAATTCTACAAGTACAAATTTGTTAATTCTTGATGAAGTTTTTGATAGTTCTCTTGATGGATTTGGAACTGATGATTTTCTTAAAATTATTAGTCATATTATAAAAGATGCTAATATTTTTGTTATATCTCATAAGTCTGGACTTGAGGACAAATTTCAAAGTGTCATAAAATTTTCTAAAGTGAAGGGATTTAGTAGTATGATCTAAATACTTATTTTAGTGGAACATGATAGTCCCCAATCGACACCATCACTCCAAGAAAGAGCAAAAAAGAAAACTTAAACCTCAAGCATTGAGGCAAGCAAAGGCAAGAAGACAAGCACTCAAGAAGCGTCTCAATCAAAGAGACGCTTCTTTTTTATGAATAGATGAAAAGTATTTGTAAGATTCACTTGCAGGAACTTCGCAATCTTTAGGGGAGTGTGGATGTACAGTTGAGAAAGTGTCATAGTGCTTTTCAGATCTTGTCGGTTTTGACGTATGATATTCTCACATTCAACAAAAACAAATGCCAGTTAATCAAGAAGTTAAGGGGATGCTTGCTAAACTTATGGCGACAGAAGATATTGTTGTTGAGCATCGCAAAGTTGAAACAGCACAGTTCAATGTTCACACTCGTGTTCTGACCCTACCTCTGTGGGAGAAAGCAAGTAATATTGTGTATGATTTGCTTGTGGGGCATGAAGTCGGACACGCACTTTTCACTCCTGATGACGACTGGACTAAAAGTGTTAATATTCCAATTCAATATGTTAATATTGTTGAGGATGCTCGCATTGAGAAACTTATGAAACGCAAGTATATGGGACTTGCAAAAACTTTCTTCAATGGTTATAGAGAACTGAGTGATAAGGATTTCTTCTCTTTGGAAGGTGAAGATATCTCTAAGATGACTCTTGCAGATAAGGCCAATCTTTTCTTTAAAATTGGAAACTATGTAGATATTCCCATTCAAGATGGAGAAGAGAAAGAAATCATCGATGCAATTTCTGATGCGGAAACCTTTGCTGATGTTCTGACTGTTTCTGAAATTCTTTATAAGTATTGTAAGAAAAAATCAGAGGAAGAAAAGATTGCCAACATTGAAACTCCTTCACAGGATGATCAAAAAAATAAATCTCAAGAATCTCAACAACAAGAATCTCCTGAAGGTACGAAAGAGGAATCTGAAGAAAATTCTGATGAGCAACAAGAATCTAAAGAAGGTACAAATCAGAATGATTTAAATTCTGAATTATCTTATGAAAGTTCTGAACCAGAAGTTCGTACCGTTGATAATCTTGAGGAAAATCTAAAAGAACTTATTTCCAAACATGGTGAAGATAATGTTTATGCAGAAGTTCCTCAAGTGAATCTAGATACTGTTATTGCAGAGAATGAAGACATTCATGGAGTAATAGATAAGCATTTTAATATTCAACAAAGAAATATCGATCAATATCGTAAAGATAGTAATCTTGAACTTGAGAATATTTTTTCCAGTGTTGATTTGGAATATCGTAAGTTTAAATCTTCTGCTCAAAAAGAAGTCAATTACTTAGTAAAAGAGTTTGAGTGTCGTAAGTCTGCTGATGCATATGCTCGTGCATCAACATCTCGTACTGGAGTTCTTGATACCACAAAACTTCATACTTATAAGTATAATGAAGATTTGTTTAAGAAAGTAACTGTTTTTCCTTCCGGTAAAAACCATGGACTTATCTTTGTACTGGACTGGAGTGGTTCAATGTCTCGTGTTATTAGAGACACTTGCAAGCAACTCTTTAATCTTATTTGGTTCTGTAAAAAGGTTTCAATTCCTTTTGAGGTGTATGCTTTCACTAATGAGTGGAATCGATCTTATCGTGATGAGGAGACTGGTGAGTTTTATGCTGCAGATTTAAAATCTCACTACAAGATTGAAGAAGGACTTCTTTGTGTAAGTCCGGATTTTAACATGATGAATATTTTGACAAGTAAAGTTTCTTCCAAAGAACTTGAAAAACAAATGATTAATGTGTGGAGACTTGCTTCTTATTTCAGTTCACCTTATGGAGTTCGTTATTCTGTTCCTGATAGATTGACTCTTTCTGGTACTCCTTTAAATGAAGCACTAGTTTCTCTTTATCAGATTCTTCCTAAGTTTCAGGTAGAAAACAAACTGCAAAAAGTTCAGTGTATTGTTTTGACTGATGGGGAAGCAAATCATCTTCTATATCATTATGAAGTGCAGAGAAAATGGGAAAAGGAACCATATATGGGAACTCGTCGATTGAATCCAAATCAATCATTCATTCGAGATCGTAAATTGGGAACTACTTATAAATTTGGTTATGAGTATCATAACTTTACAGATGCTCTTCTTCGTAATCTGAAGGATAAGTTTTCAACAACAAACTTTATTGGTATTCGTGTTCTTGAGTCGAGTTCTGTGCATAACTTTATGAAACTATATTGCGGTTGTAATAGTGATTGTATGAATAAACTTCAATTTGAATGGAAAAAGCAAAAGAGTTTTTGTATTAAAAATTCTGGATATGATGCTTATTTTGGAATTTCTGCAAACGCACTTGCTCAAGAAACTGGATTTGAAGTTGAAGATGATGCTACTAAATCTCAAATCAAATCTGCATTTGTTAAATCCCTGAGAGTTAAGAAACTAAATAAAAAGGTTCTTGGAGAATTTATCGAATTGGTAGTATGAATTGGAGGGAAATTGCACTTGCTTCTGAATCTGATCCAAAGGTTCGGAAGGTTCTTAGGGAAGGTCCTAAAAAGTTGACAGATGCTTGGATGCTCATGGTAATGAAATTCAAGTATGGACGATACTCAAAGTGACCACAGGGGGTTCTGAGCATCCCCTTTTTGCTCTATAATAACTTCAGTTGAAACAAACAACACAACTTCATGGCTATCTCAACAGACTACATCATGTCCTCTTTGAAAAATTTGTATGGGACTAATATTACCAGTGCTGATGTTAGGGCATGGTGTGAAATAAACGGAACTTCTTATCAAACTGTTTCTAACAAACTTGAGAAATTTAAAGTTTCTCGTGGAAAATGGAATCTGACTGTGCAAGAAAAACTAGAAAACACTTATGAAGCACCTGCTGCAATGCCTGCAGTGGAGCAAAACCTTATCCCACTAAAAGATGATACTTTCGTCAAGTTTGGTAACTTTGGTGATATTAAAAAAATTATTCAGTCCAATCTTTTTTATCCAACGTTTATTACGGGTCTTTCGGGTAATGGTAAAACGTTCAGTGTGGAGCAAGCATGTGCTCAACTGAAGCGTGAACTGATTAGGGTCAATATTACAATCGAAACTGATGAGGATGATCTTATCGGTGGTTTCCGTTTGGTGAATGGAAATACTGTATGGCATAATGGTCCAGTAATCGAGGCACTTGAGCGAGGTGCAGTGCTTCTTCTTGATGAAATTGATCTCGCTTCTAACAAGATTCTTTGTCTTCAGTCAATTCTAGAAGGTAAGGGAGTTTTTCTCAAAAAAATTGGTAAACATGTTACTCCAAAACCAGGATTTAATGTAATTGCGACTGCAAATACTAAAGGTAAGGGTTCTGATGACGGAAGGTTTATTGGAACTAATGTTCTGAATGAGGCTTTCCTAGAACGATTCCCAGTCACTTTTGAGCAGTCTTATCCAACTCCTTCAACTGAACAGAGGATTTTGGAAGGTGTTGCTCTAGATCTTGGTGTGGAAGATCGTGATTTTTGCAAGAGGTTGGTTGATTGGGGGGATGTGATCCGCAAAACATTTTATGATGGTGGCATTGAGGAAATCATCAGCACTCGTCGGTTGGTTCATATCATTCGTGCCTATAGTATTTTTAAGGATAAAGCAAAGGCGATTCAAGTATGTATCAATCGTTTTGACGATGATACAAAACAGTCTTTTCTTGAACTTTATGATAAAATTGATTCAGACTTTGTGATTCCATCAGAAGATTCTATTGACACAATACATCCTGGTTGATATAATATTGGGAGGTAAATATTCCTCCCAAATTTGTTCTTTTAATATGAAAAAATATGTCTGAAATTCCAGATAAAAATGAAAACTTTGAATCTATCTATGAAAGTATATTTGAAGTTCCTATAGAAATGAAAAAAGATGATATCTCCATCAACATGAACAATTCCAATGGATTTTGGAAATATAATGAAGATAAAATTTTAAAAGAAGTCAGAGAATATCTTGGGAGCACTTACAAATCTCATTATGCTTCTGAAAATTCTAAAGTTCAAGTTCTTGATATTATAGAAGCAATTGGAGACGGTGTTCCTTTTTGTAGAGATAATCTTATTAAATACTCTTCTAGATTTGGTAAAAAAAATGGCATGTCCAAAATGGATTCTTTAAAAATTATTCATTACGGCATTCTTCTTTATCACTTTGCCGGATTTTGTAATGAAACTGAGAACCCTTATGAAACTTTCTGATAAAACTTTTTCCATTCTCAAGAATTTTTCCTCTATTAACCAGAGTATTCTTTTCAAGAAAGGAAATCAATTGCGTAGTATTTCGGTAATGAAAAACATTCTTGCTGAAGCAACTGTTACTGAAGATTTTCCAAAAGACTTTGGCATCTATGATCTCAATCAATTTTTGAATGGTTTGGGGTTGCATAAAAATCCAGAACTTGATTTTGAAAATGATGGATATGTGATTATTCGTGATGGCAAAATGAAATCTAAGTATTTCTTTGCAGATCCAAATGTAATTATTACTCCACCAGAAAAAGAGATTAGTCTTCCATCAGAAGATGTTTGCTTTGAACTTAGCACTGAACAACTCGATCGACTTCTGAAGGCATCTGCAGTCTATCAACTTCCTGATATCTCTGCAGTTGGTGAAGCGGGAGTTGTGAAACTTGTTGTTCGTGATAAGAAGAATGAAACATCTAATGATTTCTCAATTGTTGTTGGCGAAACAAACTCTGAGTTTGTATTTAACTTCAAAGTGGAGAATATCAAGATTCTTCCTGGAACTTATGAAGTAGTTGTATCACAAAAACTTTTGTCAAGATTCCAGTCCAAGAATCACGATTTGACTTATTATGTTGCTATGGAGCCTGATTCAACTTTTAATTGATGAATATTTATGAATATCTTTTATAAATAAAATAAAAGATATTCATAAAATGAAAACATTTTTCTGTCGCAAATGTTTTTCTGATATTATAGAAACTAATTGGTATTATTCGGTTAGAGGTCGTGATAGTATGTGCAAATCCTGTAGAAAAAACTACAGGAAAAACGAAAAAAAAGAGTACACTAAAAAATATGTTTCTGAAAGAAAAGAACATTATAAACAACTGATGACTGAATGGAGAAAAAACAATCCAGATTATCAAAAAAAATGGACTAAAAAATGTCCAGAAAGTCAGTTGTTGAGAAGTGCCAGACAAAGAGCAAAACAAAAAGGTATGGAATGTACAATCACTCAAAATGATATTCACATTCCAGAATTATGTCCAGTATTTAAAGTTCCTCTTGTAAAGGGAACAGAATATGCACCATCTATTGATAGAATTGATAATACTAGAGGATATATTCCAGAAAATATTGTTGTTGTATCAAGAAAAGCAAATGTTATGAAAAATAACGGTTCTGTTGAGGATTTGCAAATGTTAGTTGAATATTATTCAAAGTTGAGTTGAGGAACCTACCATCAATATATTTGTCACATCACCGTGTCCCACCAAATCTGCCCAGGTACTACCCGACAAATTAATAGTGAAGATGCCTGTCGAAACCTGCCAACTATTATCTATCGTGGCATCAAATAAGTGGGGACATGGATATGGCACTCTTCCCAAAGCAGACGGTACTCCCTATGCTACGGAGAAGGGTGCTTTTCGTAATCATCCTTGCACTATTTGGGCAAATGAGTCAGAAGAAAATGCACGATGGTTGCTAGTTCATGGATTTGCATTGTGTCAAGAGTATGCTGCAAGATATGAAAAAACTCATACTTGCTTTCAAACGCTTCTTGCTGCAAATGAAATATTTCCAAATGTGAACTATAGCAATTACACACCATTCGTCAGAGCTATGCCTGATGAATATAAACTTGATACAAGCATTGATACATTCACTGCATACAAAATGTATATTGCTTCTAAACCTTGGGTATGCGATAATTATATTCGCTTACCACATCGTAAACCTTCTTGGATAAATTAAATTATGGAACTAACTGAAAATAAACCTTTCTTGTGGGTAGAAGAATGGGCACCAGAATCTGTAGAAGAATTAATTTTAACTAAAAATGTTAAAGAATTTTTCTTAAATGTTGCAAAGGAAGGTCAATTAAATCAAAACTTAATTCTTCAAGGGACTCAAGGTTGTGGTAAAACGCAAACAATTAAAACTCTTTGTAAAATTACAAAGCAGGATGTTTTATTTTTAAATGGATCTTCTGAAGGAAGGTATTTGGATACTATCCGCAATCAAGTTATTAATTTTGGAACTACCGTTTCAATGTTTAATGATAAAAAGAAGGTGGTATTTTTTGATGAGTTTGATGGGACTACTAATGATGTAATGCTCTGTCTTCGTGGAGTCATTGAGCAGCTGCATAAAAATGTGTGCTTTATTTTTACTTGCAACAATTTAAATAAAATTATTGAACCTATTCAATCGAGGTGTGTTGTTCTAAAATACACCCCAATTTCTAAAGAAGAAAAACCTCAAATGATGTCCGATACTTTTAAGAGAGTATCTTATATTTTAGATAAACAAAATATTGAATATGATACTAAAGTCATATTGGAAATGATTACAAATTATTTTCCAGATACTAGAAGACTTTTAAATTCTCTTCAGAGTTATTCTATAACTGGAAAAATTGATTCTGGAATTCTTGCAAGTTTTTCTGATGTAAAACTTGATAATCTTTTAGATTGCCTTAGGGATAAGAATTTCCCGGAAGTGAGAAAATGGGTTGCTAATAATGTTGATAGTGATATGAGTATTATTATGCGTAAAATTTACAATGCTCTTTATAATGTATTAGATGGTCCAAGTATTGCATCTTCAGTTTTGATTATTGCAAAGTATCAGTACCAGAGTGCCTTTTGTGCCGACCAAGAGATTAATTTACTCGCAGCTTTAACTGAAATAATGTGTGAATGTAAATTTAAGTAAATATTATGGAACTGAAAGACTGGTTAAACTCAATTAATCTTTCAAAAGAAGATTTGTCTGAAAATATAAAACAATATCCACCATATATCATCAATAAATGTC
>Ga0213859_10000417_pt1 | contig 19267 bp, 20 predicted proteins | sample PICome_2_FD_160133 | JGI IMG/M metagenome (GOLD analysis project Ga0213859, IMG submission 160133) | Coastal seawater microbial communities near Pivers Island, North Carolina, United States - PICO304 | ecosystem: Environmental > Aquatic > Marine > Coastal | place: USA: North Carolina...
TCATGGTATTTTACTTGTTTGATGTTATTTAAATCATTATCAAAAGGTCTAGCACCTATGAAATCATAGATGCTAGAGATAAACTCTTTTGGATTTTCCATAAAATCTTCATATCTAACAAATTTAAAGTTTTTAGAATATTTTCTTTCACAATCTAAAAGTTCTTTTAAAGAAAATAGAGGATTATAAATCATATCACCATCCAAGAAATTATCAACCCTTTCAATCATCAGATCAACATTATGATATTCATTTCTTTCTTTTGGTCTCAAATCAACATCAGGAGGAATAATTCTTTTTCCGGATTGAACTTTCTCAAAAGAAGAAATAACTCCTCGCAAATCTCGAATTAAAAAAATAACTTTTGCATCTGGAATTAATTTAAAAAGCAAAGTATAATCAAGAGCCCAACTACGATCCTTATCGAGATAAAATTTAGTATTACATAAATTATTAACCCAAGATTGAATACCAACTCTCATAAAGTCAGTATATAAAATTTCATTCTGATTAATAGTAAACTGAGTTTCTTTAGATATACTATCTGCATGTTCAGATATATTAAAAATAATATTAGCAAGATCTGAATCCATACATGCAGTAATATCTGGATGCTGATTTAATATATTTCCAAGTAAAGTTGATCCCGATCTAGGCAATCCAGATAAATTTATAAATTTCATAGATCCACAATTTGGGAAAAATTCTTTCTCTTTTCAAACTTTACAACTTTCTCAAATCTATCGTGCAATGATTCTTTATGAGAAATCACAAATACATTTGCATCCTTTACAACAAATTTAATAATTTTCAAAAAGTCTTCAGTGCCAAATCCATCGAGAGATGAATCAAAAATTTCATCCATAATCAAAAGATTTGTATTTGTTGAATTTTTAATCTTAGCAACTTCTCTCCAAGTGAATAAAAGTGCCAGATCAATGCGTTGCTTCTCACCTTCAGAGAATGATGAATAAGAAAAATCTTCATGAATAGGTGAGAGAATTGTTTCATTAAATTCCTCATCAAGAGAAAAGTTGATATAAAAATCCATCATCTGAAGATACTTGCTTACACTTTGATTAATCAATGGCAAATACTTCTCAATAATTTTGGACTTTACTCCATTATCTTTTAGAAGATTATGAACAAAGTCATAGTTTGATATCTCATTCTTCTTCTCCACAAGAGTATCAAAACTCTTTTCCAACTTTTCTTTATATTCAACTAATTTATCTTTTTCTTCAGTCTTATTCTTTGCTTGCTCATTAATCATTTTAACATCTTCATTCAACCCAAAAATTTGAGCGTTCAGTTGAGAAATCTTAGCATTATTAGAACTAATTTTACTCTGCGATTCCATGATTGAACGAGTAATGTTATCAAAAACAGATTCTCTAAACTCTTCAGATTTAATTGTCTCTAAAAGTTCATCATACCCACTTTCAAGTTTGTTAACTTCTTTATTCAAAGTACTAATCTTTTCACTCTTCATATCGTTATTAATTTCCTGAGTACATGTCGGACATGTATCATTATCTGAAAAGAATTTACGAGTATTTGAGATAGTAGAAATTTTCTGAGAGATTTTACCTTTTAAATTTCCAAGTTTGCGAACTTTATCTTTTGCATCTGCTACTGATTCCCTTTCTTTAGTATATCGTTTTACATCCTTTTCATGTTCATTATTATCACTATTGAGATATTCAATGTTGACATTCAATTCTGAGATTTTTTGATCAATTTTTTTGATTGTATCTTTTCCACGACTTTCCATTTCTCTAATAAAGTTTTCTTGCATCTTAACTTTATCAGTAAGAGATTCTTTCTTAAGAGAGACAACTTTTACATCTTCCCTTCTCTGTCTCAATTTTTCCTTTACTAGAGTATTCATCGTAGAGAAAATTTTAATATCAAGAATATCTTCAATGACTTCCCTTCTTCCAGCAGAAGTAAGTTGCATAAAAGGAACAAAATTACTACTACCAAGAATTACAATCTGAGTGAAAGATTTGTAATTCATTTTTAAAATACTTTGCTCCAAGAACTTCTGCTGATCATTTGCAGAAGCATCTTGATTTAAAAGACTACCATCTCTATAAATTTCAAATATGTTTGGTTTTATTCCTCTACGAATTTTCCAAGAAATAGAACCAATAGTAAATTCAATTTCAACTACACAATCCTTTTCATTTGTAGTATTAATCAATTGTGATTTATTAATTTTACGAAAAGATTTACCAAACAGTACAAAAGTAAGTGCATCTAGAATAGTAGATTTTCCAGCACCATTTTGCCCAATAATCAATGTATTTTGATTACCATTCAGTTTGATTTCAGAAAATTGATTTCCAGTAGATAGAAAATTTTTCCAACAAATTTTTTCAAAGACGATCATTATATTCTTCAGGCGGAATGACTAAATCGTTTGGTCCAATAATAGCATACAAATAACCATGTTCAGTACAAGCATCAATTAAAGGTTCATCTTCAACTTCTACTGCTTTCATTTTTGGAGAACCACTTTCTTCAAGCATCATAACAAATCTTTCAGCATCATCTTCATTTTCCCAGACATAAAGGACATTTTCACCCTCTTCATCCGCAACAGAATATGCTCCTCGATCTTCATCTCCATCAATTACTATTATATACATGTTAGATCATTTCACAAGCTTCCTTATAGACTTCCTCAATAATTTTGGACAATTCAGTTTTGTCTAAATCTATCTCAGTCTCTTGGATATATTTATTTAATAAACTTAATGTATTTTCAGATTCAACAGTATCTAAATCTTCGTTAGAATACCAACCATCAAAATCATATGTCTCGATGATTTTTAAATCTGCAACATTAATTGCATAAAGTTTATCAATAAACTTTTCAAACTTTTTCTTTTCTGTTTTTTTGCGGACAATAAGTTTTACAATTTTATTCTCATATTCTGAGAAGTCAAAAGATTTATAATCATTATCCTCATAATACAAATTATAAAAAATACTGAAAGGATTATCAATATATTCGTGCTCAAGAGTTTCTGTATCAAAGATAGTAAATCCTCTTACATCATTTACATCGTTCCAGTAAATTTCATATGGGTTTCCTGTGTAGTAGATGTTTTCACTAGACGATCGAGTGTGATAGTGACCGCTGAAGACCTTGGTGAACTTTGCAAATAATTTGCTCTCATGACCATGTTCCATGATGCATTGTTTATTAGCTGCAAATCCTTTGAGTTCAAGGTGCCCCATCGCACATTTGCAAGTTGTATTTTGCACAAATTTGAAAGTGCTTTCAGAATTTTCATCATTAATCCATGGTATAAAAAGTACGTTTAAATTTCCCAAAGAAACTTCCTTTGGATCCGAATATACAGTTACATTATCATATTCACGAAGCAATAGATCAACTGCATTTACACTATTTGTATTTTTATAAAATGCTGTATGATTACCGACAATTGTATGAATATGACATCCCATGTCATTTAGGACATCATAATAATTATCTTTTGCCCACTTTAAAGAACTAAAATTAATTCCAGTTCTATTATCAAAGGTATCTCCCATATCAACAATGGTGGTAATCCCATATTTTTTAAGATATGGAAAAAATACTTCTTTGTAAAACTTCAAAAAATAATCATGAAAGAGTTTTGAATTCTTTCTAGCACCAAAATGTTGATCAGTAATAAGAGCAATTTTCATGCGTTATCGTTGCCCATGTTTCGTAATTTAGAATACACTGCATCCTTGATACTATTGTAATCTGAATATGTTGAATTGTCAACTGGATTGTCATTCGTAAATACTTGATCGTATCCCGTCTTTTCCAGAATTTTATTTTTAATATCTAATTGCTTCTTCTCTTTCTGAATTCTTCTTAGAAATGCATAATGAATGATTTGAGTGAAATATGCAAATGGATTTGTAGATTTTTCTGGATTAAAGTTGTGAATATATTGAATACAATTCTCTACACCATCAGAGATCATATCATCTCTAAAAATATAATTAACAAAATTTGGTTTATAGGAGAGATGAGTTGCGATCTTCAGAAAACATTCTCCAAGGTAATTTGTGATTCTGGGTTTTGGTTTTCCTTCTTCTTCTGCTTTAAGAATACTTTTTTTGTATTCAATAATTGCATCTAAAAATTCTTTATTGTTGACATAATGTTCGGATTGCTTTCTGGGCATTTCATCTCTACCTGTAGTTCGGAATGACTTTATTCTATCATGGCTTGACAAAGTTGTAAACTACGATTAGAATAACTCTGTCAGGGTTGATAAGAAAGGTATTAGCTTTTATATAGCTTCTCTAAGTATGTTCTAGCTTTATCTATATCATTTAGATAACCCATTTTTCTACTTAGATTGTGTCTTTGGAATTCTGAATTTGTTTTTCTCCAGAATGACTTATACATTTTTATAATATTTTCATCATGACATTCTACAATAGTTAAAACATTATCCATATCAATTAAAATCATATCTGTAGTTGTTGTCTTTAACCAAGGATCTATTTTGTAACAAGGTTGTCCTCTAACAATAACTTCATCAATTGTAACTGGATTTAGTAATACTAGAAATGTTTTATCACCTTCGTCAGAAGGTGATATCAATGAGAATATTTCCTCAGAATTTTTCAATTTAATTGTTGCATGAAACTCTTCGTAATTTTTTTCCATTATTCTTTAATGTCGATATTGATAATTTCATAATTAAAATCTTCTTGATTGTAAATTTTTATTCTTTCAATTAAATGATTTAAAGTATAATTTTTTGTTCCTCTGATTGTACAATCATCAGAAATATCATATAAGATTGCTTTTGTTTTATTTTTTCCTTTTCTTAAAACTCGGCCAATTGATTGTAAATTTCGTATTCTTGATTTAGAAGGACTAGAAAAAATAACATTATGAAGATTTCTAATGTTAATTCCTGTGGAGAAAGTTCCATATGAAGCTACGATAATTGCATTAGTTTCATTTTCAGTAATTCTTCTTACTTCCTCTCTTTCGTCAGTATTGACGCCACCATGTACAAAAAATACTTTTCGGTCTTGACCTACCTTGCTATTTATTTGATTAAAAAGTGGCTCTCCATGTGCGGCAACCCGACTATAAAGAATGAGAGTATTTCCATTCAAGTCTTTTGCTAAATTAGTAATAAATTTATTTCTTTTTTCATGATTGATTAAATATTGTATTTCATCTTCATATGTTTCAAATTTTTGAGGATTATGCTTTAATATCAGACATCTAATATCTAGATCAGAAACATGACCTTTTTGCATAAGTTCACTAGTTCGTGTTACTCTATAGCAAGGACCAAATAATCCCTCCAATACCCACTTATGAGTTTGAGTTCCATCAAGAGTTCCTGTAAATCCATACCTATATTTGGTATGATGAAGACTAGTCATAATTTTAATTAATGACTTACTCTTAAATAAATGTGCTTCGTCACCAATGACTACATCAAAATCTTCAAAATATTTACGATCTAGCTTATAAATAGATTGCCAAGTTGTTACTGTTACGGGGAGATCAGTTTCTTTCTCTCTTCCAGCATATATTTTGTGACAATATGACTCAGAGTTCCACCCATAGTCCCGAAAATCAGAGACGAGTTGATCTACTAGACTGGTCGTTGGGACGACTACAAGAATTTTTCGATTCTTATCCATATGATATCGCACGACGGCGTAAATCATCAGACTTTTTCCTGACGCAGTTGGACTTAGCAGAATCTTTCTGTTATATCTTAGAGCATCATAAACTGCTTCAATCTGATAATTTCTTGGAGTCAGTGAAGTAATAGAGTTTATATAATCTTTAACTCCTTCCATACTGATCTCTTTATTAATTTCAAAGGGTTTGCCGTAATAATTGTTTGTGACAAACTCATATGAATAATTATAATTTGAACAGAATTCAACTAATCGATGTAAAAGACCAATATAAAGTCTTTTAGTTCTCATATCGAATAAGTGTATTTCCCCATTCCAATGTTTACTTCTATATTGAGGCATAAATTTTGCACCAGGAACCTCAAAACAAAAGTGATCTCTTAATTCATATTCGATGTGAGGTTCTGTAGTAATTTTTAAATATACTTCATTTACTTTTTCAATCGTTAGATTTGCCATATTACATATTATTAAATTTATATTCGAGGATTAATCTATAAAAATTATCTCTCATTGCAATTAAATTTTCTTGTTCTTCTGGATCTCCCCCAGACCATTTCTGCACTGCCTGAGAAAGACCCTCATGAATTAGAGTGATTCCTTTTATGTTTAACTCTATCGAATAATATTCATCATCTTCCATTATCCCAACCCTGCACTAAATCTCAAAAATTCAATTGAATTTTTTATTTGATAAGTTCTATTAGAAACTTGTTTAAGAATGCTGTCAATATAATTGATCATAACTTGATAATATTCAATTTTCATAGAGACTGTTGAAAGTTTTTCATCAGCATCAAGATATTTTTGCATCGCATCTTTGTCCCTAACCTTTTTTGGGAAAGGATCTTTTACGTAAACATCTGGATCAGATTTTCCAGAATAATATTCATACCTTTCATGTCGAATATTTTTTCTTTGCTGCTCTGCTTTTGTTTTTAATAGAACTAAATTGTTGTAAATTTCATAATATTTTGCATGTAAAACAGGAACTTTTAGTGATTCTTCATGCAAGTTATCAATATCAATATGAGAATCTTTTTCCCACATTGATTTAATCATTTCAATGTCAAATGTCATACTGATCTTGGTTCGTTATACTCGTTTGTTATATCGTATATACTATACTTAAATGTTGCCGTACATGTAAAGTATTGAATGTCCGTATCTGTTGCGTCAAATTCAATATCAGATAATGTTGTTGGAAACATATCTTTAAACTTTACAAAATATTGCACGTTTTCTTTACTGGTTAGAATTTGTAGTGTTCCATCAGAATACAAATTCATTTGTTGATGTGAACTGAAAGGTTCACCAGTTAGAGTGGACTCTCTTTGTAAATCATAAATTTGTTGAAGAGATTCTGGAAACCCCAGTCCCCTAATCCAATTTTGAAGTTCTAGATAGTTTTCTAAATTTTCATCAACTAAAAATCTTAAACTAAAATCATTAAATGTCAATATATCACCAGGAATTGGTATCATTTTAAGGTATGTCGGTTGCTGCGCTACACCAAGATCCAATCCAGGTAAATTTACAGAATTTGTAAAAAATGAAACTTTTGGTGCTCTAGTTAGATTAAATTTAAATCCTACTGGAGACAAAAAATTTCTATTCTGAATTTGTCTTTTGTAAGCATTTGACATAATTCAAAAACTAGAGGTAATCTATTTATTCCAGTCCCATTAAGTACTCTAACAAAGAGTCTTTTAATTGTTTCTCTGTTAAAGTTGGTTCTTCTTCCAAATATTTCTCTAAAACATACACACAATGATTTTTTATTGCCTCATCACTTGACCATGAAAGTCTATCGTTTACAATATCTCTTGGTGTTTTTAGCATGATTGTTTTTCTGCTATATTATGTATGCATAAAAAAAAGAGGGTCCGAAGACCCTCTTAAAGAAATGTGATTAATTAATCACATTAGGTTCTTAACGGTTACACGTCTGTAGTAACGGTTAGAGTTGGTTTGTAGTCTACCAAGACCCTGAGTAGAAGCATCACCTTCTGCGAATGGGTTAGCAACCATTCCATAACGGGTCTTGAAGCCGATCTTAGGCTGGAAGGTGTTCTCACCAACTGCACGTACCATCTGGAGAGGTACATATGGGCAGTAGAAGAGACCTGCGTCATAAGGTGAAGAACCCTTATAACCTGCAACGTAATACTGGTTAGCAGCATTGTTTGCAGAGTATGGATCGATGTAAACACGGAACTTACCGAGTAGAGTACCAGCAAAGGTGTTGCCGGTGTCATCGACGTTAAGGTTAGCATTGAGTGCTGGGGTGTAATCAAGAACACCAGCCATTGCTAGTGCAGAAGCAACGTCTGCAGAGCACATGATTACGTTGCCCTTTCCTCTACGAGTTCTTTGTGCAATCTGGTTTGCATCACGCTCGATTTGGAAGAGTAGACCCTTGAACTTCTCAACAGACCAACGACCGTTGGAGTCGATGTCTAGGTCAAACTCACCAGCAGTTGCGGTGTTGACGGTAGCACCTTGCTCAGCAACCTTGTAGATGGTTCTGATGACTTCACGGTTGATCTCAGCAAGAATCTCTGTGGAGAGAATATTTGCGAGTTCAGCCTCAGCATTCAGACCGTGGATTGCCTTAATGTCTTGTGCTAGTTCTAGGGAGTATTCTGCCTTGAGTGCTCTGGACTTTGCAGTCACAGTAACTTTCTCAATGCTGAATGCCATCTCGTTGAACTGATCGGTGACGCCGAGGTTCTCAGCATCATCAGTTCTCATGCCCTGACCAACGTTATATGCTAGTTCGTCAGCACTTGCGGTTGGGTTGAGGACGGAAGGATTGCTACCAGACTGTGCGGTAGTACCCATACCAGAAGCAACACCAGACATTCCAGAGGTGTTGTTAAATCCAGAATCCTGTCCAGAGAATGCAGTATCTGCTTCGTTGAACAGTGCTTCGGTTCCGCTCTGGCTAGTATAGCGGGAACGCATTGCGAAGATGAGTCCAGTAGGACCACTCATTGGTTGAACACCTGCGAGGTCATATGCGACCAAGTTAGGCATAGAACGTCTGATTAGAGAAATCAGAACTGGGTCGAAACCTGCGGTGGTGTTATCGTTTCCTGAGGAAGTATAACCACCATTACCAACTGCGTTGGTTGGTGCCTCAGCAAGGAAAGATCCAGAATTATTGAAGGAATTCTGTTCTCTTAGGAATTTTTCTTGGTTTTCTAGCAGGACTGCGGTAACTGCTCTCTTATGGGAATCTTGAATGTTATCAAGACCCTGATGGTCGAGAACTGGTGCCCACTTCTCCTGCAATTGCTCGGAATTGAACATTGCGGTTTACCTATAAAGTGTTTGTTTTTGTTTGATTAATATTAAAATCAGTTTTTAGCAAATGAAGATAGTGTCTTCAGGTATGCTGCCATTGACCCAGTAACTTCTACTGGAGCAACATCTCCACCTTCGGATAATGTCTCAGTTTTTGCCACTGAATTTGCTTTGGAAGAAAAGTATGATTCTCTTAGCATTTCCAGTTTTTCACGATATCTTTCTTCACTTTCAAACTCTACACTTTCAGCAAGTGAAGCGAGCTTCTCTTTCTGAGTGTCTGCAAGACCATCAGATACTTGATCAAGAATTCCCTCTGCTACAGCCTCTGCGAGTCTGGAGTTTAGGGAAACATTTTTCTCAATCTGCTCGTTGAGTTTAGTCTCCATTTCATCAAGTTTTTCTACCATGCTATCAAGTACATTATACTTATCTTCAGGAATAGTTACATAATGTGCTTCAAAAAGTTCCTTCATACCAGTCATGAAGGACTCAGTCATTTCTGTTTTTAGTGCATTTTCGATAACGAGTTGGTTCTCAGTGAACCACTCATCAGAAACATATTCTAGATAAGAATCTACACGTTCAGAAAGTTCTACTTTTGCTTCAGAAATTTCTTCAGCAAATGCTTCTGCGTATTGCTTCTCTAGATCTTCTTTAATTTCTGCAACTTTAGAATTGATTGCAGCTTCAAATATAGTTTTTGCTTTTTCTCTAAACTCTTCGGAAAGTTCTTCTTCACCTAGAAGTGCATTGACATCCTCTTCAATGTCATACTCCTCAACTGCTTCTTCGTCAATTTCTTTCTCAGACTCAGCAACAATCTCTTCCTCCTGAGTCCCTTCTTCAGAAATTTCTTCTTCGATAGTGTCTTCATTTTCAATGTCCTCATCTTCTTTCATTTTTTGCATTGAGTCCGCAGCCTTTGCATTCTTATTAACAACATCCCTAACTTGCTTCAGTGTTGCAGCTGGTTCTTTGAGTTTTGCTGAATCGTCGTCAGACTTATAATTCTCGGGAGTAGGACCACCGAGATCTTCTACAGAAGCAAGTTGGGTTCCAGGATCTGCCATTGTTGGCATGGGATCTGCTTTAGCAGCTCCGGCATTAACAGCAGTGTTGGATTGTTTAGTGCCTGCTTCCATTTCCTGTAAATTGTTGTCACTAGACATTTGAGACTCTCCGTTTATCTTTTAGTTTAGATTAACTATATTTATTTATAAATTAAAATGTTTTATGTAAGCACCACTACTTACAGTGAATTTAGAAAATTATGGAATAGTTCAAGCTTGTGCTCTTCAAGTCTTTTTTGATCTATTAATGTGTTAATTCTACGCACAGTATTCTCAGCAATTCTCTCTCGAATAATTCCACCTTCCCACACCCATTCTTTACCTTCCATAATTCCCTGAACAAATGCATCAGGTGCAGATGGATCGGCAACAATATCAGCAGCAGTTGCTAACATAAAATCTTCACCAACTTCAGAATAACCTTCTTTAGTAGGAAGAAGTGAACCAATACCTCTAGAAGAAACACCAAGACATACACCTTCTTTGAGAAGAGATTCCGCAATCTTACCCATCGGTGTTGATAAGATTTGTGCCTTACCAATAAAGTCATTTCCCTTTTGTTCAAGAGAAATAATTTTATGGGAAACACGATCTAGATTAATAGTTGGACCATCTGGATGACCAAGTTCACCTAGAGCACGACCTTTTAAAATGTGCTCATCGGTATATCTTTTTACCTCACGTTCCATTACAGAACGACGATATACTCTACCATTACGGTTTTGTTGTTCGGTTTGGAGAAAAGGTCCTTTAATATAAAGAGTTTTTTTACCGTTTTTCATTTCGGTAATAAATTCTACCTTTTCGATTTCTTCTCTGATTAGTTTCATGGTTATGCAGTGAATCCTACTTTTGCACCACGTACAGATGCGTTTTCAGCATACACACAATGTGAGTATTGCTTTTCAAGAGTTTCTACAGAATTTCCAGGAATAGTCATTGAACCAATCATGGTTCCATCTTGAGTTTCTACTACAACAACGTAATATGCTGTAGAAGAATTATTAACAAGTCTAACTGCAGATGCTTGAGAGAAACTAGTAGCAGTACCAGTTGTGGTTGGTAAAGCAGATTCTCCTCCCAGCAATAGTGTTCTAGCCATAGTACAAAAGTGCTTTTATAAGTTATTTATGCTTCTTCTTCACCCTCATGATCTTCAGGTTGATCAAAAACAGAATTTGCAACACTTGGTTTAAAATTGTCAATTTTTTCTGCACTTTTTGCAAAAAGAAGATCTTTAATCTTATCACTAATTTGTGAAGGAGATTCGTCCTTCGTAATCATGTCTAGTAATTCTTCCATGTTAAAAATAATTGTTTCTTTTGATATTTATTAAATTTCCCCAGCACTTAAATCTTTAGTGGCAATTTCGGGAGCAACCGTTGATTCGGCATCAGATTCCATATCTGGTTCCATAACCGGAGCACCTAGATCTCCACCTTCAGGTGCAAATGGCATTCCTGTTTGTGGATCAATTGTTGCTGGATCTGGTATAATACCTGCTTTAATTTCTTTTTCAATAAGTTCATTTTGTTCAATAATTTCTTCATCAGTTTGACGAAGAATCTTTCTTCTCAGGTAGTCCTGAGAGAAATACTTTCCAACATATGGTTCTGCAGTTGCAACCATATTAAGTCTTTCAGTCATTAACTCAGTTTCTTTGAGTTCTGAGAAGTGATTATCATAGAGGAAATCGTATTGAATATGCTCACTCATTACTTCCCAATCTTCAGGAGTAACAATGTTCTTAAGAAGTAGTTGAGTTTTGAGAATATCATTGAACATATTTGAGAATCTTTTTCTCAAACGTCCAACAAATTTTGTGAACTTGAGTTCGTCTCTTAGAATTTCAGAAGAACGACCAAGATTAAATCCACTATCACCATCCATTCTAGAAGGTGGAACATTTAATGATTTATATAATTTCTTTTTGAAATAATCAATATCTGTAATTTCGCCGAGATTTTGTCCACCAGGAAGTGTAGTAATTTCTGTTCCTCTTCCACCTTCACGTCTTGGTAACCAGAAATCTTCTAGCATTGACATGAATTTTTTATCATCACGAATCTCGCCAGTGCTCGCATCATACACAAGTTTATTGCGATATCTACTCATAACATCACGTAGATATTGTTCTGCTTTTTGCTTAGGTAAATTACCTACATCAATGTAGAAAATTCTACGTTCTGGTGCTCTGGATAATCTGTAAATTACAAGACTATCTTCAATCATCCTAAGTTGATTAAGAGACTTGATTGCTTTGTGAAGATATGATAAAGTTGATCCCTTATTTCTATCTACTAATCCAGAAGTACAATATGCAATAGCATCTTTTGCAATCTTTACACCCTTAGAATCATTCATTCCACCAGCTGCCTGGTTTGGATATTGGAGTTTTGGTGTGTACATGAAGTATTCTTCTACTTCAGGGAACACATAATCCATTGGATCCTCAGTGTTCTTTCTAATTATAACATTGGGATTACTCTTATCTTTCTTAGTTTTACGAACATAACGCATCTTCATTGCGTCGATGTAACGTAATTCTTGAATACCTTCTTGAGGTTTTTTTAGATCAATTACCTTATGGTAATATAGTTTTCCATCAACATACCAATTCCTATAGATTTCATGGCATTTTTTATCAAAATCCAATAAATCTAGAATAGTTTTAAATTCTTCACGAATTTTTTTCTTAATCCCTTCACTAGCATTAAGATTTGATAACTCTATCTTAACTGGAGAATCATCAGAATCTGAAACAATTGCTTCATTGACAATATCTTCGATAGCGCTGTCTACTTCCGGATGAAGTGACATTTCTCTATATCTTCTAAGGAGATCAGATTCTGTTCTGTATACTCCTTCAATATCTACATAAGAACCAAAAAATCCTGTACTCAAATAATGATCAACCCCGTCCTCGTTATTTGGAGGAACAGGGCTGACTATCGAGGGTGACTTTTGTTCTGAATCTTCAATTGAAAATCCAAAGAGTCTAGCCATAATTTAATTATCGGTTTTACCTATTTATCTAAGTTTAACGAAGGTTTCCAGGACCGTCACTAATTTCAAAGTATTGGACTTGGAATTCTACGGTGAATTCTTCAATTGAATCTGTTGTGTCGTAGGAGACATCAATAGCAGAAACATTGGAAGGCCAAATATCGATGAACTTGTAAGATCTTAGGACGGTAGCATCACCACTTCCAGTAGCACCAAAACCAGGACCCTGAGCACCAACATTATTACGAACTTGAGTTCCTTCTAGTTGGTTACTTCTTCCGAGTTGGAATACAACTGCATCAACCATATAAGAGGTTGGATTGACAGCACCGGTTGCATTATCAAGTTTTGATAATAAGTTTGCCCATGCTTCAAACGCATGTCTGAGTCTGAAGTCTTCATCATTGATAACTGTTACTGTCCAGGTATCAAAGGTTCTATCACCAGCAACTTTTAAAGTTCTTCCTCTGAAAGGAATTTCAACTGAAGCAACATTAGATGCTGGAAGAGCAGCTGATTTACACATAAATCTGAAATCAATCTTCTGATCGGATGGCCAATAAGATTGAATTTCTGTTGGAAACTTATCAATTGCGACCTCAAATAAATTGGGTCTAGCAGCACCACCAGCAAGTCTTGTCTTGAATGCTGATAGATTCTTGAGTGATGGATTGTTAGCCATTTTAGTTTAACTCCCTTAGTTTAATTTATAATAATATCAAACTCTACCAGCAACTTCATCGAAGCTGATTCCAGTTCTAGTTGCAACGAATGTCAGTGTGACATAGTTGATAGACTTGGCAGGCTTGAGGAAGATGTCTGCTCTAAATTCATTGTTATCAATAATATCTGGAGTGTTATTTGTTTCGTCACAAATAACTAGGAATCCATAAATACCTCTCTTTGCCTGAACATCACGGAGATAAGGTTCAACAATATTGATGAAGTTTGCTCTTGTAATCTCATCATTGAGTTCAAAGAGTTGTGCATCAGCAGCACGCTTGAGTGATTGCTCAAGAGTTAAGAATAGACGACGAACGTTAATTCTGTCAAATGCAGATGCATATCCTAAAGCAGTCTTATCACCGAAGAGAAGAATTCCAGTACCAGGAGTATTGGTAATTGGATTAATTCTATTTGGATAAAGTTTGTCTCTTTCTGCTTTAGTTGGATTATATGCTAGTCTAATAGCACTATTAATAATACCTCTCTGCTGACCTGCAGGAGAGAACCAAGGATATGCTTCAATAGAAGTTCTTACGCAAAGACCAGCAACATCACCATTTGTTGGAATAAAACGGAACTTATTATTAAATCTATCATACATGTACTTATATCCACTATCAAATATTGCATAAGAAGAAGAACTTAATGGAGAGAAGAACTCAATAATATTTTGGGTTTGAATTGCATTTCCACCAGCAACATCAACAACATCTCCACGGTGTGGTGAAATGACTGCGATACAATCCTTTCTTGATTCAGCAATTGCAATTAGTTCTTGTGCTTTTGCTTGTGATTCTGACTTAGTTGTAAGTCCAGGACCCATTAAGAGGTAATCGACTGCATGTTCATCTTCGTTTCTAATAACTCTATAGGAAGTTACTAGATCGGAAAGAGATGCTTGCATACTTAGAGAACCATCTGCATAATCCTTTCCTCCAGCCAATTTATAGACATAATTACCAATTGCGGAGAATGTTATGTCTTGTGCATCCTGACCCCAGAGACCATCACCAGTGCTAATTCCAGTAAAGTCAGTTCCGACTCCACCATCAGCAAATCCAGTTTGTGCAACTTGCTCAAGAGTTAGATTATCAGAAGGATTATCACCACCGTAAATATAATCGGAGAATAATTCGAGATAATCTTTATAATAAGTTTTCTGAGGTGAGTTGATGTTGGAGACACTATCAAAAGCTTTAGAAAGACCTATATGCTTCTCAACAATATTTCCTTTAACTCCAGTTAAAGTTCCAAAGTCATCGATGACGACAATGTGCATTTCATCATTTCTACCAGTTCTTTCATCTGCATATACAGATGTTCCTGGTTTTGGTGCAATTTGCTTCCAGTATAAATCTTGATTGGTAAGATCAATGATCTGCTCGTCATACCAATCTTTTACTGTTCCGAGACCAACTTGTTGGGTTGTTGTTGCAGCACCAGCATTGGTAAGGATGTCTACAGACTTACCTGATATAAATGATGCAACATTAGATCTTTCTGCGTAATCGATTGCAGTTACAGTTCCTGCAGAAGAAACACGGGAAACAATTTTAACAGAAATTGTATTGTTATCTGTATCCTTCTCGGTAATAATACCCTTTAGGAAAGCTCCACCGTCTAATGCTTGAGTGCTACCTGCAGATGTGAGGACTTCTCCATCAAATCCATAAGAAACACCATATCCAACTGCAACATAATCCATCTCAGTGGATGCAATAGTAATAATCTGGTCTGCTTTATTATCAATAAAAGCAACTTTTAGATTATTTGCCCACTTACCAGGTGTTTTAGCAGCAAAAACATAACTAGAAGCAGCATCTTCATAATTTAACTGGTAATCATCAATATTCTTGATTTTTAATGATGCATCAGCAACGCCAGATGCTTTGGTGCTTGCATTGGTGATTTTTGAGTTTGCATTGACTAGATTTGAACCATCAGTTCTTACTACCTTAAGAACTCCTCCATATGATAGGAAGGATGATGCAGTTAGCCAATATTCGTATTGGTTGTCTGTAGAGATTGGTTTCCCAAAATACTCTATGAGTTCTTGTTCATTTGCAACGTCGATTGGATAATCGATTGGACCAATCTGAAAAGGTGCTGCAATCGCTCCAACATTATCTAAAACATTATCAGCTCTTCCGACTGTTAAGTCAACCTCTCGGATTAATACTCCAGGAGATAATTGAGGAGTCGCCATGTTTTTCTCCGTTTGTCTCAGTTTATCTACAAAATATTTATGAAAAAATTAATTTACAAATAATCCCACATATATGATCTATCACCATATTCATCAGTATACCATCTATCACCATTAGAATCTACAATACTATTATCGGATAAACCATCATCAACAAATCCAAAAGGTGACATATCTTGTTCTAGTTGATTTCTCTGTTCTTCATATAACCTTTTTCTTACATCTTGATCTGTTAATTCTTTAAAATAATCTTGTGCTACTAACCAAGCATAAATGACAAGACACATTGCAAGGTCATCATTACAACCTTCTTCTGCTTCAAAAGAATTATGCTTTGAAATAAAGGTAGTTAATTCGGAAATAATTTCATAATCATTAAACCACAATTTATCTTCTTCAATTAAAGTTTTTAAGTTAAGTGATCCAACCTTTTTAACAGTTTTTGACATCTTAACACCAAGTTGAGTTTTCTTTCCTGAAAAACCCTGACCAACAATTTGACCTGCTCTACCTCGCATAGAACACATCAATAAATTTTGATATTCTAAATCATATTGAAGAATAGATGCTACTTGATCACCAATATCATTTACTTCACATAAAATATATGCTTCATTATAATTCTTTGCTACATCATAGATGATATTTGGAAATAGCATAGGTTTAATATCATTATTTCTATACTTTGCCACTATTCTATGTGGAAATTCTGTAATATCAACACAAACAAATGCAGAGTAATCTTCACCAACACCTCTTGCAACATCAACCGTTATCACATAATCATGCTCCTCTTTAGGTAATTCGTAAATATCTAATCCAGCATTTTTCTTTATTGGATTATCATATACTAAGTTTCTTAATTTACTTGGTGCAATAAGTGTATCAACTGATCCTAAGAACTCACATTCAAACTCAACTTTAAATTGCTGCTCTGATGTGTTAGCAATTGTTTGTGCTTTCCAATCAGAATCTCTTCCAGGAACTTCAGACCAGTGAACATCAGTATGTACATATTCGTTTTTACCTTTCTCGGCATCGTGCCACATACGGTAAAAGTGATTCATACCGTGTGGAGTAGAAACAATAATTACCTTCGTTGATTTACCAGAAGTAATAGTAGGATAAACAGAGGCAAAGAACGAATCAGCAATGTGATTTGGGACGAACGCGAATTCGTCGAGAAAGAGGATGTTAAACGACATACCTCGTACAGCACTTGCAGACGTAGAAGCTGCCAATATCTTACTGCCATTTTCTAACTCCAAACTACCTTTATTCCATGCAATAATACCCTGCTGCATCCACTTAGGTAAATTCTCGTATGCAGTTTGTAACCTATCGAGAAGTTCCCTTGCAGTTGCTGCTTTGTTTGCAAGTATACCTATATTTACATTATCATTAAATACGGCATAATGCAATAAAAAAGATACCACAGTTGTAGACTTACCAGTCTGTCGTGGCATCTTACATATATTAAATCTTTCTTTATGAAATCTATTAACTAATTTCTCTTGAAACGGATATAATTTAAATGGTTGTAATCCATGATCTAGAGTTACAATTTTTACATAATTTTTAGCAAAATATACAGGATCATCTTTGCATTTCAATATCTCAAGAACTTGCTCTTGTGTAAATTCAATCTGCGTATTTGCTTTTTTTAATAACGGATTACCAAGATACTGATCACTCATAAAAATTTACCTTTGTTCAATCCAGTTAAGTACCGCAAGTGCTGCTTTGTTGGTGTTGGGAGATGCACAAGCAAGAGTATAAGTATCACTGATTGTACCAATACCAGATCTTCCAAGTTGCAGTGCTGCTTTATCATCAACATTTACCAGAGAGGCACCACCAGCAATCGTAAATCCTGAGAGAAGTGCTTGTCCTCCAGTGAGTGCAGTTGCTGTAGTATCATATTGCATAAAGGAGTTTGGATCTGGATCATCTGTCCAACTCGCACCAGTCAAAGTTGAGTTCTGGTAAAGTCTCCAATATACATTCGTGTTATCGTTCGTTACTGCCTGTAGAGATCTCAGTAACATAACTGCCTGAAGTTGATCTGACTTAAGACGCAAACTGATGATTGGATAGAAAGTGTTTGCAACTGCCATCGTTGTCCCTGTAATGGGATTTGAGATACTCAACAAAGTACCAAGTTTTTCTGGTTCACCTTCTTGGATCAGAGAGTTAGATCCCTGATAAAGATAATGAGTTCCAGCAACACCAGTTACATTCTCAATCTCACAACGAATTGGAAGGAATGGACTTCTACACCAAACTAAATCATTGACATTTGAGTTCTCAAATGTATGACTTCTAATAGTCTCACCTTCCATTAACCAATTAAATCCTACAGTTCCAGCACCATACCATTCATAGTTAATGGAAATCATCTGCTGTTTTGTAGCATCAGCAGTTACACCAGTGTATCCGTTACCATCAAACTTTTCACCATTCCAGTTGTCTCTGGTTACTCTTGTTTCTGTGGTAATACCAGATGCACTGCTGCGAATTACATAAGAATATGTTCCCCCATCATCCTCAAAGTAAGCACCATCAGTCTCATTAAACAATCCGAATCTTCTGCGAATACCAACTTGTGGTGTTTCTAGACGAATTGCAAATGCGAGAGTTGCTGGTCTACCAGGAATGTATCTCATTACCTGTTTAGTCTGCCTGACAACCTTACTACCAGTAGTAGAACCAACTTCCATAACCACATTACTGGAATTGGCATTATGAGTAGCAGTTCCAACACCAACTACACTCTCATCCCATACATCACTCTCCTTACCATACTGGAAAGTATTGAAGAAAACTGTTTGGAAGGGAGCAACCTTTAGTCTGTTATTGTCAGAAAACTGAGGTCTCCAGTCTGTTTGGTTTCCCCAGTGATCTGCAATATTATAAACCTCAAAGAGACTTCTCTCTTGATTCAAGAAGTCTTGAGTTTGTTTATTCCATTGTGCCATAATTTAGTCAATCCACTCTAGTTTTGAAGGATGATATCTCCTTGCATTTTTAATATTGAAATTCTTTTCTTCTGCTGGATAAATGTTTTGAACCATTGCTCCAGGATAATCTTTTTGTAGTTGTTCTCCAAGTTCTTGTTTGGTTGGAATACCATTCTTAGATACCATCTCAAGTCGATAGATACTACCCATCCAAGTAACATCTGCAACATAATTCTCACCAACCTGTTTTGGTTCTTCAGGTTGAGAGTTTACATATAAGTTTCCGTTGAAGTCGC
>Ga0213859_10000419_pt1 | contig 19251 bp, 23 predicted proteins | sample PICome_2_FD_160133 | JGI IMG/M metagenome (GOLD analysis project Ga0213859, IMG submission 160133) | Coastal seawater microbial communities near Pivers Island, North Carolina, United States - PICO304 | ecosystem: Environmental > Aquatic > Marine > Coastal | place: USA: North Carolina...
TCAAGACAAAAAAACATACTTTTATAAGTCAGTATTTAATGTCTAGTACTTCCTTAAATAAACAATCAGCAAATAACAAAAAAATGTTATATCAATATTTTATCGGTACTAAAATTAAGATAAACAATAACCACACACATGATACTTGCCAATTAATGCATTTTTTGCACTCCAATAATGAAGTGTTGTTTAACTATAATTTACCTTTTGATCAGAAAACTATACTAATTGAAACCACGGCATTTGGAAAAAAAGTACATTTTGAAAACCTTGAAAAGATTCATAAGAGATCATTAGCAACATTTAATATTGCTAAAATGATTAAAAAAGAAAAAGGGGTCATTCCCATGTCGGTGAATCACAAATTCCAGAGAACTGCTCGTATTATAAATATCGGAATTCATGGAGGCTTTGCAAGACCCTCTTCTGGCTATATGCTGCTAAGAGCAGCGCAGTGGTCTAAGATCAATAAAGATAAAAATCTAAAAGATCTAGTTTTCAAAGAAAAAATAATTATTAATTTTTTAGATAAAATATTTTTGAAAGCTTGTTACTATTATCCGGATAAAGCTAATTCTATATTTGTAAAATTATTTAACTCAAATGATATTGCATCAGTGATAAGATTTCTAGCAGATATTCCAAAATTATATGACATTGTCAAAATATTAATTAATACTCCTAAGAAAATAATGATTAATGCACTTATTAAATAAAAAAAATATTCATCATCTCCTTTTTGCAATCTTAGGAATACTTTTAATTGGCTTTTATCCAGATCAAAGTCCTGATGAGGTTTATTATTTAGGTATTCATCCCTTAATTTTGCTAATTTTCATTGCCATAACAACCATTGGCTTGGGACATGGCGCTCTCGATGGAAAAATAGTGTGGGAACTCAGTATTAAAAAAAAATCTCGATATCAAATATATTTAATTTATCTAATCATTGTTTTAGTTTCAATTTTGATTTGGATAGCCTTTCCAACTATAGGATTATTTATTTTATTTTTGATGTCTATATATCACTTCGGTGATAGCGATCTTAAAAAGTATTCATTAAATAAATTACAGAAAATAACATGGGGTTTCCTAGTCACAATGATCCCAATTTTTTTCCATGCCGAAACCGTCAATTTAATTTTTTTTAATTTAGCTGAATATCAAATGAATAAATTAATAATTACTTGTATACAAATATTATTTATTGTTTGTCTTATAGGATGGTTTAGAGTTGCTTATAAAAAGACGCTGTGGAGTGAGACGTCAGTATTATTTATGTTACTGATATCTGGGTACTTTTTAGATCCACTATTTTGGTTTGGATATTATTTTTGTTTTTATCATGGTATGAGAGCATTAATGAATCATCACTTTCAGCTAAAAAAAGATCTAATTTGGATGATAATTTTTACAGCCCCAGTTTTGATTGTATGGCTGATATGTAATGAATTTATTCAGGTTTCTTTTATCGGATTATTATTTCCATCATTATTTGCATTAACTGTTGCCCATATGCAGTTGGATAATATTATCAAGTTAGTTCATGTTCGTTAAAAAATAGTTAAGGATGTATGTAACTAGACATATCCCTAAAGTCACTAAAAATAAGGACAGATAAAAATTCATACCTAACTTCAGTAATACTGATAAAAGATATAAAAAGGGCAATACCGGTAGGATATAAAGTACAGTTTCGTGAGTTAATTTTGCAATGTGTAAATTATCTTTATTTTGTTGATAAATCAAAGCAAAAGAAACAAATAGGACAATAGGCATGGCTAAGAGCATGGCTGCGAGGGTAGTGCTTTTTTTGCTGAGTTCAGATGCAATTAAAATGATTGCAACAGCGATAGTTGTTTTTATAAAAAATATCATAAATTGTAGATAAATAAATATAAGAAAGATTCAATAAATGAAACAAATACTAATAATAGGAGGTTCTGGAGCAATAGGGTCAGCCTTGGTTAATGAGTATGATAAAAATGATGTCCACATGACTATTGCATCCAGAAAAAAACAAAATTTAAGCCCACATATTAACCAAATTACCTATGATTATGATCAAAATAATGAGATTAAATTAAATGCAGAAACTAAATTTGATCTAATTATTTTTGCTACAGGACATTTGCATAATGAGGACTACAAACCTGAAAAAAGCTTAAAGGATATTGATAAAAGCGCTTTTCAATTCTCATATCATATTAATTGTGTTGCACCGCTGATATTACTTAGACAGCTGAGTAATAATCTCATGGATCACACAAAAATAGTTTTTTTGTCAGCTCGTGTTGGTAGTATTTCTGAAAATGAATTGGGAGGTTGGTATGCCTACAGGATGAGTAAAGCTGCACTCAATATGATGATTAAAAATTTATCAATTGAGTTAAGAAGAAAGTATAAAAATATAATAGTTTGTGGGATGCATCCTGGAACAGTTGATAGTAAACTATCTAAACCCTATTCAGGATTTGTTAAGCATGAAATATTTGCTCCATCCAAGTCTGCAGTAATGTTAAAAAAAGTGATTGATGAATTAAGTCTTAAGCACTCAGGAAAGATTTATGATTATGCTTTTCAGGAGATAGCTTATTAGTTAACGATTGGCTAAATATATGATAATAATTAGCAATAGAATTAGGATTATAAATATTACTATCTCTATCCAAAAAAAATCTATTTGCATTTAAAGTTTCCTGAGGCAATTTCACTAGATTGGATTTTTTTTGGTTTACTTACTGTTGATTTTATTTGGTGATCAAAACTCAGGTCTCTGCTTTCATTATCATAAATAATTTCCATAAAGTATTGTGTGTGGGCAGTTGATTCATGCTGTGTGCCTGTATTAGGGTCATGTTCTCCCATTTCTGATAAATAAGTAGCCTTTTTTAAACATACTATTTTTGATGATTGTTGCTCACATGGGTAATTCATCTCATTATTGATTCTTAGTTTGTTTTCAATATCAAAATTAATTGTTTTATACTTTTTATCGAATGAAACATTTAATAAGATGTTTGAAAGATCTTGTTGGTCATGAATTTGTTCATTAATTTCGTATCGTTGAGAAACTTGACCAATACACTCTAAAGCAAATGAATGATGACAGATCATTAGAGAGACAAAAAAAAGGTATTTCACTTTTTAACCAGGTAGTAATGAATTAGGAAATATAATCCAAAAACAAGTGAGACAAAAAGAATAGCTTCTAGGTCGCCAATCAATTTAATAATAAAATTATTTGAACAAAATAAATTGAACACCTCACATGCTGATAATGACTTCACCCATACCCCTCCTTTAATATACTTATACAAACTAAAACCAATATAAATAAGAAACGTGATCACAGCTGTAAGGAAGGTTGAGCCTAAAATGATGGCATCAAAGCGTGTAAATTTTGTATCTTTTTGCATATCCATTATTATAACGTCATGAAACATAATTTTTGGTCCAGACTTGGTGGAATTGTTGTACTTATTTCACTCGGCATATGCTTTTGGTTAGGTTTTAAAGAGCAAAAATGGTTATGGGTAATTGCGTTATTGCCCTCCTACCTTGTCGGTTTTTATCTATATCGAATTATCAATAGCAATGATCTGAAAGCCGAGTTTGTTCGTAAGATATTTTTTATAATTATTGCTTCAATCATATCTTTATCAATTGTTTACTATATCGGTTTATTTTTTAATATAATCATAAATATATGAGACCACCAATCCTATCAAAATACCCTGTCGATGAAATCGTTGCTGATCTGAAAAGATCAAAATTATCAGAAAAGTGGATCGTTCGTTTTATCCCACAAATTTTGAGTAAAGATAAACTCAATGCAAATGCAATTTCTTTAACAAAAAGAGTGAGTTTATTAAAAACTGAACCGATTACTAAAGAAGAATTAGATAGATTAAAAAAATATTTTAAAGAATTAAAGCGGGATGATTTGGTTATCATCCGACAAGAGGACAGTAGGCAGCAGCGAGTATTAATATTTTGTGCTCATGATGATGCTCCTGAAACAATTGATGGATTAGAAAGACATATATATCGTGTTATTCCTAATGCTAAATTAAAATTTGGTGCTTCTGATATCAATCGAGATCGGTGCCAAATTGTTAAAAGAAGATCATGGAAAACGGAAAAAGATCGTCCAACCGGCGTATACGCAATAACAGACCTCTCCGGTTCGGATTAATATTTATATTCATCCTTAATCCCCAAATTATTTTTTCTGCTGAAAAAATAAGTGAAAAAAATAAAAATATTAGCTCTAATGAAAACAACAATCTGATTCAATTTTATGAACCAGTCCAGACAAAAATAACAGGAAATAGTTGTGGACCTGAATCTGACTGGCCATGCATGGATCCCGATGGCTGTTTAATAATTGATGGATTTAAAAAAAAGGAGTAAATAAATATTACTCCTTTTTAAATAAATATTTAAGCAGTTAAAGAATTTAACTGTTGTGATGCAAGATTCTTTATTCCATTAATCTCAATTTTTTTTGGTTTTTTCGATTCTGGAATAACATTTTCAAGCGCGATTTTAAGGACACCAGATTCTAGATCTGCACCTTTAACTTCAATAGTATCTGCTAATCGAATTGTTTTTGTAAATGATCGATTAGAAATTCCCTTATGCAGGTACTGAATATTTGTATCATCTTTTGACTTATCACCTTTGATGATAAGTAGTCCGTCCTTAACTGTGACATCAATATCAGATTGATTAAAGCCTGCAACAGCTAATTCAACTGAATATGAGGTGTCATTATGTTTAATAATGTTGTGTGGGGGAAATTTTTCATGGACGGACTCAATCGAGTTTTCCATCAGTGCTTCAATATCTCTTAAAACAGTTTCAAAACCAAGCGTACTTGGATATAAGTTACCAAATGAAATTTTCATATTTATCTCCTTTAATTAAGCAAAATAAAAATCATGGCATTACCCATTAGGCATAACGACCACAATTAATATATGGGAGCTAGTAAAGAAAATTTCAAGTCATTTAACTATTTTCCCATTTTGATATAAATCTTTGGCAATCAATTGACCTTCCTTATTCCAAATCCATTCATGTCCATCTTTAATCCCATTGATCCATAAGCTTTTGGATTTTTGTTGACCATCGTCAAACCATTGTTCCCATAGGCCATTTTCTTTCCCATCTTTATATTCAACTTTAAGTTTTAACTGTCCGTTCTCATACCACTGCTTCCAGTAACCATGTTCCTTACCATCTTTAAAGTCACTTTCCATTTTAATTTGACCATTCTCATACCAAAATTTTTCTTTTCCATTTTTCTTTCCATTTTTATAAGTAATTTCAAATTTCGGAGTTTTATTTTCAAAGAATTCTTGATAAAGACCATCTTTAATCTCTTCAGCAGATAATGAGGTTAAGAACATGACATAGGATAGGATGGTTATATGAAAATATTTAAACATAATCACTCCAAATTTATAATATGAAATGACTTGATCAATTTTGTTAAGTTTCTGTTATTTGAATAATTTTTTATATTCTGGAAAGTAATTTGCTATGACTTCAATATCGAATTTTCTTAAAATAGAAGTATTAGATTCCCTCTCTAAAAGAAATATGAATGATTGTTCAATAATTTCTTTTTTTGTGAGATTTTTTATTTGATATTCAGTGACGAAATTATCTGAAATGGTAACTTGATGATTTGTTTCTGTATTTGAATATATTGTTACATCAAAAGCATTAGGCGATAGCTCTTTAATCTTTATTTGATCTGACATTGACCCTCAAAATTCTCAATATAATGACCAAAACCTTTATTTCCTGATATTGAATCAGTAATTTTCAATGTTTGTAAATCTAAATTAAGTGTTCTGATATTTAACAGAGTCGATTTACATGTCATGGTAGTTTTCGACTTATCGCATTCAATGTTATTAAGATCAATTAAAGTTAAATTTTCAAATTTGTATTCCCTAGACTGCTGTTCCTCTTTTGCTCCACTGGCGCCAACCAATTCAAAATGACTTAATCCTTGGCAAATATAAGTTAATTCATCAGCAAATGAATAGTTGGTAAATAACAAGATTAACAAAAGCTTTTTCATTGAGTTAATTCTTGAAGGCAGTTTGCAAAATCTTTAGAACCAACTTTAAAACCAAGCTTTTCGCATTTCTGTTTAGCTACGGTACCATTCAAGCGTTTAGATGATTTCCCATCAATTTCTAACTCGTCAGATAATTTATTAGCAAAATTACATTTGAACTCAAATATATCTTGAAGCAGAAGGTCGCTGTCTTTTTTTTGAATACTATCTTGATTGAGGCCGCCATATATCTTACATGCTCGCATCATATAGTCATTGGCGTCTTCTCCAGCAAAATGTTTTTCAACGAATTTACCTGTAAAGTCATTATGTGGCGCAGGTCGTTGGACATTCTGATTTGAAGTTGCACATGCAGCTAAGTATAAAGAAATAATGAGTATTAACATAAAACGCATATTTTATTATAGGCATTTTTTTTAAAATAAGCCAAATATTGAAGAACCAAACACCTTTAATATCATCTTAAAAATATGCAAAAACAAAACTTGCCACAAAAAATATGTCTCACATGTCAGCGCCCTTTCTCATGGCGAAAGAAATGGGAGCGGTGTTGGGACGAGGTAAAGTATTGCTCTCAAAGGTGTAAAAATCATCGTGTCACATAATATTTTCTGGTTTAGAAATAACCTAAGAATTCATGACAATTATCCCTTGGTGCAATGTATCAAAGATTCAACAAGTATTTCTTTTGTTTACATAGTGAATCGTCGTTTGAGAATTCTTAATGATGAAGAAAACCATAAGAATAAATTTTTAATTGATGCGCTAAATCAACTTAAGATAAATTTATCCGACTTAGGCCACACACTCTATGTTATAGAGGGTGAGCCTTCAGTCATATTTTCTTCTATAGCTAAACAACACCAGATTAATAAAATATATTGTGAAAAAATAATTAGTCCTTATGAAAAGGATGAGGAATCTAGTATTACTGAACCACGCGTATTGTCCTACTGGGATTCGTCATTGCTTAATATTGATGATCTTGATTTTGATGTAATCGATTTACCAGATACCTTTACAACATTTAGAAAAAGAGTTGAATCAAAGACAATTACAGTCACCCTGCATGAAAGTTTAAAGCTTCCAAAACCTGCAAATCTTTTAAATATTAAATCATGCCAATTACCAAAATATCAAAATACTTATAGTGGCAGTGTAGATTTTTTAAATCATTACACCAACTGTGAAAATGGTGCACAAAATTATCTAAAGGATTATTTTTCTGATACAAAAGCTCATAAATATAAACAGACAAGAAATGAGTTAATGGGAAATGAATTTTCAACAAAATTTTCGGTGTGGCTTGCACATGGCCTAATTTCAGCGAGACAAATTTTTATTTTCCTTAAAAAATATGAGGAAACTCATGGGGCTAATGAGAGTACTTATTGGATATTATTCGAACTATTATGGAGAGATTATTTTAGATTTTTACACTTTAAATATGATAAGAAATTATATTTTCCATACGGTCTCAAAAACAAAGAAATTAATGAGACAAGTCAGGACAAGATAAGTAATTTAGAAGAAGCAAATACAGAGTCATCTTTTATCAATGCTGGTATCAAAGAGTTAAAAAATAGTGGATTCTTATCAAATCGAATGAGACAGATATTAGCCTCTTTTGTTATTTTTGAAATGAAAATAGATTGGCGAATAGGTGCTGATTTTTTCCAAAAGTATCTGATTGATTTTGATATTTACTCTAACCAGGGTAATTGGATATATATTGCTGGATATGGAACGGATCCAAGGGGTGGAAGACGATTCAATATTGAAAAGCAGAAGAATACTTACGACATAGATAATCAATATGAGATGTACTGGAATGAAAACACTTAGATTATTATTAGGCGATCAGTTAAATAAGAAGCACAGCTGGTTCAAGCAAATTGATCATAATGTGATCTATTTGATGATGGAAATTGTTCCTGAAATGACTTATGCGAAGCACCACATTCAAAAAATGCTCGCGTTCATGCATGCAATGCGAAACTTTGCAAAGGAATTACAGCAAGATGGCCATGTTGTAAGGTATATCAAATTAAAAGATCCGGACAATCAGCAATCCTTTTATAAAAATATTCTTAAATTAATTGAAATAAACTCAGATATAAATAAATTTGAATATCAGATGCCAGATGAATATCGATTGGATGAAGAAATGAAAAAGATAACCAATCAAATTGGTTTAGCACACCAATCTTATTCTACAGAACATTTTTTGACTCATAGACAGGATGTATGTGAGTTTTTCACAAATAAAAAAATATGGAGAATGGAAGAATTCTACCGCTACGTCAGGAAAAAATATTCCATCTTGATGGTTGGTGATAAACCTATTGGTGATAAGTGGAATTATGATCAAGACAATAGGAAAAAATGGGATCCAGAACAAACTGTCCCAAATCGTATCAAGTTTAATCATGATGTTGAACATCTTAAGGATGAGATTGATGAATTAGAAATTGGGTACATCGGATCTGTTGATGTGAATAATTTTAATTGGCCAAGTAATGAGAAGGAGTCATTACAAGTTCTAAATCATTTTATAAAATCCAGCCTCGATAAATTTGGTGATTATCAGGATGCCATGGCGAACGAAAATCCATTTTTATTTCACTCATTAATTTCTTTTGCCCTTAATACAAAAATGTTATCTCCAATAATGGTTGCTGAAACAGTAGAGAGATATCTAAAAAAAGATTTATCCAATTTAAGTGCTGTCGAAGGATTTATAAGGCAGATTATTGGTTGGCGAGAATACATTCGAGGAGTGTATTGGGCAAAAATGCCTGAATATGGACTTAGTAACTATTTAAAATTTAAGAATAAGTTACCAGAGTTTTTTTGGCATGGAAAAACTAACATGAATTGCCTGCAAAAATCGATACAGCAATCTTTGCAACATGCATATGCACATCATATCCAAAGATTAATGATACTGGGTAATTTCATGTTACTCAGTGAAGTTGATCCACAGCGTGTTCACGAATGGTTTTTGGCAATTTATATAGATGCTATTGAATGGGTTGAAATGCCAAATGTGTTAGGCATGTCACAATATGCTGACGGAGGTTTGTTGGCCACAAAACCTTATGTCTCATCCGGCTCTTATATTAATAAGATGGGTAATTATTGTAAATCCTGTCAATACGATGTAAAGACTAAGTTTGCAGATAACTCATGTCCATTTAATAGTCTTTATTGGAGCTTTTTTTTAAACAACCCAACGTTAATAGAAAATAATCCAAGAATGGGTATTGTTAAGATGCAGATAAATAAAATGAATGAAGAAGATAAGGGTTTGTATATTAAAAAGAGTAAACAAATATTGAAGAATATTGAACAACTATGATTTTCTAAATGCAGTCATACATACCCAACCATCTTGATATAAAGAATCTTCAAAAATAAAGTTATTGGCATATATCTCTTTGATTTCATTTTCCTGTGATTGTAAAATTCCAGATAGTGCGATGCGCCCTTCAGGTTTACATTTAGAATGTATTAGTGGCTCTAACACTTTCAGTGCACTCGATAATATATTTGCAACAACAATATCGTAAAGGTCATTTGTTGACTCGTCTGATGTATAAAAATTAATGGTACTCGTTTGATTGTTTTTTGCATTTTGGTGACTGGCAATAATTGCTTGTGGGTCAATGTCCGTTCCAGAAACTGATTTGGCCCCTAATTTTTTTGCCGCAATAGCTAAAATTCCTGATCCACAACCATAATCTAAAACAGATTTATCAATAAGATCAATTTTGGTTAACCAATCTAAACAAAGCTTGGTGGTAGGATGAGATCCAGTTCCAAATGCCAATCCAGGATCCAGGTGAATGTTAATCGCATTATTATTTTTTATCTTGTGCCAGGAGGGAATGATCCAAATTTTGTCATTAATCTGAATCGGATGAAATTGGGATTGGGTCTCTTTAACCCAATCTTTTTCTGCAACTGGTTCAACTTGAATCTGATCGATATGAATATTAAACTCATTGTGAATAGAATTAATCACCACTGAGAGAGTATGATCATTTTGGAAAAGGGCCATGACTTTGGTATTTTTCCAATATCTCTCATGATCATCAGGATCTTCTCCAAAAATTGCAACTTCATTTTGTGTATCTAAATCAGAATCGTTAAAGCTCAGTGAGAGAGCGTCGAGTTCCATGAGATGGTCACCAATGGATTGTGCAATATCATCATCTACTATCAGTGATAAAGAAATCACTTATTTTTTCATTCCCAATTTTTCTTCTAGATAATGGATACTTGCTCCACCTTTAAGGAAGGCCAGGTCTATTAATAAATCACGATGGAGATCAATATTAATTTTAATTCCTTCACAATACATTTCTGAAAGAGCCATTTGTAGTTTTGCAGCAGCTTTTTCACGGGTGTCACCGTGAGCGATTAGCTTACCGATCATTGAGTCATAATGGGAGGGAACTCGATAACCGCCATAAACATGGGTATCAACTCTGATACCAGGACCTCCCGGTACATGAAAACGATTGATGAGACCAGGGGATGGAATAAAAGTAAATGAATCCTCAGCATTGATTCGGCATTCCATTGCATGACCATTAATCACGATATCTTTCTGGCGGTAACTTAATTTTTCACCAGCTGCAATTTTTATTTGTTCTTGAATGAGGTCAACACCGGTAATCATTTCTGTGACAGGATGTTCAACCTGAATTCGAGTATTCATTTCAATAAAGTAAAATTCATCATTTTCGTATAGAAACTCAAAAGTACCCGCTCCTCGATAACCAATTTTTCTACAAGCATCGGCACATTTTTCACCCATTTTTTTTCTTAATTTATCTGGCAATCCTGGTGCAGGAGCTTCTTCAATGACTTTTTGATGCCTTCGTTGCATAGAGCAATCTCTTTCGAAGAGATGGATCGCATTTTTATAATTATCTGCGAGCACTTGATATTCAATGTGTCTAGGCTTCTCTAGATATTTTTCCATATACACTGCGGCATTACCGAAAAAACTATGCGCTTCATTTTTTGTCATTGAAACGGCATTTAACAGGGATGCCTCAGTGTGAACCACTCGCATTCCTCGTCCACCACCACCACCGGCTGCTTTAATAATCACAGGGTACCCAACTTCTTTTGCTGTTTTAATTATTTCACTAGGGTCATCGCTTAACTCACCATCTGACCCTGGAACAACTGGAATTCCAGCTTTTATCATGGCCTCTTTAGCGCTCACTTTGTCACCCATCAGCCTGATAGTTTCTGATTTAGGCCCAATAAAAGTAAAACCACTTTTTTCTACCTGTTCAGCAAAATCTGCATTTTCAGAAAGAAAGCCATATCCAGGATGAATAGCTTGAGCATCAGTTACTTCGGCAGCGCTAATAATGGCAGGAATATTTAAGTAGCTGAGATTTGATGGCGCTGGACCTATACAAACGGACTCATCAGAAAGTTTGACATATTTTGCATCTACGTCAGCCTCTGAGTGAACAGTGACCACTTTAATCCCCATCTGGCGACAGGCTCTTAGGATGCGAAGTGCAATCTCTCCGCGGTTAGCAATAAGAATTTTTTCAAACATAAATTACTCAATAATAAAAAGTGGTTCACCAAATTCAACCGGTTGAGCATTCTCAACCATAATCTTCTTAACAATTCCATCACGATCGGCTTCAATTTCATTGAGTAATTTCATCGCCTCAATAATGCATAAAGTATCACCTTTTTTGACGCTACTCCCAACTTCGACATATGGGTCAGCTTCGGGTGACGATGATCTATAAAAAGTCCCTACCATCGGTGAAGTTAGGGCATGACCAGTTTCCTGAGCTTCTTCAGTATTTGCACTAGTTGTTGTTGGAACTTGATTTTGAACAGCTAGTGTCGGTTGTTGAGGCATTGTGTATTGTTGAGGTTGTTGCACCACTTGACCTTGGCGACTGATACGAACACTTTCCTCACCTTCGGTTAATTCTAATTCGCTAATTCCCGACTCTTCAACCAGGTCGATTAGTTTTTTTAGTTTTCTTAAGTCCATGATTCTTACCTTTTATGAATTTTTAACAATGTGTTGAATTGCTGCTGAATAACCATCCTTACCTAAACCACATATCACTGCCTTGGCTTTATCTGAAAAATAAGATTTATGCCTAAACTCCTCCCGAGCATGAACATTTGATAAATGAATTTCGTAAAAAGGTATACCTACTCCCAAAATAGCATCTCTGATAGCTACTGAAGTATGGGTAAATGCTGCAGGATTGATAACGATGTAGTCTACTTTTAATGTATGAACAAAATTTACGATCTCTGATTCACTATTGCTTTGAAAAAAACTAAAAGTTATTTCTGGAAATAGAGTTTGAAGTTCATTATTAATTTCTTCTAAACCTTGATTGCCATAGACATCCGGTTCTCGCTGTCCAAGAAGATTTAGATTAGGTCCATTAATTAAAGCTATTTTCATATTAATCTCTACAGTAGAACACCAGTTTGCCGAATTTAACGACATTTGTCTACTACAATAGTGAATTAATATATAAAAAAAATTAAATGCTTCATTGTTGGAGATTTAAAATTTATATAATGATAAATTAACTACATTTAAAAACATTTAAATGCTATTTAACGACATTTAATAGGTCTTTTTCGGTTATTTCACCATAAAATTTATGTAGGACTTGATAGCTTTTATCTACTACGACAGTGAATGGCAATACACCCTTATCATTATCAAAGTGACGACTTAATAAAAAACCATTTTTTTCATCTGTAAGATTCGAGTATGAAATTGGTATTTCCTTAGTGAAGGACATGACTTCATTTATATCATCTATTGCAACGCCAATAAGACGGATATTATTGTCCTTATCCAAACTCTCATTGAAGCTATTAAGCTCTGGTATCTCTTTTTTACATGGTTCACACCAGCTAGCCCAGAAGTTAATGATTAACATTTCTTTAAATTCAATATCTTTTAATGATACCTTGCCCCCATTTTCAATCATAAAGGGAAGATCCATAACTGATTCACTCAATGATTCAGCAATCTGCGGTTCTCCAGATGAATTTATAAAAATATTAGCTCCGATACCAATAATAAAAGCCAAAGAAATTAATAAGATGATGGGTAATTTTTTCATTTAATGTCCTTGATGTGTTCGAGAAAATTTTCAGCATTCATGAATCCAAAAATTTGTTTTTTTGTTAACTCTTCACTATTCGAGTTAAAAAATACAATAGCTGGAGGTCCGAAAATATTGAATCGATTCATAATTTTTTTATCATTCTCATTAAAATCTGTAACATCGACTTTCAAGAGGTTGAAGTTATCAAGCTCATCTCGAACATTTATATCTTGGAAAGTATATTTTTCAAATTCAAGGCAGGCGACACACCAGTCTGCATAAAAATCAATGAGTATTGGCTTGTTTGTTTCTTGAATTATTGAGTTCAATTCTTTCTCAGTTGTGACCATGCTAAATTGAATTTTCTCTTTTTCATTAAGCTCATATTGTTTAAAAGAATTGATGGACAGAAATATGGAAATAATAATGGCTAGTACTAATAAAATAATTTGAATAAATTTTTTAAGTTTTAAAGAAATTAATGTGTAAATAAAAACGAATAGTCCCAACAAGATAAAGAGCAATTCAATCATCAAACTATTTAATACAGGCTTGGAAACATAGATGGCAGATCCAAGTAGAATAAAGCCAATTAATTTTTTAAAAAAGATGTTGACTTGATTTGTCTTCGGAATAATTTTTATGGATGTTAATCCAATTGCTAGAAGAGGCAAAGACATCCCTAATGCCAAAAAGAATAGAGAGGCCATTCCAATAAACGCATTCCCCGTTTGGCTAATATATAAGATGGCGCTTGCCAGTGGAGGCGCAACACACGGACTCAATATTAACGAAGAGATCATACCCAATAGGACTATTCCTAAATAATTTTTTGCATTTAAGTTATTGGCAAAATTATTAAGTTTCGTTTGGATAGAAGATGGGAGATTTAAATCGTATACATCAAACATGGCCAGGGAAAATAATATAAATAAGAGAGCTGTGAACAACAAGACAAGTTCACCTTGGAGGTAAATCGATAAAACACTTCCTGTTTTTGCGGCGATGAGGCCAATGAGGCTGTAGGTGATACAAATACCAACAACATAAGCAATCGTAGCAAGCCCCCTGTTATTTTTCAGATTACTTAACATGGCAAGAAGAACTGGAATAAGGGGGAGTACACAGGGCGTAAATGACAATAGAATCCCACCAAATAGGAAAAGTGCAAATGCTTTATAGATATTCCCCTTAAATGCTTCCTGGTAAATATCAGATCCTCCGATAGTGGTCTTATCGAGATTTTTCATGTCATTTAAAATTTGTTGCGGCGGATAACATAGCCCCTGGTCACTACACCCTTGGAAGTGGATCACAAATGATTCATCATCAGCTAGGGGTTCTTTTAAATTTATTTGAAATACCAGTGGCTGGTCATAAATAATTTGTTTGCCAAAAAATTCATCTTCCTTTTCTTTACCTTCAGGAAAATTAAATTGGAAATCAGTATTGCTTGATGAAGAAAATTTAAATTTAGATTGGTAAAGATAGTGACCTGGTTGAGTATTAAATTGGACTGAGATAGAACTATTGGTTGGGGATATAGAAATTTCGTATGGAAATGCCTCCTCAACCGTTAAAATTTTATAAGCATTTTTTGTTAATGACTTTAAATCATTAAATTCATCCGCATATAAAAGCCAGGGTGCTAAAATAAAAATAAATAAGGTTAAGTATCTGGTCATGACTGAAATATGACTTGCAAAAGAAAAATGGTTCAGATCATTATCTCATAGGAAAGCTAACATCATGAAATTTATAGGTATTTGGTTATTAATATTGGTTCCGTTTATAGAAATATGGGGCTATTTCAAATTAGGTTCATTGTATGGGTGGTGGTATTTTCTGTATATAGTTGTTGTTGGTGTGCTTGGCTGGAGAATGATAAAAGAAGAAAAGTCCCAACTGCTCTTTAGAATGATGAATTCATTTCAGAGTGCTGGTTCGCCATTTCAGATGATCATGGGCACAGCAAAAAATATGATAGCTGGTGGACTATTTCTTTATCCGGGCATCATCACTGACTTGATAGCAATTATATTGCTGGTTATGCCTTCAAAAAATCCAAACGAAAATTTATTTCAAGAAATGCAAAATCGTTTTAATCAAAAAAAACAAAAAAATGATTCGGTAATTGAGGGTGAATTTAAAAAAGAGGATGACGATTAATGTATGTTGGAAAAGTTGATGGTATTGAATTTGAAATAAAGCCAAGTCAAACCATTCTTGAGGCGGCAATATCCTCTGGGATCACACTCCCTTATGGTTGTCAAAGTGGGTCATGTGGGTCATGTAAAGCAAGAGTTATCAAAGGTGAGGTGTTTCATGACGACATTATGCCAGGGGTACTATCTGACCAAGATAGGAGTGAGCAGAACTTTTTATTATGTAAAACTTATGCGACAAGTAATGTAACAATATCAAGCCGAGTTGAAAAAAAACTTGATGAATTTCCAAAAAAAATAACTCCTGTCAGAGTCGAAAAATTAAGCTTGTTAAATCATGATGTCATGCAGATTCTATTAAAGCTCCCCGCTAGTGAAAATTTACAATTTAAAGCAGGACAATACCTAGAATTTATCCTAAAAGATGGAGCACGAAGAGCATTTTCAATGGCTAATGCACCGAGTGATGATTTGATTGAGTTACATGTTCGTTTAATTGAAGGAGGTACATTTACCAACTATGTCTTTAATGAGATGAAAGAAAAAAGCATCCATCGCATTGAGGCCCCTATAGGGAATTTTTACCTAAGAGAATCAGATCGTCCAATAATTTTTATTGCCGGTGGGACTGGTTTTGCCCCAATAAAATCCATCATTAATGATTACCATCGAGCCGAGGAGGAAAGAAAAATATATCTATACCGAGGCTTTAAAACTTATAAAGATTTATATCAAGATGAGGTTGTTGAGAATTGGAAAAAAAATATTAATAATTTTGAGGCATTTAATATATATTCTGAAGAAGCCATAAACGGACAAGAAAAGAGTTTAGTGCATAAAAAGGTCATTAAAGATCTAGGCCAATTAGATTCATTTGACGTATATTGTTGTGGCGCTCCTGGAATGATTGAAGTGGCATTCCAGGAATTTGTAGAAGCCGGATTGAATGCCAATAGCTTCTACTCAGATGCATTTACCTTTGCGCCGAAATAATCCTATTCAATACATAAGGATTGTAATTTTTCAGGATCCAAATTGGATGTGATTTTTATGTCACACTCAAACACTGATAACTCCTTGGCAATATTTGCATGATTCACTATGAAGTTTATATTATCAAAGTAAATTTGATCAGGGTTTTCAAATAATCCAAGCTGATGAATAAAATGTTGCGCTATTTGAGAGCTTGTAATCAAGATATACAAAGTTTCTTTTTGTGAATAATTTGCGATTACATCGAAATCTATCGTTTTAAAATTTCTCTGATAACACTCAAGGTAAGTTACATTAGCTTGTTTTTTCCCCAACTCATTTTTTAAAAGTTCTTTACCACCAATACCTCTCACAATCAAAATTGACTCATCTGTCACATTTTGCATTTCAGATAATTCAAGGAGTGACTTCGAGTCAAATTGGTCAATTGGGGAAATAATATTCTTATTTAAAAAAGATAATTCTTTTTTTGTGGTTGGACCAATTGCAAATATTTGCACATTATCAGCAAATTTTATTAAGTGATGTTCTGAAATTATTTTGAAGCATTGTGCAGCATTTGAACTGATAAAAATTATTTTTGAAAATGTGAACATATTATCAATAATTTTTACAATATCTGGTGAATCCGATATGGGCTCAATTTCAATAAAAGGATAATTGATGACGTTTAGAGAGCTGTCTTTAAAAAAATTTATGATGGATTGATTTTGTAAACTAGATCGGGTTGCAATTAGATTAGCCATGCCCAATTCCAAGAATATTTTTGGCACCCTGATCAATGAGTGACCGAGCTACATTATTTGCAAGTGAAAGATGCTCTGAACAAGGACCACTGTCTGTAGCACGAATCATTTTAATTCCATCGGGCGAGGATACAAAGGCTTGAATAGTGAGCAAATTATCTTTAATGGATGCATGTGCTCCCATTGGCACTGTGCAGCTTCCTGCGAGAGTTTTACTGATCTTCCTTTCAGCCTCAACTTGAATCTGCGTTTGTTCATCATTTAAAAAATCTAAAAATTCTTTTAACTCAGATTTATTTTTAAGGATTTCAATGCCAAGTGCTCCTTGACCTACCGATGGGGTATATTGATTTACATCAAGTGAGCTTTTAATTCTATTTTCTAGGTTAAGTCGGATTAGACCTGCAGAAGCAAGGATAATAGCGTCATATATTCCAGAATCTAGTTTATTCAGTCTTGTTTGTAAATTTCCACGTAAGCTTTCAATAATCAAGTCAGGTCTTGTATATTTAATCAGGCTCTGGCGCCTTAAGCTTGAGGTACCTACAACAGCATTTTGTGGAAGTTCATCTAGCGAAGCATATTTATTACTGACAAAGGCGTCGCTGGGATTTTCTCTTTCAGAGATTGCGCATATTTCGAATGGTTCTGGCAGATCCATTGGAACATCTTTCATTGAATGAACTGCTAAATCTGCATCATCATTTAATAAGGCATGTTCTAGTTCTTTGATGAACAAACCCTTACCTCCAATCTCGGCAAGAGGTTGGTCCAAAATAATATCGCCTTGAGTTTTAAAACTTAGCACGCTGACTTCTGTGTCGCTATATTTTTCCCTAATTCGATCGGCAATATAGTTGGCTTGCCACATTGCTAATTGGCTTTCACGTGATGCGATTCGGATCATTTTTTTCATGCTGAAATTCTAGCATAGGCCTTGCTTATTAGTGATGTATAAAAGGGTTTGATATATACTTACGACTATGAAAGAACAAAATAAAAAATGGTCTGGCAGGTTCGATGAACCGGTGGATAAGTTAGTACAGATTTTTACGGCATCTGTCGATTTTGATCAAAGATTAGCGCTCTATGATATTCATGGCTCATTAGCTCATGCAGAAATGTTAAAAAAACAAAAAATTATTTCTGAAACTGATTTCAAAAAAATTGATCAGGGACTAAAAAAAATTAGTGAGCAAATAATTCAGGGAAAATTTAAATGGAGCGTGTCTGATGAAGATGTTCATCTAAATATTGAAAAAAAATTAACACAATTAATCGGTGATGCAGGGAAAAAGCTCCATACGGGTAGATCGAGAAATGATCAAATTGCGACAGACTTGAGACTTTTTTTAAGAGACATCACGGATGAAGTTATTCTGAAAATTACAAAGTTACAAAAAAATATTGTCAGTTTGGCCAAAAAAAATATTAATTCTTATATGCCAGGCCTTACTCACTTACAAATTGCCCAGCCAATTAGTTTTGCCCATCATATGATGGCTTATTATGAGATGTTGGACAGAGATAAGAATAGATTTTTTGATGGAAGAAAAAGAATAAATCAGTTACCTTTGGGTTCAGCTGCTTTGGCAGGAACCACCTATCCAATTGATAGAAAATTTGTCGCTAAGAAATTAAAATTTGAGGGCATTTCAATGAATTCATTGGATGCTGTTTCTGACAGGGATTTTGCAATTGAATTTTGTTTTAATGCTTCAATGTTGATGACCCATTTATCTAGACTCTCTGAAGAATTAATTATGTGGATGAGCCCATTCTTTAATTTTATCGATATAGCAGATAAGTTTTGTACCGGGTCTAGCATCATGCCGCAAAAAAAGAATCCTGACGTACCAGAACTCATCAGAGGAAAAGTTGCGAGAGTGAATGGTAATCTTATTAGCTTATTGACACTCATGAAGTCTCAACCTTTGGCCTACAATAAAGATAATCAAGAAGATAAGGAGCCAGTCTTTGACTCCGCTGATACGGTAATTGGTAGCCTTGAAATATATGCTGATTTAGTTAGACACATTACAGTGAATAAGAAGCAAATGTTACATTATGCTGAAGAAGGCTTTTCAACAGCAACCGATCTTGCAGACTAC
>Ga0213859_10000420_pt1 | contig 19202 bp, 18 predicted proteins | sample PICome_2_FD_160133 | JGI IMG/M metagenome (GOLD analysis project Ga0213859, IMG submission 160133) | Coastal seawater microbial communities near Pivers Island, North Carolina, United States - PICO304 | ecosystem: Environmental > Aquatic > Marine > Coastal | place: USA: North Carolina...
ACTTACAAAATCACCACTAAAAGCTAATTCAAAACTAGTTATAATTTTACTGCCGTTTGTAGTAGTTTCAAATAGCCTATGATATGTTGGGGTTCCAGTATAAGAAGAGTAATCTGGATTAGTTCCACTTAAATCTGGTTTATACCCTGCTAATGTTCCAGTGAGAGAAGAATATTGTGGAGAGTTTCCATTATCCTTAAAGAATTTATCAGCTCTTACTAAATTACTTCCAACTACGCAACCGGAATCAAACGGGCCAGCATTACCCGTTCCTGTAATCCCTGTGCCTAGCGTCGTGGTAGAATTCCAAGCGGTATACGAAGAAGCACCTTTCTTTAATCTATACTGCTCGTCATCAAACCTTTCTCTTAAAGTATTTGAATTACCTGCTGTTGCATATGTATCAATAAGAATACGGGCAGATGTTGAATTAACAGCTGTGCCTGCATCCCATGGATCCCACACCTGAGCATTTACTGATGCATCAGTATTTCTAAATCTAAAATTACCTTGTGATATTGTCCAATCATTATAATCCCAATCTACATCAGATGCATTATAAAAATCAGGCCAATTTGTTCCTGTGAAGGTGCCGTATGCTGGACTCCATGCCGTTATTGATAAAGTAGGTAAATTATAATCGGTACCTATAGCTCTAAAGTTCCAAACACTATCACCAGCCCTACCTTGTGTATTTGCATTAAAGTTATCAATATCAGTTACGTCAACTTCAAATTTTGATCCACCTACATAATATTCAACCCCGCTTAAATGTTTTGTTACTATACTTCCCGTTTTTTCTGCTATTGTCATTGATCCGTTTATCTGAGGGTTAGATAAATCTGTATCAAAAAATACATCTTGCGCATTAGCATTATATGATTGAGACTGTGGTAAAGTATTTCCATCTGGACCAAAATAACTAAATGTTTGTCCGCCATCAGTTGTAGTATCTGTTGTATGGGTTATCTTTACATGATATCTTCCGCCGTCATAACCATTATTAGAAAGTACCTCACCTGCTTTGATTGTGATCGTTGGTTTTGCTTTATTTTTTGATGTATCACTTTGATAACTTGCTATTTGAACTGAAAGTCTATTACCAACTGATGTATGTGTGGCATTACCTGTTAATGCCGGTGTTGTAAATGTTTCCAATACAGTTACACCATCAGCATCATAAACTTCAACTGTCATAGTTGAATCTCCACCAAACCCGGTTACTAAAGCTACTGTTGTAAATGTAAGCGTACCTGATCCACTATCATTATAAGCAGGTTTATTATTGGTTGCTGCCCATAGTGTATTTGCCCCACCGCCTGTTCTAAAAGGAGAACCTTCGGTTGTAGGTTTACTTATTCTAGGTGTATCATTAAATGAAGTTATATTACAATTACATTCACCGTTTGTTGTGCCATTAGTTGTATTAAAATTTGAAGCAAATGTTGGAGTAGGAACATATACATTTACTTGTCCAGGTATTCCACTATCTTCAGCCAATACATCATTACCTATAAAATTGATTGTGGGGAATGTACCTACATCAGATCCTTCATCTTTAATATGAACACCTGCAAATGTTAGCTCATCACTACCATTTATAATAAGGTTAGTCTGGCCAGTATCTAAGTTTATAGATATTTGTTTGTCAGTACCTACCGTGGTTACATCAATACCAGGACCAGCTATTACGGGTGCACCACCTCCACCACCGGTAGATGATATTGTTATAGTATCACCACTAGGTGTACTTGTTGTAGTTAATGTAATATTACTACCTGCTACAAGTGTAGGATTATAGGATGCCTCAATAAATTCATCAAGAGTTGTTTCTGTGATTAAATCCCCGGCTTCAAATAATTCCTTTAACTGATACTTTGGTAATACTGGCATTATACCTTATTTATTTTGCATTCAAAAGATCCATAAATTTATCAAATGATAAAAGTAGTACCTTCTTTTTCTTTTTCTTTTTGCCTTCAGGTGCATCTCCGCTACCGACTTTTTGTGTTGCAAAAGAATTTGCAGATCCAGGATTGCCAGGCAGTTCCACGGCACCCATACCTTGTACATTCATATTAGGATTAAGGGTAACCGCTTCTTCCTCTACTTTATCAGGTAATCCTTTTTCGTCTGTATAAGCAAAATCCTCTAAGTCTTTTAGAGGTAATTTTGCTAAATCTTTTATTTCATCAGATACATCTGCTGCCTTTAGTTCACCCTTTTTAAATTGGAGAGCTAAAGCAAACAGTCTTCTCTGTGCTTTACTCTTTGCTGGCATTATCTTAAATTTTTCTTAAGCCATTTGGCTACATATTTTTCTAACTCTTTATATGCACGAGGTACATCTTCATAATTAGTGGCAGGTCCATTTCTCCAATCTTCCCAAGCAGCTTTAAGACCGTTAAGAGGTTCATCAATATTCATTAACTCAATATACTCTTCATTTAATTCTACACTTTCATTGACATTAGAATGTTCGTTTAGAGATTTTAAATTTTTCATCTTTTTGTTTTCTTTTACTGGTTGAAGTATATCTTGTAATGTTCTGTAAAATCCATGTATACTTTTAGGTGTCATTTTCTTAAATGTCTTTTCATCATCTACTTTAAGAGCATTGCGAACTTTAGATGCTGATATGTTATCATCAGTTCTAAAAATTTCATAACCGCTAAATTCAGGATCTACGCCTAATTCTTGACGGTATCTATCTTTATTAATCATAGAATCATATGCCTTCTTTCTATCAGTACCGTATCCCCACATTACAGGTTCGTATGTAGGCCTAGCAGCTGCAAATAAGGTATCAATAGCCCCATTAGGGACAACGATAGCAGTTTCCAAAAATGGGTATTGTTTAGCCATCTTAGCAAACATAGCCTGCTGTAAACCTTCGTCAAAAGGTCTTTTCTCTGGATCAGGGTTTTTCCCCCTAACAAGAAATACAACAACAGGTAAACCATTTTCTTTATACATTTTTTCAAAGACCTTAACATGCCCTAGTGTAAAAGGTTGAAATCTACCTACAAACATATTAACCTTTTTCATACCAGGCTTTTTATGTGGTACTTTTAATGCTTCATTAATAGGTGCAGTTGCAGTTCTTACTCTTTGACCATAAGGTGATAATGAATATCTCTTAACACCAGTTTCATCTTCACTAATATTAAATAATCCTAAGTTTCTTTTAAGCCATCTCTTATGAGCTTTAATTTCTGCAAGAATTGTATTAACCTCATCCTCAGTTAAATGACCATCAGCAACCGCATCTAATATAGCATTACGAACTCTTGCTGCAGTAGATACATTTTTAGCCGGGTGTTTTTCTGTATACCGTCTTTTAACAGTAACTCGCTTTTCAGTTACAAACTCTTGTATGTTTTTTAGGTTATTCATTTCACTCTTTTTTTATTTATTCAGATTCCTCAACATCAGTATTTTTAAATCTCGTAGGTACGGGATTAGAAGGTCTTCCTGTTGCAGTAAAGCCAATATTGAATTCAAACTTAAGTTTAGCTATTGAATTAATTCCATCTGTTCTATCAACAGTAGCCTTTCCTGTCTTTTTATCAACACCCCAAACCTCATTGGTAAATAACTGTGATTTAACCGTCTCGTTATATGTAGATGCATATACATTTCCTAAGTTATAATAAGCTTCATATTTAGCTCTTAACTCATCTTCATCTATATCAGGATTCTTTTTCTTTACATATGCAATTGCGCTATTAACTGATTTAGTTCTTCTCTTAACATAATCAGGATCATCTAAATCAAAATCATATTTTTTAGCAAGATCTTTAATTTCATTAGCAGTCTTTTCAGTATCCTCAGATGTACCGTCAAAAATACCTGAATACATTTTAGTTTTATCAGACATTTTTTCTAAGTCATCCTTAGTTTCCTTTGGTGGAATTTTTTGACCTTGTGAATTTGTAAATTCTTTATATTCACTTAATTGTGTTTTTTCACCAGACGCAGATGCACCACCGGCACCTTTCTTAATTGATCTTGCTTCAACACCTGTCATTATTAATTGAATCTTTCTCTGAATTTCTTCAGGTGAATCCTTTTCATAATCAATCTTTTCAGGTGATATTGAAATAATGTCACCGAGTGGATAATTGGAAGCAGCCGGCATATACACAGCATTACCTTTATTTAATTCACTCATATAAGAAACCATTTCAACTACATCAGCTGCACCAGTTTTCATGAATGGATCTAACATCATAGCACCTGTAACATCCATTAACTTTTCTTCATATTCTTTAGGATCCTTTATATCTTTAAGACCTTTAAAATCATCAATGATTTTCTGCTGTGCTTTGGTTGGTTTCTTATCACCAAATTGTTTTTGGAATCCTTCTGCTATTATATCAGCAGTACCATCCTTTAGCTTAGTTCTATTTTCTGGTGAAGTTGGTGGTGTATCGGGAAATGCAGATAATGTTTCCATTTCACCTTGGTCTTTAAATGCCGATTGTGCTTGCCCAACAATTGCATTATATTTTTCCAAAGCAGCCTTTGCCTTTTCAGCCTCTTTCTTACTTCCGTATATTTTTTCTAAATCTTCAGTAGAAGGAATATTTTGTTTATTATAGTCAACACCATCAAAAGATACACCTTCATCAGATACACCAACTTTAGTTTGAGATTTTTTATCCCCAAATAATTTAGCACCAGTCATTGCCTTCTTAGGAATACGATTAGATTTTTCACGATCTATATTATCCAGGCCATATTCTTTTGCGACATTAACTATGGATGCCGGTGAACTCTTATCTCCTAGTACCTTTCTAAATAACCCTGTCTTTGCTGTATCTACATAGAATTTTGTACCTCCTGCATTTTTCTTTATTATACCATCTTCAACTAACTCTCCAAATAGTTTTACTTTTTCTTCTTCTGATGCGTCAGGGTCATTAATGACCTCCATTGATTTTAAAACCTTTTCAGCATTTTCTTTTTGATCCGGATCGTCTATCTCATCTATCTGTTTTTGAATAACATCATTAATTCTGCTAAGGCCTTTTAGTTTTTTAGGTTCTTCACTAACTTCACCGGCTTTCATTTTCTTACCTCCGATAGTTACTTCAGTGTCATCATTCATTCCTCTTTTTAGACCTTTCTTATAATCTTCAAAATCTTCTTTGTTTTTAAAATCCAATTCATTTATCATTACTTTACCTAAATTGATAAACTTATTATAATTTAAAACCTTTTCTTCAACTAACATTTCTTCTGCATTAGGTAAAAGAGATTCATTGGTGGATTTAATTTTTAAATAATCATCAAAGGTTTTAAACGAGCCATCATCTTCTGGTTGTATAACATCAATCACTTTAGAAATCATTTTATTAAAATCTTCAATGACTGATGGTGTCATAATGTTTCCACTATTCCTTCTCTTTTTCTTTAAAGACCCTAACATTATTTTAAATAGATCCTTAAGTTGTGGATTTTCATTAAGTATATCCTTTGTTCTTTGGCTTGGTATCATTTCAACATTTAAATCAAACTCATCACCTTTTGCAAATTCAGCCTTTTCAATATCAATCTTTTTTAGATCCTTACCTCTTTTAGTAACATAATCATTAAATATATTAGATACTAATTCAATGTATCTCATATCTTCAGTATCACCTAATATTTCATGCTTCTTAATTCCTCTTTCTTCAATAAAGGCTAAAAGATCTAATAAAATAATTTCATTAATATCTGCCGGCATTTTTCTTAAGTCAACCGGTTCTTTTTCCTTCATAAGATTTATTGTATAAGGGTCTATTAATTTAGCAGCAACAACTTGTTTGGTGCCGGCTTTATAGAATTTAAAAATTATTGACTCAATAGGTTTTTTAAGATCATTTTGTAATGTCGTAGATTGTATAGAAGGATTTAGAATTTTTAGTAAATATTCAGCAAATGAGTTTGTACTAAAGATAGCAGAATGATCTTCTTTAGGTGTATCTAAAAACTCTTTTATTTTTTTCTTTTGGTCTTCTGTTAGATAACCTTTAAATATTGGAAGAAGTGCAGTTACACCAAATGCATTTGCCCAATCGTTTAGTACCCTAGGATCATCTATAACCTTTAATACTTTACCTGATTGTGATGTAACGGTTATATGACTAAGTACTAAATTATTTTTAGGCAACTTATCATAAGTTATAATACCAGGACTATTGTTAGGAAAGTATTGAAAACAAAACATCCAGTTATCAGGAATGGATGACATGTTTTTAGAAGTTACTTCTTTTATGTATCTTATTGGGTTTTCATAATAAACCATCATCGTTCTATCAATGAGATTTATAGGTCTATGATTTGCCCCTTTATAAAAAGTAATACCTTCTCCAGTCTTTTTAAAAGAAAAAGAGGAACCTGATAGTTTTTCAGTTACTACTAAATAGTCTTTGAATAAATCTTCAATTAATTGTTTACCTGCATCTTTATAGATTTGAGTTAACTCTTTCATTTGCTTATTTTTTGTTATCAATTTATATATTCTTTGCATTAATAGCTATATAAAAAAGGATAGGTTTTAAACTTATCCTTTATCATACCCTATTTCTAACAGAGTATATACAAATACCGCAAATATTAACTCTTAATACAGGTGATTAAAATAAGGGTGGATAGGTTTTATCTACCGTATTTAATTATACCTAAAAGTTGATTAAGTGGGGCAAAGGCGCCAGTTAGTTTATAGAGCTTACCGTTATATCTGAAAACAATACCTTCACTTGGATAGATTGAATCTAAACCACCAATTCTGTCTAGCTTAGCAAGTTGATCTTCAACCTTTTTAACCTGATCAACGCCGCCACCCTTTCTTATCTTAGTTGTTTCTTTATCTAAATATGCTCTAAGTCTTTGGGCCTCATCGGATGGATTAGCAGCTACGAAGTTGCTAGCATTTTTAATTATTGTAGCACCAAGCTCTAAAAACAGATCTTCAAAAGGTTTAATGTTTTCTTTATACTTTTTCTTAACATCTTCTTTATCATACTTCTTAACTAAAGCAGCCTCGTCTTTACCAATCTGCTTAGCAAGAGATCTCAGATTTAACGTCTTTTTATCTCCGTATGCCCAACGTCTTAAAAGACCTTCCTTTACATCCTGTGATAGATTAGGAAAATCAGCATCTATCAATTCTCTCCACCACATTTCATGGTACCTTGATACCTCATCACTATCACCTAAACCATATCTTCTCTGTAATGCAGTTACCTTATTATCGAATTTTTTCTGATTTGTACTAAAATCAACATCTTTTTGTAATTGTAGAATTCTAGGTGGGATAATTCTAAATGTCTTACCTATATTAGCTTTTACCTTTGATAAGATTTGCGGAATCTCCTTGGCAGGTCTACTGTCAGTATCTAAAATATTTCCATCTCCATCCGTTTTTGTAACATTATGAAATTGTATAACATCAGTATCATAATTAATTACATTTGGATTTTTGGAATAGATAAGTTCCATATTCATGAAGTTCTTACCATTATCAAATATCTCTTCTTGTTTAGCTGGAGGTAATTTAGACAGAAGGTTAGCTAAATCCTTTGCAGCAAATACAAAAGTTTCACCAACGGCTGGAACTGCGTGAGCCTCAAATTTAGAAACAAATTGATCAAGGCTCATTGGGTTTTTAGTATCACCTGTATTTCTGGCAAACATAACCTTACCATCCTTCATAGTAACAAAAAGATTTTGACCATCAGTTTTTTCAATCGGCTCTTCTTCAAAGTTTAATTCACCTCTAAGACCAGCGTCAATAATTTTTCTAAAATCACCAAAAGTTAAACCCTTATCGTCGTAAGGATGGCTCATATGACCAGCGGCACCGCCTTCAAAAAGAAATGGCTGGCTTTTGTCGGCCAGCCATTCTTCGAACAATTTTATATGTTTCATGGTTAGTTTTTTATTAGGATCCCATTGTAGATTGTAAAGCTCCAACCATTGCGCCGTAATCTCCTTTATACTTAGAAAGTAAACCGTCAATTACTTCTGTTGCTTTAGCTTCATCAAACTTATCACCGTGAGCATCCTTTAAAATAGCAGTTGCATATTCCTTAAACTCACCGTCATTTTTTATTTCCTTTTCTGTAATCTTTCCTTCTGCAACTTCTTCAGTTTCTTCTTCGGCTTCCATTTCCTCTTCTTCCTTTACTACAACAGTACCTTGTACATCAGCCTCGTCTTTTGCAGTTTCTGGTGCAGTTGTAATATTTTGATCTTTAGTAACCAATTCTTCACCTTTAGATTCTGGTTGCTCTTTTGGTTTACCCATATCCATTATATCACCTGCAATACCTGCAGCAGTTTCAGAACCGTCTCCTTTTTCTGCTGGGATAGCAATACCATCATCTCCTGCTTCTTCATCAGCAATTTCATCACCTTCAACTTTAGTGATTACTTCACCAACACCTTCTTTCATTTCTTCATCTTCGTCGTAATCATCTTCTTCCATACCGTATTCATCAACTTCTTCAGCTTCTTCTACACCGTATGCTTCATTCACAAATTTAGAAAATGACATGATTCTTGATTCATCTTTCTTGTGATGCATATCTTCTTCATCATCCTCTTCTTCTTCCTTGTCATATTCAACATCCTTCTTAAGAGCATCTATTTCAGCATCATCAGATTTAACAGCACCTTTATAGTGGTCCTCTTTTTCTTTATCATCTTCAGAATCAACTTTCTTATCACCTTTATCTTCTAATTCGTTTCCTTTCTTTTCATCTTCTTCGCCTTCGCTTTCTTCATCCTCGGCTACTGGGACAGAGTAATCTTCTGGCTCTTCATCATCATCGTGATATTTAACATTTTTATTAACCGTGATTTCCTTTTCTTTAATGAAATCTTCAAATGCCATGATTCTTTTAGTAGCAGCTGGAGTTTCTTCCTCTTCAGCAGCAACCTCAACACCGTCCTTATCTTCAACTTCATCAGCTTCAGCAGGAACTTCGGCAGTAATAGCAGGATCATCAGAAACCTTATCTCCAGCTTTATCTTCTAAATCCTTAGGCTCGCCCATTGCTTTTACTTCATCTTCAATATCTTTTGCCTTATCTTCTTCAACTTCTTCAGTTTCTTCAGCAACTTCGCCGGCACCACCTACTTCCTTATCTTCTTCCTTTTCACCTTCTTCACCTTCTAAAGATCTTGGAGTACCTTTTTTCTTTAATTCAGCTTCGATATCTTCAGCTCTATCTTCTTCAATTTCTTCTTCAGAAATATCTTGTTTTGGAGTGAAGTCTTTTAATAAACCTTCTAATTTAGTTAGAAGATTCTTTTCTTTCTTTAATTCTTCAACGCTTTCATATCCCATCTTTTTAACAAGATCCATTACGGCGTCATGATTAGCGGTTGCAGATTCATTGACAGAATCAGTAGCAGTAGCCATCATTGAAAACTTTTTGATTGGTTTCATTTTAAATTATCTTTTTTTGATTCTTTTTTTATATATCCATGTCCCATGTGAAAGATATTCTATATTAGAATCTAACATTCTGTACCTCAAACGGGAATTTTTCTTCTTTATATATTTTTCTACGTTCCATACCGTGGCGATATATGTAATTCATCCAGTCATGATCTTCGGCTTTATATCGGAAATCATCAATAAAGTCATAAATCTTAACAGTATCTTTAGAATGATGCTTCCTTAAACCTCTACCGATTGATTGCCTAATTATAACTTCGGACTTAAACGATTCGGTAAAAAATATGTTATGAATATTTTTAATAGAAATACCAGTAGAAAATGTACCATAAGATGCTACAATTATAACATCATCATTCTTTTCCATCCTCTTTTTAAACTCTTCTCTAAAATCAGACTTAACAGAGCCGTCTACATAATAAACTTTTTTATCTGTTATAGATCTTAGCTTTTGATATATCTTTTCACCGTATGCTATTTTATGAAACAGCACTAATGAATTGGATGTAGACTTTTTGACCACTTGACAAACAAAATCTAAACGCTTTTCACTTTCATTAATAAAATTTTGTTCAAGGCTAAATAATTTCTGTCTATCATAAGGATTTTTGGATAGAGAAGAAAATGCTTCTTTTTGGTCATTCGTTGCATAATCCATGTGGATCTGTAAAACTTTACATTGTGCAATATAACCTTCATCTTGTAAATGGGCAGCTTTTATCTGGGTAACCAAAGGCCCCATCGCCGACATTAAGCTTAGTCTATTTACAGTTCCTCTTTTAGGAATAGTTCCACTTAAACCAAACCTATAGTCACAATGCCAACATTTATCCATAATCTTTTGGATAGAGTTTGCTTTTGCTTTATGAGTCTCATCAACAAACACTGCATCAAATTGGCTAAAGTATTCCTCATCCTTTTTTGTTAATGATTGATAAGTACCAATAACCACATTAGAACTTTTTCTAATTTTTACACCTGCATAAATCTGTTGTATCTTAATAGGTACTCTGCCTTTATTATATTCTTCAAAATCACCAGTTGCCTGTACCACCAAACTAACATTAGGTACAATCATTAAGATTTTCTTTTTACCTAACTGTTCCATCATATAGGCCACGACCATAAATGAAATAAGAGTTTTACCTGCAGATGTTGCAAGTTCAGCTAAACACCTTCTATACTTAAGAATCTTTAGTGCTGCATCAATTTGATAATCCCTAGGCTTAATATTTGATGTAGCAAAAAATTCATCCACCCAAGACCTAAAATCATCCTCAGAAATATCAGTATCAAAAATCCGAGTAATACCATTAAGAGTAAATTGATAATCATATTCTTTACAAATATCAATTACTTCTTTCCATAAACCCGCAGGTATTTTGTTTCTCTTAATAAACGAAATGTTACCGTCCCATACCTTTTTCTTTACCAAAGGATGAAACCTCCAACCTTCTATTTTCTTAGTAAGACTAGACTTTAACTGTTCATATTCCATTTCGGTACATGAATCAATTACTAAAAACTTTTTATTTTCCGATAAGGAGAGTTCCATTAAAATTCTTTATCATCTAAGTTTATTCGGTTCCTAATTGCAAAAGCCATGTTATCTAATGTTTTAATACATTCATAGTAATAATCTACATGAGATTGTAACATATCTAATTGTGTCCTAAGAGCCGATAGGTCTGCTTTAATGAATTGGTGTTTTTCGCCGTTAGTTAATTTAACATCATAGTTAACAGAATACTCTCTATACTGAGTTTTGTAATATCTGTCCCATGTTGCATTTCTTTTATATATCGTAGTTTTAAAATCTGTAACTTTATCTAAAAGAATTTGTCTATATGATAACATTCGTACTTGACATTCTGATAGCTCATTCATATTTTTAATCTTTCCTACAAGATCTTTAATCTTAGCCTTCCATTCATCTCTATCATTTGCTAATCTATTTTCCAACTGTTCATTGGCCTCCTTTATTTGTGTATCATCAAATGCCATTAAAATATTCCTTTATCGTTATTAGTCTTCTTATAATTTTTAATCTTAGGTTGAAACTTCTTTTTAGGTTGAGGCAATGTAAAATTAGTATCAGTTACACTAGCATCAATTTTGTTAAATTTAGTAAATAGTTTTAACCTCTTTTTAGAGTTTTCAAAATCTTTATAAAAATCATCAAATTGCTCGGTCACAAAGTTATCATAATTTTTTATCATATGAAAATCAAATCTAAATGATTGTTTGTAAAATATTTATCCAACCGATTTAAACACCCAGTCCTATGCTTATATTCATACTTAACCAAATCGTTTAAATCTTTTACCTTTTTTGAAGGTATTCTAAAATCCTTTAAAAACTTATCCCACATAAAAACAGTATTACCATTTTTTAGTTTTTGTATCATTTTAGTTTTTCCTTCAATATCGTTATCAAAGAAATACCTTACTGTTGGTATTTCATCAAAATCTAAAATCTGTTTCTTTACTCCTGTTAAACCGATAGTGTTGGTCATAAAGAAAGAATCAATTGGACCTTCAAATACAGTAAACTCTCTGCTTAAGTCAGCCGTTAAAATACCGAAGATCATTGATATTTTATTTAAGGAATCCATATCTTCCTCGGATACATTAAGAGGCCTTTTTAACCTATCATAAATTCTTTCTATATTCCATGTTTTATACTTAGGGCCGTTTCCGCCATCTAAATCTCTAGTCTGAAAACCGACAATCTTATTATCTTGTGTTAGGTTAAAAACATAAAGTTCTTTACGCCTTGGATCATAACCAAACTTTTCGGTTTTATGATGGAGCAATCGGCTCTTAAGATATGGATATGCTCTATATGTTAGAGAGTTTATTGGATATACATTAAATCCTAATGCTATTTCATCGAAAGATAATGCTAAGTTATTGGCCTTTTCAAATAAATGAAATTCTAAACTTTCACCTAAAGAAAAGCTTTTACGATTTTCTTTAATGTAATTTAAAACATCTATTCTATCCTCACCTTCAAAATTTAGATTATGATCTTTTAGAAATGTATCTAAACTTTCATGAGCAGAGCAATTGTAACAATGAAAGTATAAATCATTCCAATATAAGTTACCTCTTTTCTTTCTTGGGTTATCAGCAGAATCACCGCAATATGGGCATGCAAAATTTAATCTTTCCCTACCTTCTAATACCCTTCTTTTTTCTGGATGAGAATGGGTTTGATGAAGAACTCGGACTACCTTATCAGTAATCCGAGCCTTCATCTCAGAAGAAATTACTACTTCTGTTCCCATTGAATTAAAGATCTAATCCATTGATGAAATCATCAAAATCATCTCCCTTAGAAGAATCCTCAGTGGTCTTTTCTGCGGTTGCAGTTTCAGTTACCGTTGCGGCAGCTGCTGCTGCTTTAGCAGGTTCTGGTGTAGATTGTGGTTTTGTTACAGTTTCGATAGAAGCACCAGGATTACTAAATTGTGCCAACACGCCCATTACCTTAGTTCTTTGATCATCAGACCAAGGACGGTAATCGAAGTTTGCCAATTCAGGCGCATCCTTAATGTAATCCAAAATTGCAGTTCTTCCTGCATCATCAGCAGTTACCTCTTCTCCGTTAATAGACATTGCAGAGCGAGAGCCTTGGAATTTAGAAGAATCATAGTTAGGATATCCACCTTTCTTAGAAATAACCAATTCAAAATTCTTTCCTTCAAAAGGATCAAACACTTGAGTAGGTTCGTCAAACTGTGGATTAAGTTCCTCATCAATTTTAGTCTTAATCTTGTAACCAAATTTCATTACTTTAATTTGACCTTCAAGATCTCTGTTTTGAGGATCCTTAACGATTTGAACCAATGCATAGAATACTTCTCTACGCTTTAAACCTTCAGACATTTTTTTGTCTACAGCAGATTCAGAGTTTCTAAGTTTAAAGAACATATCCTGTACCGGACATTTCTCTCCAACCGTAGAAGGTGAATCAGCATAGAAACCATTGCCATCTCGGTCTTCTAACCAATAGACATATTTTCTTACGAAAGGTTTACGTGGATTTTTAACATTAGGAAGAAACCTAATTAATGAACGGTAAGTACCGTCTTGCCCCTGATCGGGTTTTGGTGTGTACAGATCACTAGTAGCTTGTGGTCTGTCTCCAGTGTCAAGGTCCTTGACGCTTACACTGAAAATGTCGAATTCATTTGCCATTTTAATTGCCTTTTTAATTTTACTTTGTTATTATTTGTTTAAGACATAACGCAGCATTGCCTATTTAACTTGCCCGGGAATTGCCAATATACTTTGCCTTGTTAATGCCAGTTTAAAAGTCCCTGAATAATCAGTTCCTTTGTTATTTATATATTCATATCTCTACTTAGTTTCAGACTAAATAGAAATTTTTTATAGTAAAATTGCAGTTATATCATTTTCTCTGATACTGAATATCTTTTCGCCGTCGTGTTCAAATTCGGTACCTGCTAAATCATGAAAGTATACCTTAACACCTACCTTATAGTCCTTATCTTTAACATCTTCTCCTACTGAAATGATTGTTCCGGAATACGGAGGCGCATACTGACCTTCAGTTTTTGGTACATAAATGTTGCCGATTTTTTCCGGTTGTTCATCTTTTTTAAGAAATATTCTATTTTTTATTGCTTTTACCATGATTTTCTGAAACTAAGTTCTAAACTCTATATATAAAATATACTAAATTGAAGGAAGAAAAGTATCTAGTTATTAGCATTTAAGTATTCGGTGGTTTTAAAGTATAAAGTATTCTATGATCACTTCCTTTCTTTATTTGCATTCAATATAAAATACGCATCCACTAAATCATCAATAGGCTTAGGGATCTTTTCTGAAAAGTCCTTTCCTTGAGTCCATTTCCATAATTTAGTTTTTCTTAAATTCTTATCATTTAATACATCGTCTTGGAATGCTTTAACCATGTAGTGTTTATTTGCATTACCTTTACCTGCAGTCTTCTTTACATGAGACGGTTGAAATACCGATATCTTATCTACACCAAATGCATTAACCAGTTCATTTCGTAAAAATGTATTGTATTGTACAATATCTATAAATGAATTACCTTTGGATCCATAAGAAAATCCTTCAAGAGCAACACGGTGAGAATTAGTTCCGTATAATGTAATAAGAATATTTGCTATCAGTTCGGCTATCGCTTGACCATCCGTCATTTTTTCCCGTTCTCTAGGTAAAAAGTCTTTGCTCTTTACATGTCTATAATAAGGGAATCCTAATATAGTTCTATTATCAATAAGTTCTTTATGGGTTGAGAATGCTTTAGGTATTTTACGACCCTCTTCATTCCAAATACGATTTCCATAATTAAAAAAGGTCACAAACTTATATTCACCTTCGTGGTTTTGTACACATAAACCTGGACTGTTAAGGGAAAAATCAATACCTGTATAAATCACATAAATAGGATTATAGTCTTTTACCAAGAACTGCACCTAATGCAGCACCTACTAATCGACTGGTTAATAAATCATAAAGAGCACCTTTTTGTATTCCTAGTACTTTAGCAATTGCTTTACCTACTGCCTTACCTAAAGCAAAACCAGTAAGACCACCTAAAATAGATCCTAAAATACCTTCATTAACTATTTCTTCCATGACTTCTTCTAAATCCTTTCCGTTGTTATGCTCTTCTACAATTTTATTAACAACGGCATCAATAGCAGCTTCATGCTCTTCGGTTAAATCGTGTGATTCATTTAAAATTTTTTGTATGTCTACCACATCGTCTTTTGATTCGGTAAGGTAATCTTTAAATGTTTTCATTGCTTTTCTATTTGTTTATATATTAGATAAGATTTACTTTGATATCCAGAATGTTATAAGTAAAGTCAATATCAAAAGTTTGGAATTCTATTGTGTTACTGGAAAAGTTTAAATCTAATGCACTTACTCCGTTCATTATCATATCCTTTAATTGGCATGTAACAAATATATTACCTTCACCGTCTAACATTTGTAATCCTACCCCCTCAGGTACAAATGGATCCTTACCACTTTTCTTATAATAAAAATCAAATAATTCTACAGCCATCCAATAATTTACCCAACCATCAAATGCTTGCATCGTAATAGTAAGCGTTTTATCAAATAACTCTTGTTTAGGTAAGCTTGTTCTAAATCTTCTAGTGTTACCTGGAAAATCATTTTGTGTTACTGGATCAAAACTTGGGCCTGGTAAATTCATTGATTGTATACCGTAATTAAAATAGTCGATAGGTTCCTTTATAAGACCTCCTGGAATTCTATTTAAGTAAGGTCTATACTTATCAGCTATTTCCTTAGGTATAAAGTTTCTAGGAAACTCAAATTTAAATTGATTATTTCTTGCACTTAATATCATTATTAACGTCTTCTTATATCTCTACTAGGCTGAGGTCTTCTATCAGTATCTCTAGGATCTTCATTAACCGGTCTCTCAGATACCTTATTAGCTTTAGTATTAAATTCCTGAAGATTACTAGCAGCTTGCTTAAAGTATCTTACCTGTTTAGCTTTAGATGAAGTAGATTTTGCAACCTTTCTTATCGCCGAAACCTGTTGCCTTTTCTTTTTCATTAGGCGTGCCCTAAGTTGAGCATTCTTTGCTTCTTCTAAAACGATTTCAGATTCTGCCGCACCTAGTTGCTCGGTTAGTGTAGCAACTTCATTAGTTAAGGTTAGGTTAGAGGCTTCTAATGCCTGTATAGTTGTAATTTGTTCTTCGTCTAATGTTATCATTTCTGATAACTGGGTATTAAGTTTATCTACCTCAGCTTTTAATTTTGATAATTCTTCAGCATAAACTAAAGCCTGTTCATTAAGCTTGGCCGTAAGTGTTTGTTGCGCAGCATCAGCTAAACCTAAAAAGGTACCGGTATACAAAACACTCTCATCACTAACTCCACTTTCATCTTCCATTCTAGTAGAGATATAAAAGTTTTTATTATCTAATGCTAAAATCTTTTTTGAACTTTCCTTATCAATTCTAAATAAAACCTGACCTTGCGAAAGATCAACTTCCTGTACTTGAGTCCAATTAGGAATTCTTATTTCATCATTTTCTCCAACAAATACAAGTGTAAGAGTACCTACATTGGATAAATCAATAGGCGTATCTTCCATTTCCCCGTTCTCTCCAGTTTCATCAAATAAAGTAAATATGATATAGTCATCAAATGGCGATATTCTAATTACACCATCACCTTGTGGTAAAGCTTCTGCTGTAGGATTAAGAGATACGAATTTTTTGTAATACTCCCTTTGTGTTTTTGTTACGGATATATTAGTCTGTACTGCCATCGTCTTCTGTTATTGTTTGAATTTTTGCTGGAGATATTGCAGCCTTTACATTTAATCTATCTCTAAATGAGGTAACATATTTTGTTTTTACTACAAGCTTTTCAGTTACCATATCAGATGTTTGGCCAGGATTACTACCGGCTCCACCACTACTTACTATAATATTGGAACCGTCATCTTTAGCCACCTGATTATAAACATTAGCAACAGTCGGTACTGTTCCTAAATTAATCTTCATTAATCTTCTCCCATACTTCTTAACATCAAATGAGCTTAAGCTAGCATTTTTAATAATCTGTGTATTATCAGCTCGGTTATACAATCGTAACACATAGTTAATGTTAAATGAAACGGCGATTGCACTGTTAAGAATAATAGGTCTAAATAAAATAGGATTATCAAAATTTGTAGTTTGTGTAAATACTTGTGTACTTGTTTTTACAAAGTTAGTTCCTATTTGTTCACTTACATTTATTTCATGAAATACTACATAATTACCACCAGCAGAATTAAGTTGTGCAATAAAGTTAGCAAAAGTTGAACCAGTAACTTCCCCACTTAATTCAAAATAATCCCCACTATCGGATTCAATCACCTGTGCATAAAGATCATCGTATACATCTCTATTTGCAATAGTAACTGCATTAATCTCTTCAATGTTATAATAGCTATATCCATTATCTACTATTGTTTCATATATCCCAGACGCCTTAAGTGTAATAGTAGGAGTGCTTAAAAATCCTTGGCCTTCAGTTAACTTATAACCTAAACCATTACTCACGGCAGGGTTAAATGAATTATTCATAAAGTATAAAGAAGGTACTCTCCACTCTATATAAGTAGCATATAAGTTATCATTAATAAGTATAGGATCAGGATTAAATACTGGGGTATCCGTCTTTAAGAAATTAATCGAAGAAAGATTAAGTAACACACCGTCTCTTCTTGGTACTAATGCTTCAAATATTATTCCATCAAATCCAGTAAAATTAAATCCTGAAATAAAATGAACTCTAACTTTATCATACTCAATATTTAGGTTAGGTGAAAAAGTTTGTAAAAGATTTGATGTATCAGTTAATTGTGGATCAAAGTCATTATAAGGAACTCCTATGTCCGTATCTAAATAAGCATACTGTGTTTTATTTTCATTAACAGCGACGGCAGAGATATCCCTATAGTTACCCATATCAGCAGAAACCGCATCAGTGTTAAAAAGATAACTACCACCCGTATGACCATCTCTCATGATTTCTATTGGGTGTGTAGAGGTATTAAACTCTGTTGGGTTTGACTGGCTAGTATAGATGTACTCTAATAAGATGCCGTCTGATATTTGTATAAACTTAGATGATTCCATTCTAATTATTTATTTACCACTGTAAAAACTTTGGTGTATAGTTAACCCCTACGCCAAGATAAGGACCAAAGCTTTGTCCATTATACCCAACGCCTAACTGCAAACCTAAGCCTAATGTTTTTCTATTTTGTAATTGTAAATCTCTAAATGCTTTACTCTTTTGATCAATCAATATACCTTCGGCACTGTTAAATGTAGTACCAGGATAATCGGTTGTAAGATTTACAAATAACTCCTTTGTTTTATTATCTCTCGTTAAAGATGCAGATAACCAAATGTTTTGTTTTAAATCTATTGTGGCACTACCAAAATCTACATTAGTACCATCAACTTCATAAGGAACAATTACACCTACGTTTCTTGAGCTCTTATCCCAGCTTGCAGTATCAGAAAAGGTTAATGCAGAATTAAAGTTTCCAATAACAGTATCAACTACAGTAACCGGTACTTCTACAATAACCTCTTTAACAACGGTCTCGGTTTTGATTACCGTCAAAGGTGGTTTATTTTTTTCATATTCTAAATCACCTTCTAATTCTTCTAATGTTAAATTAAGAGCTCTTATTTCCGCAGCAGCATTACCGTTAGCATCAATGTAATTTTCAATTGTATCTAGAGATGCTTTCCAATTATTTTCAATTCTACTCGCTTCTCCTTTAGCTTCATTAGTTGCTTGGCATTGCCTTAATAGTAAAATACATAACACAACAATTCCACCTAAGAGAAACATTCTAGTGTTCTTAGGGTCGGTAATTATTCCAATTATGTTTTTTAGTATTATCATACACCTTCTTCATAGATTTGCATTAATTTATACGGAGTGACATTACTCTCTCCGTACTTTTCTATTAGCTTATCCATAAATTTTTTTTCTTTACCTTTCATTTGATCTAGCTCTTCAAACAACTTATCTCTTCTTTTGGCTAAAGATTCAATAGTAGTTTGCATAGTATCAATAGATATATTAATTTCTTTATACCTATCTACAAAATTAGCTAATTCTTTTCTTTCTTTTTTTGTCATTTTATAAAATTGTTACATTAATCTATATGAAAAATTAACTCTT
>Ga0213859_10000421_pt1 | contig 19196 bp, 28 predicted proteins | sample PICome_2_FD_160133 | JGI IMG/M metagenome (GOLD analysis project Ga0213859, IMG submission 160133) | Coastal seawater microbial communities near Pivers Island, North Carolina, United States - PICO304 | ecosystem: Environmental > Aquatic > Marine > Coastal | place: USA: North Carolina...
CCTATGATGGTTAAAGGACTTCATAAGTTTTTACAAAAATTAGACAGCTCAGTTGAAGTACGATTTAATACTAATGCTACAATTATGAATCCTAACATATACGAAGAACTAAAACGTTTTGAAACTGTTAATATGTGTTTTAGTATCGACGGCATTGGTAAAGTAAATGACTACATACGTTGGGGTAGTAAATGGGAACAAGTAGAAACTAATATGCTGAAGTGGGCAGAGATTGTAAAATACAAAAGTCTTGGACCAACTATTCAGGTTTTAAATTTACATCACTATGAACAAATTATCGAATGGTGTAAAAAGCACGACTTTGATTTTTTTGATAACCTGTTAATGAATCCAGAATATCTAAACACAAAAAATGCACCTGACGCAATTAAACAGTACTGTCCAGAAAAATTTAAATACTGGGTTGATCAGCCTGTAGATAGTATTCAACAAGAACTATTTAAAAAATGGACTGCGATCTTTGATAAGCAAAGAGGTTGTAGTTTAAAAGAATATATTCCGGAGGTGGCAAACGCTTATGGAATTAATTAAATCTAATTTAGAAAAACAAAGAGCAGTTTATAAAATAGATACAACTACTATTCGTAAACAATGGTTTAACAAAACCTACGAATGGGCTAACGATCACGCTGGAATTCTAAACAAACTAAATCCAGGATATGTTAAAATGCTAGGCGGTGAAGCACAAGCACCTTGGATAGAATTTAAATTTATCGAAGGACAATCGGCACAGGTTTTTGAACACACTCAAGAATGGATACGAACTGTGCATAATTTCTGTCACGACCACTATAAACAAACATCACCCTATGCACACGGTGATTGGGTTTTGAGTAACATTATAGTAAACAACAATAAACTATATCTAGTAGATTGGGACAATGTAGGTATTGGTGAACCTGAAGATGTTTATGCTAAAATTTACAGTGATTTGAAATCTGCTTTTGGAGACGCATATGATGAAATGCTACGCACCTTGGCATAGTATACTTGTCCGTTTTAATGGAGACATCGTTCCGGACGGAGTATACACTAAACGCTACGGTAACGTGCTAGAATCTAGTTTAAATGACGTTTTAAACGCATTTACAGCGTCATACACAAAGGATTCTATACGCAGTGGAGTGTTACCGCCAGAGTGCGAACAATGCCGCTTAAAAGAAGCGACAGTAGGGCATAGCAGGAGATTGTTTTTCCGCGACATTTTGAATCCAATGCTCGAAGGTAATCAAAATGATTACTCAAAAAACTTCCACGATATTATGTTTTTGGAATTCAATATGAGCAATATCTGTAATTTGAAATGCCGTATGTGCGATGGTATCAATTCAAGTGCGTGGGTAAAGGACGATCTTAAACTTGCAGAAAACGGAAACCCTTTTGGACGCAGAATAGATGATCCAGAATTTGGTTACACCAACAAGAGCGAACAGATCATAGAAAGACTATTTGAAGATCCTAAACCTTTTATGAATTTGCGATACCTAAGCATCAAGGGTGGTGAACCTTATATGGAACCTGCAAATAAAACTATCCTTAAAAAGTTTATTGACTTAGGTATTGCTAAGAACGTTACTCTTGATTGGACTACTAATGGTACTATTGTAGATGAAGAAGTTCACGAACTTGCAAAACAATACGGTCATACTAAGTGGACAGTAAGTGTAGAAGGTACTGACGGACTGTATGAATACATTAGAGGCGGTAAGAACTTTACGTTTGCACAACTAAATGAAAATTTAAAACACTACGACTTTGACAGAGTTATTATTGCTGTTACAGTGATGGCATATAATATTGCACACTTGGGTAAAATACAAACTTGGTATGATAGTGTTAAACAAGATCATTGGAGCATTTACTTTAATAATGTTGTAGCACAACCTGCTTATTTGAATCCTCGTGTTCTTCCTAATAGTGTTTTAGAAAAAATAGACTTTAAATTACCTAATGTAAAATATACAAATAATGAAAGTAATATGCTAGATCTTTTTGTAAATTATACAAAAAGTTTAGATAAAATTAGAAATACAAATGTATTAGAAGTTTGTCCTGAACTTTCTAGTTTGTTTGAATAGGATCAATTACAATATAATTTATATTTGCGTCTTTTGATTCTATTATAAATTTAATTGCGTTTGCGGCATCAGTTAAAGATATTTTGTTTTGAACACTTTCTTTTTTTGACTTGCTATCTAAAGGTCCATATGCAACACAAGAAACTTTAATGTTACTATTACCCCAACAGCATTTATTAGATAGTTTTTTACTGTGTTTTTCTAGTGCTGCTTTGTCGTCATTATAATCATCGTCACCGTTATTCCAATATACAACTGTGCTACTGATGTTTATTATGTGTCCTTTATTGAACTTCTCGTATACCTTATCTAGTAAAACAGTTTGTCCTTGATTAGGTATGTATAAAGAATTTATGAATACATCAAAGTCTTTAGCATAATCTGCTACCTTATCAAAATCTCTGATATCCCAATCATTGTGTCGACCAATGAATTCTAGATCGTGATCTTTTAGAACAGTGCTTATGCCCTGTGCTAAACCTATATACTCTGGATTACCTGTTATTAATATCTTCATTGTTCTTTTCTTATATATATGTCGCTAAGGCAACTGCAAATTTGCTTACCGCATACGATAGGTTCGGATGGTAATTCTAATTCTCTTTCTTTGATACTTCCAATCTTTCCACCAAACTGGCAATCTGCTCTATATATGTCTCCCCACATATCAATATTGATACTGTCAATTCCAGCCCAACATTTCCAACCTTTAAATTTATTTAAATCCTGTAGAATTAAATCATTTGCTTCTATAGGCTTTTCATTTAATAATAGATCGCCTCTATGCAAATCTGCAAAATTAATATTTCTATAATACGGCCAATTTTCAATAAACTGTTTTTGTTCGTCTGTATACAACGTAGGTTTATTAGTAATATAATCACCACTTGTTTTATCAAGTATTACTTTTGGATGAATACTTACATTATTTGTGTAAGTATAAATCTTTTCAGCAACCACTTTCATATCTTCAAATGCTTCAGGTACCATCATTAAATTAATTACAATAGGACAATCTGCTGCTTTGCATACAGCAACTATATCAATTACACTAGCATAACCTGGATGATAAGAAATCATTATTCCATCTGTATACTTTCCTATTTCTTTATAGTAAGATGGTTTTTGACTTCCATTAGTTAGAAAACTAAATTTATGACCTTTCTTTTTTACAAGTTTAGCCATATCTACAAAGTGTTTCCAGTAGGTTGGTTCGCCTCCAGAAATTCTATAACAAATCCTTTTACCTGGAATTTCAAATGTATCTATAAAATCTTTTACTTGATTCCAGTCAGCGTGACCTGTGCTACCATTATGTAAGATATCTGGACAATATTCGCAACGATAGTTACACTTGTTTGAAAGTGTCCAACTAACTAGAAACCAGTTTTCCTTACTAGGATTTTCATAAGATAGTTTCATTACAGTACATTGCCTATTTCAGGAAACGTTTTTCTAAAATCTGTTCCTCTGGTTTTATCATTAGTTTCAATATATTCTAAAAGAGCAGGAAGTTTATCACTGTGATCTTCTGCCATCATATATTGAATAATGCCTTCCCATCGTTTTTTACCCATAGGGTGAGATAACCAGTAAGTGTTAAATTTTTGACTTTCTATAAAGTTTTCTATGTTTGTCTTTGCTTGTTCTTTTAAACTTTGTGGTAACACTCTAATGTTCATATAACTAGGCAGGTATACAAGATGAGTTCCTATAAGTCCTCCACCGAAAGGCATAGCATTTACTTTGCTAAAGTTTTGTGATATTTTCCATTTAGCAAGTTCATCTAAGTATAGTACATTAAAAAACTGTACAGCGGCAGCAACATTTACATATATGTTTGCATCGCACTTGTCTAACTTATGTAAATTACTTTCTACATTTTTCCATTTGCTAGGATAACGTATGTAATCATTTTTTTCGCCGTATGCATCAATACTAAAATTAAATGTGACTTCTTTAAAATGCTTCCACAATGCAAATAACTTATCAGGTAACTCTAGCCCGTTTGAATTATATCTAATACAACAATCACTAGCATAACCTTCCTCAACCATAAATTCTAATATCGCATAATGCTCTGGTATTAATAATGGTTCGCCACCTGCAAAATATAATTCTTTAATATACTTGGCTTGATCTTTCATCGAATCTATAAAGGATCCTTTTTTATACCAAGTATAATCAAAACTAGTATCCCAGCCTTGATCTTGTTTTAGAGATTGATTTTTATATGTAGAGTATTGTAGTTTCCAATCTTTTATCCAACTTGAACTATCGTGAGGTGAACACATAATACATTTCAATTGGCAAAGATTTCCTAAACGTAAATCAAAATATGGAATATTTACAGGCAAGTTTCCTTGTTCATCTGTTTGTGCGACAATACTATCTATATCTAATCTCTTTTCCCATACCTCAGTTTCCCATTGACGTTTACTAACTATTCCACGTTCTTCTTCTATAAAGCATTTGCGACAACTAGCAGGTATTTCGTTATTCAACATCTGTAGTCTAGTGCTACGCATATGCTCACTGTTCCATACTTCTTCGATTGTATGGTCACGCATATTCATAGCGATGCCATCTTTCTTTACTAGTCCTGCAGTTTTGTTATCGTCATCTGCTCCACTGGCATTGGCCGTACAGCATACTCTAACATCGCCGTTAGGACGAGTGGCTAGATGAATCCAGGGTAATGGGCAAAAGGTTTTACTTTTCATAGTATTTTACATCTATAAATTGTGCATTAAGTTTATCAAACTTTCCGCATTGTTTACTACATTCCTTAAGACCTGTAGTGGTCCAACAATTACTTATTGAGCTAAAGTAACCACTGTCAAATATTTCTGGCAAACTGTGTTCATTTAGATTAGGATACTGTTTAATTTTTGTCATATAATCTATTCTGCTTGGACTGTGTTGAGGATACCAATCTAAGTCTAACCAACAACAAGGTGAAACATTTCCGTTAGCACTGACGTATATTTGACTATCTTGTTTTGCCTTACAAGTAATTTTAGGCAAAATTTCTTTTTGTGCTTCTTTGGCAGGCTCGATCATTTTTAGACTTTCCTGTGAAGGATACAGTGTATGTGTAATATTATAATTGTCATCTATAACATCTAACTTTCCGTCTCTGAACCGTGTGGTATGTTTTTGAGTAAAAAGATTGAAACCTAATTCTTTAGCAAGTTTATCGCAGTCATCTACTTGATGTTCGTTGTGTTCAAACACCAACATATCCCAACGTGCATCACCACCGGCCTGTATAAATGTTTTTGCATTTTCTATAATTTTATTCCAGTCTGTGCCTATTCTGTATAAACTGTGAGTATCTTCTAAACCATCTATCCCAAATACAACTCTTACTTTTAACAAAGCGAGGTCTTGCCACCACTCTTTGTTGCGACCACTTCCATTAGTATGCATTTGTAAAGATATATGAGGATTAGTTTCTCGTAAGTATTGAAATATCTGTAAAGTATCTCGTGCAACTATAGGATCACCTAGATTGCCACACATATTTAAAAACTTTAGTTGACGTACAAAATTTCTAGGAAACCAATTAACAAATGTACCGAGACTAATATCTTGAAGATCTAAACCATCCAGCAAAGGTCCTCCTTGAATACGTCTCGGACACATAGGACATTTTGCTTGACACTTTGATGTGACTTCTAAATGTATTGATGTTATATCTTCGTAATTATACATTACTTCTGATTAAACCTCTCTAAGGTTTTCATTATAGTTTCTGCATTTAAAACTACATTAGCAATCAACCAATAACTGTCTGCAAAACTGCTGTTAAACAAATAGTGCATTTTTAATGTATCTAAAAAATACAAACGTCCTACTTCCCAATTTAAAATTTTATCATCGTGTATAAAATTAAACTGTGGTGGATTAACATTTCTCAAAGGCATAATCAATCTAAAACTATCTGCTATTCCAGTCATATAGTTCCAATCTCTATGTGGAGGAAAAAATCCTCCTGGGCCAAATTTTAAAAAGTGTGTCCTATAATAATAACCTTTCCAAGGTTTGAGTATGTCGTGAATCTGTTTGTTTAGTACAGGAGTAGGTATTTTAAAATCTGTTTCTTTATAGTCTGTGTTATTTTCTTTATTATATTCGTACAAACTATCAAGATCGGGCACCCCTGATATACCGCCATCTAAACTGGTAACACTAAGTCCCCATCTATTAACATCTTTACGTGGATTATATTTTACCCAATCAAAATCATTAGCCCAACTAACTAATGCATCAGCGTCAGTCGTAACATCCAATTCAATAAAACTTCCGTATTGTGTTATTGTATTATAATTCATTTTGATCCTATAATCATATATCTAGTATACTTAACATAAGGAGGTTGATATTCTCCACTATATTCTATTTTGCACTTTGATTTTGTTTCGAATTCTTTTAGATCTTTACTGCAATTTATGTGCGTTGGATGAGTAAAATAATTATTGCTTTGTAAAACAAACATTGCATTAGGAGCATTACCTAACCATTTATCATACTGTTCTTGTGTTATATGTTCACAACTGGTATTGATTATTATGTCAACTCTATTATCATATTCATAGTCGCACATATCACCAGTCACTGCTGTAAATCTACCTTGCTGTTCATACTTTTTGTTTATGCTTTTTGCAATATATTCGCATTTAGGATCTATATCAACTGACGTTATATGTCCTATTCCTAAATTACTATTGAAAAGCATATTTGCTAGTACACCATTCCACCCACCGTGTATAACAATATTTGCATTTACATAATGTCCTCGTGTCTCTAGTGTTTCAACTAACCATTGTTTAGAAAATAATTGACCACCCCAGAAACTTTCAAGAATCTGATCTCTATCTTCGCTGTTGCGAATTGTATCCATCCAATACTTTATATCTTCGATATCAATTTTCATTTCTAACCTTTGGTATTTTACTGTCTGCACTGCTGACACAAGTCTCTGTAATACATTTAGATGGTGCTTTAAACAATGTAAAACCTTCTGTAAGTGTGCCTAATGGTTCGTCACTACAACTGTATGCTCTTTTAACTTCATTACCTCTTATGATGCAACTTTGATATCCCGCATTGCAATCCCATCCTTTAAATTTATTGAAGCCGAATGCATTCATTCTTTCTGCTTGATCCATAGCATAGTTGTTTCCTTTTGCATCTTCAAAATACATTTGTAGATTTTGTTTGCCTTGATTATGCTGTGGAAAATTAGTTTGCATTTTTTCTATCTGCGAATCTGTATAACCATCTACTATAAAACTAGCAGTAGGATCACTTTGAGGTTTAAGTGTAACATTAATACCTCTATTCCAGAAACGTTCACACCTTTCATAATATTCATCAAACAAACTAGGAACCATAACTTGGTTGATTGTTATTAGTACTCCATCGTCTTGAAGATATAAAAGTTTATCTCCAAATTCTTTTTCATCTGCAAATTCTGCGTGGAAACTTGCTGTAATGCTTCTTCTATCCATTACGTGAGTTACATCTAAAAATTTTTTCCACCAAGTCTTAGCAGGACTACAATTACTAGTCATATGAATACTAAGATACGGACTTTCAAAATCTTCATAGTGTTTGATTAGATCTATAAAATTTTTATATGCCGTAGGTTCACCGCCACTAAAACTAAAGTGAAATTTATCAAAACCATTTGCTCTTGCTTGTGTTTTTATACTGTCGATTGCATTCTTATACACATCTAAATCAAGATAGTCTGGTTTATCTGTGTTAGCATATGGCCAACAGTAAGAACACTTGTAATTACAGAACCTACCAAGTATCCAACTAACATTGAATAACTTGTTTTCTAGCATAGTTTTTTGTCCAAAATTAACTATACGATCAAAAGGTATCAGAGTAAAATCATTCATTATATGCATATTTAACCACTATTTAGGTTGACAACTGCGTTCTAGGCTTATATACTAGTAAATGTATTGTTGTAGCAATACATCTTTTTTTGAAAAGGAAAAACAATTATGTCAGAAATAGTAGAACAATTAAAAGCAGCAATGGCAACTTTTGAAGATGAGAATCAAAAGTTCGACGATGGTAATGGTGCTGCCGGTACAAGAGCTCGTAAGGCTCTTCAAGAAATCACTAAACTAGCCAAAGCACGTAGAGCTGAAATTACAGAAACAAAAAACTCTCGTAAAGAGGCTAAATTGAATGGATAATGATAAGCCTTATACAATAACGCTTGATCCAGAATACACATACAGTGGCGGTGCTGCAACTACAAGCACCGTCACCGTAGGTGACTACGATAGTGGTTTAGATCTTAATTCCGGAACATTTACTATAGATACTTCGAGCATTTCAGATACAGGCGATTATGGAAATTGGGGTAGTGATATTTCGGTTCCTGAAGACGGTGACATTAAAATTGGCGAACGCAGTCTTAAGACATTTATGAATACAATGGAAAAACGTTTGGCAATCTTACAACCAGATCCGAAAAAGTTAGAAAAATTTGAAGCACTTAAAAAAGCATACGAACACTATAAACATCTTGAAAGTTTATGCGAACTAGATGAAGACGATGATATGAAAGGACCAAACTTCTAATGTCAAACACACAGGTAAAATTAGTCAGTTACAGTAGACCTACACTAGCATTTGTGAATGAAGGTATCAGCAATGATGATGTACTCGATCTAGTTGCATTTTGTGCTAGAGTAAGCAACCCTAGTAATCAAATGAATACTGAAACTAGTGAAAAACTTATTAAGTATTTGATTAAACATCAACATTGGTCTCCACTAGAAATGGCCAGTGCCTGTTTAGAGATTAATACTACTCGTGATATTGCACATCAGATTGTGCGTCATCGATCATTTAGTTTCCAAGAGTTCAGTCAACGATATGCTAACCCAGAAGATATGGGGGAACAATTTGTATTACGTGAAGCACGACTACAAGATACAAAGAACAGACAAAACTCAATTGAATTGGGTAACACACAACAAGATATGAACCTAATTAACGATTGGGAATCACAGCAACAAAAAGTAATTGATGCTGCCAAGGAAGCATATGAATGGGCTATTGAAAATGGCATTGCCAAAGAACAAGCTCGTGCTGTATTACCAGAAGGTTGTACAAAAACAAGATTGTATATGAACGGAACACTTCGTAGTTGGGTACACTATATTGAACTACGTGGTGCTAATGGCACACAAAAAGAACATATGGAAATTGCACACGCCTGTGCAGAAGTTATAGCGAAAATATTCCCACTAGCAAAAGAATTAGTCTAAGGAGGCTAATATGAAAGTCGGTCTGAGCCTAAGCCGATGTGTGAAAGATGTAGTAGAAGCACGGGTATTGTATGAAGACATCCTGTGTATTATCGCACGAACCGATTTCGATCCGCACAATGACGCACATTGGAATCAAATCTGGGATGGTTACAACTACGGCGGTATGAGCAATCCCGAATGGGCAGGCAACACAGATGGCGAAGAAGTATATCGCAATGTGGTTACACAACTGTATGACGGTGGTAAAATTCATCAACCACGACGCTTTGGTAACCATCCACCTCGCCTGCCTTACTATTGGTTAGAGTGTTTTGTTCCACCAGAAGAAATGACTCCTGCACAACAGAAAGCGTGGGATCAATACAAAGTAATAACAGACGTAAGTGGAGTTAAAGTATGAGTTACAGTCGATGGAGCAATAGTACTTGGTACTCTTTCTGGAGTAACGTATCAGGTAAAACTAAAGAGGAACAGGTATTATGCTTATGGGCAGATATAGATCAAACCAAAGAGTGGACCTACGAACAATTGTTAGGTATGACTGTTGAAGATGTAGGTAGACTGTATAATGGTCTAAGTTTAGCAGAAGCCGAAGAAGGCTGGGGTTATATACAAGAATTTTTAGAGGACGTGGACAAAGAGTATGAAAATACATCACAGCCCGATACTAAACACTGATGAAATTATCAAGCGATACACAGAAAAGGACGGATGCGAAATACGATACGTTTGCACTAGTGACCTCCGTGCTAGTGACGTTCCCGTCGATATTTTTTACAGAGCCCAGCCTCACCCTGAGTTTGGCAATAGGTATTTCGGTCTATATTACGATACGTATCGTGACTGCGTGATGATTACCAATGCGGATGTTGTTGAAGAACTTGAATTCGCAATGGTAGTAGGTCCTGATGATAGATTGTATTACAGCCAGAGCCATCACGACTTCAAGAAGTTTGACAATGGCAATTCTATTGATGGTGGCCGTGCATATGCACGTGGCTATGGATACAAATTCTACAAGGTCAAGAATGGCGAGTTCATCAAGGACTATGGAGAGGAACTATCTAATATGGTTGGCAACTATTACTATCCTGGGAGTGATCCACAAGTATGATTACCTACAGCACCAACTGGATGGGACCAATAAATCTTCACTGGTACGAAGAGCGTGGACTACTTGAAGAAGATGGTGTAACTCCAACTATTCGATACTCTGCTGGACGCATTGATATTCGTGATGACACTAAATCAGGTTACGATGGATGGGACGAATACAGTGTTGCACCTATGCACGGAGAAGACTGGAATGCACTAAGCGACTACCTATGGGACTTGACAACCGAAGAACTTTTGTCGTATAATGCACTTATAGAACAGTTTGAAACACACTACGGAAAACGGATAAGGTGGGCAGATGACACTACCAATTGAAAGAACAAACGCAGTATTGAACGTAGAACGATTCCTAATGGACCTGCGAGATCCTAAAAAGTATCCTCGAGTTCCTAGTGAAGTTCGCAAACAGGCAAGTAGCCTGTTGAAACATTATCCTCGCAAGTTTGATATGATGGATCCTGCGGAAAGTTTTGAACCTATTGAAGAATGGTCTTATGAGGACAATATTTAATGTATGCAATTATGATATGCTTAGACGGTAAAGACGATTGGATTTTTGTAACAGAACAAACTGAACATTGTTGGGATTTAAAGCCAATGCTGTTTGAAGATGCTGAATTAGCACTAACTTATGCTAGAACTTTTGAAGTAGAAGGCAAAGAACATAATGTAAGGGTAGTAAGTTATGAAAGTTAGTATTGGACCATATCCTAATAGATGGATAAGCAACGTTCATACACGCTATATGGACAAGAAGTATGGCATTATTAATTGGCCAGTGTATGGTCCAAGTAAAGGACTAGGTCCAGGAAAACATCAACCGTTTACTGAAGCATTCTTAGAAAAACTGGAAGATATTTTGCAGACTATCTATAACTGCACGATAAACTTATTCTTGGATCGCAGAGAACAAAAAGTAAAGGTACACATTGATCGTTGGGATACGTGGAGTATGGATTACACTCTTGCTCCTATTATCTTACCTATGCTTGTACAGTTAAAAGAAACCAAACACGGTGCACCGTTTGTAGATAATACTGACGTTCCAAAAGAACTTCGTGCTACAAAAAAACAAATTGAAGCATACGGAAAGAACGGTGATGTTGATCCTAAACACTTTGAACGTTGGGATTGGGTGTTGGATGAAATGATATACGCATTTGATTGTAAGGCAAACAAAGACGAAGTGTATATGCGTTTTGATGATAGAAAAGAAATAGATAAAGAACAACAAAGAATCTCAAATGGGTTCCGACTCTTCGGCAAATACTATGAATCGTTATGGGATTGATTCTTTTTTTAATGTTTTTTGTTGACAAAAGATATATATCATCATATAATCATATTTTTGTGAAGGAGCTCGTATACATTGGCAACTAGAAAAACTAAAAGACTCGCCCCACACACCCGTAAAGGAAACGCCCTCAAGTCTCCATCTTGGGAAAATTGGCAAGATTGGACTGGCGATCAATTCCATAGACACAAAGAAAGCAGCAGAAGTTTCTATTACAACAATTACAAATTAGATGATCTACTTCCAAGTGCTTACAAATATATGGAAAATTCGGATCTATTTGGCAAAGAAGATATTGCAAAAGTTAAGAAATTAGCCAATTGGGAAATAGGCTTCACTGTTGCTATTGTTTGTAAACTACTAAATGATGGTATGCCTGACTACAATAAAAAAGAAGCAGAATACTGGGAAAGTCTTCCTGGTACAACAGGAGAATTAAAACCGTCAAGTGATTTTGTAAATAGAAAACTTAAAGAATGTGTTGAAAAAGGTAGCAGAGCAATCGAGCAAAAAGAAGAAGAAGAAAAAGAAAAACCACAAAAATATGTTCCAAGTATACAAGAACGTATTAGAGAAGCAACATCAATTATATGTGAATTTATAGAAGTTGCTTTTGATGAATTCCAAGAGGGCAAAAGAACAGATTTCAAAGATGTACAGCCTGCTAAAAAACTAAGAGCTCTAGGCTGTAAACAACCACACGCAAGATTGATCAACACTTACTATACTGATCAATGTGCAGAATACAAAGAACTTCTTTATCCTTCTGATACATCAAAAATGGATGAAAAAGAAAAAGATTATGCTCAACAACTCAAAGAAGGTTACAGTCATTACGATAAGAGACAAATTAAAAAACTGTATGAATTTACAGTAAACATACTAGGTGCCTGTGATGCTATAATCGCGGAAAGCAAGGCAAACAGAAAACCACGAAAGGTAAGTGCTAAGTCACCAGAAAAAATTGTTGAAAAACTCAAATACAAAATTTCAGACGACAAGTACAGTATTTCTAGTATACAACCGCACAAAATAGTTGGTGCTAACTGCTTAGTTACTTTTAACGGAAAAACACGTAAGTTAGGTATATACTACACTTCTATGGAGGATCCAACAGGCGCTAATAGAGATGGTAGCGGTTTAAGTGTTAAAGGCACTACACTATTAAGATTTGACGAAAAGAAGAGCGTAAGTTGTACACTGCGTAAACCTATAGAACAACTACAAGAAGTAAAACAGTTAAATACACGTAGAAAGTTTGAAAATTGGTTTGAAAAACTAACAACAACCCCTGTTAAAATGAATGGCAGAATTAACCCAGAAACTGTATTAATAGCAGTATATTAACGGTTTTCCGCTGATCATTTTCTTTATAAGAGAATAAATAGTAGTATGAACACAGATAAAGTCAATCAAGCACTAGAAGATTTAAGCCTTGCACTTACAGAAAACGGTACTGTAACTGCGAGTAATAGCATATCATTTAAAGATAATGTCCACGGCAAAGGAATGTTTTGGGCAGGAAAAGACTATACCAAACAATTTGTATTCACAGGAACCCCTGACAGATTGTTTTCAAGTGAAAACATAGATATTGCTGATGGTAAGAACTATCAGGTAAATGGTGTAAATGTACTTGGTGCAGAAGAACTAGGAGCATCAGTTACAAAAAGTAATCTACGCACAGTCGGAAGATTGCGAGGATTAGTAGTTGATGGATCATTATCTGTAAACCAATTTTTATATTTTGATGCTAACAGTGATAGATTAGGTATTGGTACAGAAGAACCAAATGCTGCACTGTCAGTAGCAGAAGATGGAATAGAAATTAATATTGGCACTGAAGATTTTACAAAAGGATTTGTAGGCACGTTTGGATCACACGATCTAGATATTAAAACTGATAACGAAACAAGAATCAGTGTTGCTGCTGGTGGAAATGTTAAAGTAAGCAAAGATCTTAAGATTGGTGGTAAAGTTGCTATAGGTGTTAACAATCCAGATCCAAGTGTAGATCTACAGGTAAACGGTTCTATTAAATTCAATAACAAATTACAAACACACGGAGAAGAGGCACCTAAGAGCGGAACTTATGGTTTAGGTGACATTGTTTGGAACTCTAATCCAAGACAAAAATCAAGTATTGGCTGGGTTTGTATTAAAGCCGGTAATCCGGGTATTTGGGCACCATTCGGCGAAATTAGGTAAGTTATGCATTGCTTAGTGGTAGGCAATGGCGAGAGTCGTCAAGGTATAAATCTTTCTAAATTTTCTAATAAATTTACACTAGTAGGCTGTAATGCCATTCACAGAGATGTTGAAGTTGAACATCTAGTCTGTTGTGATAGACGAATGGTAGAAGAAGCAGTTGTCAGCGACAATACCAAAAACACTAAAATTTATGTACGACCAGAATGGCACAAATATTTTAGAAAGATTAAAAAAGATAAAAGAATATATTTGGTTCCAGAAGTTCCATACGAACAAACAAAGAAACAAGACAAACCATTAAATTGGGGTAGTGGCACATACGCACTTTTATTAGCCGCAACACTGAAACCTGAAACTATCACAATGTTGGGTTTTGATTTATATAGTAAAGATAATTTTATAAACAATCTTTACAAAGGCACAAGCAATTACAACGATCATAAATCCAAGCCTGTTGATCATTCATATTGGGAATATCAAATTTATCAAGTTTTCAAAAACTTTCCTAACATACAATTTAAAGTCTATAATAAACCAAATTGGAAAATTCCTATGACTTGGAAATTAAAAAATGTTAATTTTGAAACATTTGGTTTAATCAAGAACTTGACTCTTGCCTAAATAGATAGTATAATTAATACTATGTTTAACACAGGACTTGGCGTCAACCCTTCTAATTCTGCCGCCATTATTAAAGTATAGGAGATAATAATGGGAAAACATTTAAGTACAAAACACTACGGACACAACATTGGCTTATCGGCAGTATTCAGACAGCCTAACGCTGATCATTCACACTGTCATTTACTACACGGTTACAGTCTAGCATTTACATTTACATTTGGATGTGACGAACTAGACAATAAAAACTGGGCTGTAGACTTTGGAGGACTTAAACCTTTGAAGGCTTGGCTAGAAGACAGTTTTGATCATAAACTTTGTTTAGATATAAATGATCCACACGTGGATAAATTTAGAGAACTACAAGATTTAGATCTAGCAGAAATAAGATTCTTTAATGGTGTTGGTGCAGAGAAATTTGCAGAACACGCATTTAAATTTGCAGACAAACTTATACGTGAAGCAACAGACAATCGTTGTTATTGCGTTAAAGTAGAATGTGCAGAACACGGAGCAAACAGTGCAATCTATGAAGCATAAAATTAGAATTATAGCAGGTCCTTGTCAACACGAAAATCTAGCAGATAGTTTAGAAATTGCTAGAGAATGTTTGCGAGTTTGTAATAAGTATAAAGTAGATTATATCTTTAAGGCAAGTTATGACAAGGCTAATCGATCAAGTATAAAAGGCAAAAGAGGACAGGGATTAGTCAGCACAATGGATGACTTTGCAAAGTTAAAAGCAAAGACAGGTGTAAAGATTATTACCGATGTACACAACATCAACGAAGTTCTTAAGATAGGCGCATACTATAAAGATATCATCGACGTCATTCAAATTCCTGCATTCCTTTGTAGGCAAACAGATTTAGTAGTTGCAGCCTGTAAAACAGGCAAGCCTGTAAACATTAAAAAAGGACAGTTTCTAGCACCTTGGGATGTTGAAAACATTCTATCTAAAACTACTGAAGCCGAGGAAGTATGGATAACAGAAAGGGGAACTAGTTTTGGATATAATACCTTGGTTGTTGATTTCACCGGCCTTAATTATATGCTTGATAATTTTAATGTACCTATTGTACTCGACGCCACGCACTCAGTACAAAAACCAGGCGGCGCAGGAAGTAGCAGCGGCGGGAATCGTGATTACGTGCCTGGCCTATGCCGTGCAGGCTCTGCTTTAGGAATTACAAATTTCTTTTTAGAAGTTCATAAAGATCCAGACAATGCTCCTAGCGATGGTCCGAATGCACTGCACCTTAAAGACTTTGAAAAGGTTATAGCAGATATAGTTAAATATTCGTACCAAAGTTAGGATATGAAATGGAACAATCTAAAGAAGAACGTAAAAGAGCCAAGGCTCTGAGAAGATTCGAAAAAGAAAAAGCAATAGTTGCAAAACATAATGCAAATTTTAATAGAGAGATAAACGTTCTCTGTGTAAGATTTGGCAATAAGTACGGACAAGATTACGTTGTAAAACTACGTAATATGATTTCAAGGCATCTTACACTGCCTTATACCTTTAATTGTTTAACAGACGATCCAAAGCCACTAGAAGGTGTACGAAGTATAGTACGAGAAAATCAAGGGTATCTTAAAGGCTGGTGGCACAAAGTTCATATGTTTGATCCAACACTACCTATGGCAGGTAGAATTTTATATTTGGATTTAGATGTAATTGTTCATTCTAATATAGATAAATTTTTGACAACATATGGTAATGACTTTATTGGTATTAGAGATTTTAATAGAAAGTTTCATCCACAATTCAAATATTTGAATAGTAGCGTAATGTCTTGGACACACGGAACTAACAGTCATATCTATAATCAATTTAAACAAGATCCAAATGCTGCTATGAGAATGCCGGGTGATCAAGATTGGATTTGGAAGACAAGCAAAAACATTATGAAATTTTGGCCTGATAATTGGGTGCAAAGTTACAAATGGGAAATACGTAATAGAAATGAACTTGGTATTATTAATGGCCATAGACAGTTTAGATCAGTGAAAGATGATGTGTATATTGATCCAAATTGCAGTATCGCAGTGTTTCACGGTGAACCTAATCCTGCACAAGTTGATGATAAATTTGTCAAGGACCATTGGAGATAGATAAATTAATATATGTTCGGTTTTAATAAAAAGAAAAGTTGGGTTAGATTTTATTCATTAGATGAAAATGTTGCCACAATGTATCCTATCGAAAAAGCAGGTAAAGCAGATAGAGATTACAATAAAGTAGGAACAAGATTTGTGCGTCCTGAAAGCGGCAAACAGATGAGTAAAAATTGTCCAGGAATAAAACCTTTGGTAAACAACGGTTATATTCTTAGAGCACCTGCTGACTTCATTATTAAAACAGGCGAAGATGTAGAACATCTTAATTGGGAAGTTCCTTTTTGGTTTAAGAAACCAATGAGTGGAAATTACACTATTCCAGGCGAAGAATATTATATCAACTGGCACGCTCCGTGGCAAACAGAACCTTTGATTCCTAGTCAGAATGAAAATAGAGATAAGAAATATCATACATCAGCAGTAAAAGTAGAAACTCCTTGGAGAGTAAAAGCAAGTGATGATATTTTACTATTACAGATGCCTGTTACATATAATAATGAATGGCGATTTACTGCTGCTTATGGCATCATAGATCCTTCATATATGCACGCCTTTCCAGTGCAATTGTTTTGGCACGTGCTTGAAGGCGAAGAACTAGTTAAGGCCGGGACTCCACTTGCACAATATCTACCAATTAGTAGATCAATGCTAGAAGATCACGAAGTCATTGTTGACAGTGCTGGTGAAGTTGAAAAGAAAATCGAAGATGCATTTATATATAGCAATCATCACAGATTTCCTAAAGCAGATAATGTTGTTGCTAAAGTAAAACGCATTAAAGATTTATTTGAACACTTTAGAAAAAAGTTTCCTAAGAGTAAAATCTAATGTATGTTTACAGTCAGCCGTTTCACGCTCACGATAAATTAAAAAATTTTTTATTAGAAAGCATTGAGAAAAATGGAACTTCTATAGGTGAAAACATTTATGGGGATAAAATTTCTAAAACTGATTTTTTTGCAGAACAACAAAGCAGTTATGTAAACGACCTAAGTATACATTTACAAGATCATATTTTAAAAGTTTTACAAATTCCTAAGTTTGTTTTGAAAGAAGTATGGTTCCAACAATACTGTAAAAATGATACACACAGTTGGCACGTTCACGAACATACACATTTTACAAGTGTGTATTTTTTAGAATTACCGCAAACAGAATTTAAAACAGAAATCAGAAAGTTCGGAACTAATGAACTGATAGAATACAAAGCAACAGAAGGTGATATTGTTACATTTCCTGGTTTTCTAGAACACAGATCACCTATACTAGAATCAGATCAAAGAAAGACCATTATAAGTTTTAACATAAGTTTGGTGTCGTAATGAAAAGATTTATATTTGATGTAGACGGAACTCTCACTCCTAGTAGACAAAAAATGGATCCTGAATTCCAAAAATGGTTTATAAGGTTTCAAGAACACAATTTTGTATATCTTGTGACAGGAAGTGACAGAGATAAAACACTAGAACAAGTAGGTAATTTTGTTTACAATTTTGCACACAGAGTTTATAACTGTTCAGGCAGTGATGTATGGGAACAAGATAAAAACATTTACACTAATGATTGGCACTTACCTGAATTGCCTACAGAGTTTTTAACCCAGTGTATGTCTGAAAGTTTATTTCCTTTACGCACAGGATTGCATTTTGAACACAGACCTGGTATGTGCAATTTCAGTGTAGTAGGTCGTAATGCTACACTAGGCGAACGCAAGTTATATGTAAAGTATGATACAGAACATAATGAACGTAACACTATTGCTAAATCATTTGAAACTATGTTCCCTGATATTCAAGCCAAGGTAGGTGGAGAAACAGGGATAGATATTTTCCCTAAAGGCAGTGATAAATCCCAAATACTAAGAGATTTTGATCCTAGTGACGAAATACACTTTTTCGGAGATGCAATGCATCCGGAAGGAAATGATTATCCATTAAAGAAAGAAATCATTGACAAAGACCTCGGTCTTTGTTATAATATTAGAAACTGGGAAGAAACGTGGAAAATATTACGAAAAGAATAGGCTTTGCCTGCAAATATATGCATCCTGATCAAACTCAGAAGAAGAAACTTCTTGAGGAAATTCAGCGACCATTAAATACAAAGGCAACAACTGTTGCTTGGTTGAATAGGCAAACACGTGATGTTGCTGAACAGCGTCTATGGGACATTATGGTTCATAACATACAAAGTTATTGGAACCTTGTTAACTATGTAGGAGGACTACCGAATGAATTACGTATGGTTAGGTTGGGAAGTGACGTCCTACCTGTTTATACTGAGCCTACTTGGTCTTACTTCTGGCGCAAGCCTGATGTACGACAATATTGTGAAAGGAACTTGGCTCACGTCGGCGCAAAGGCTCGTGAACTGGATGTTAGGCTTTCTATGCATCCTGGTCAGTTTACTGTACTTGCGTCAGAT
>Ga0213859_10000422_pt1 | contig 19154 bp, 40 predicted proteins | sample PICome_2_FD_160133 | JGI IMG/M metagenome (GOLD analysis project Ga0213859, IMG submission 160133) | Coastal seawater microbial communities near Pivers Island, North Carolina, United States - PICO304 | ecosystem: Environmental > Aquatic > Marine > Coastal | place: USA: North Carolina...
TGATTGACGTATACCATCTAGCCCGATGTGTTCTGGAACGAGTGTCGACATCTTAATAGTTATGTCTAATCCCTCTTTGCCGTCTCCGCGGGTAAGGGCTTGTGTAAATGCGCCGTCCACATAGATTAGAGACACTGCTGCACCGTCCAACTTAGGGGTCATTACAACAGGTTCCATTGCGTTCCAGTCTGGGGGAGTATCCTCTCCATCAAAAACTTTTTGGAGAGAATACATTTGGTATGGGTGGGGGAATCGAACACCATCTACTGCAGCCCCTACTTCGTGCTGTGTTTGTGTGCCTTCAACTAAGCGATCGTAAACGTCGTCTGGTATGACAGGCTCACCATTGTAGTAGGCTTGGCTACATTTTTGTAAATAGTCTTCAATATTTTTCATTCTATTATTATACTAAGATTTTGGGTTGTTGTCAAGTACTATTTTTTGGATCATCTACTAATCCTACCTTCATAGTCTGCGGAATTGTCGTCCCACCACTCAGGACGCTCTCTGTGTTTCCATTCAGCAAACACAGCTTTGTCTTTGTGGTAGAACTCTCTGTAAGATGCGATTGCATCATCGGATTTTAACTCATCAGGCATCGCTTGTGCGAATGGTGTGAGTCCAATATCGGGTAAGTCAATGTCTGGTAGTCCCAGTACCATTTCGACCGATTTGTGCACTTTACCATACCTGTAGGTGTATTCATCTCCCAGTGCCAGGGCATAGCAGTAGAGCCAGTCATAGTTTGACTTGCTGGTGCGAGCCCAGATGGTACAAGGGTGATTGTACATAGTAGGAAGGTAAGGAAAGTCCCTCGGTTCATTCTTTTTCTGAACTGAGACTTTTGCCCACTCATCTGATGTGAGTTTTCTGTCTGGTATATAACCTGCATATTTCTGTGTCCAATGTACTGTGCAAAGCATCTGACCCGCCTCAAGAGGCATCTTGACGATATGTTTATCGACATGATACTCCGCGCACTTATCTAAATCTTCGTCAAGTATAAAAATATTCATGTGTATATTATACTAAAGATTTGGGGATTTGTCAAGAACTATTTTTAATGTGTTCTATCCCATAAGATATCGAGGTGTTTTTGGATTGGTGTCTGCTCTATATGATGTGCTAACCACTTATGCCAACCAGGATGTATTTTTACATTTCTTTCTTTGTGAGCTTCTGACCACTCATCATATTCAGGAAAGTAATCTTCAAACCACGTAATCTTTCTTTCTGGGTGTTCTACACACCAAGCAGTAAGTGCCGCAGTTTCACAAAATATTTCTTGTAGCATTATAGCTATAAAAGCAGGAAAGCCTCCATCATGTGGTAATCCGCTTCTTGTTAATAATCCTACTAAACTTTCTCCTACATGGTAGAAATCTCGTCTAAGTAAAATATAATCAGCTTTATCTACTACTAAATAAGCATACCTATTAATCTGTTTAATACAGTCTTCAGTATCCATATATTTTGTAAACATTTCTAGTGTAGGTTGGGGCTGACAGTTTGGTACTTCGTGTTTAGTCTTTTTATCGGGATAACCATTGTCTCCCACGTCTGGACTATAAACTGGAGAGAGTTCTCCAATAAAAGGCATATTGTGTTTAGCTGCCAAATCTATGCAAAATTTGGTTGCTCCCGTTCTAGGGAAGGTAGCCACTATCATTTAAAAATATCCATAAAATTACGCCCACTAGTAGCGGGAATAGGGTTAATATAATTATTGCTTCAAGAAACGAATCCTCTTCTACTCCTATCTTTCGAAGTAGATAAGGTATCCACTCATCAGGCATCACTGGTAAATATCATCTAACACATCTTTGAAATGTGTTTCTAGAACGTCCTTTGCTTCGGCTAAAGATATGATTTCTACTAATCCTTCAAAGAGGGCTTTACTATTTGTAAAATCAATAGGCATAGTTACTCCCTCCCTTGATGGCTTCCATTCTTCGTCAAAATCTTGGAAATATTTCCGTAGCGACAGGTATTCAGTTCCTCTGAAGGTATTTACACTTAAATAAATCTTTTCGTGTTTTGCTTCATTGTAGTGAATCAGCTTCTCGTATAATGCAGGTTCGTTAGTCAGGTCTATCATTCTTTAGTATCTTTGCTAAAGGAACGATGCTAGTGACATTGTCAGGTTGCAATAGACGGTAAGAGTCTGTATCCCAACAAAACAATAGAACTTGCTTTGGGTTGGGTTTCGCACGATTTCTCTTCGTTTGTATGTATTTGTTATCAAAGTCTAGAGTGCACACGTTGTACTTCAATCTACGACTGTTCTGACTTCGATAAGTGATGACAGCATCACCTGCTTCGGTGACCTGCTTTATAAACTCGTCTTTTTTCATCTTTCCTTATTTGGGTTAGTTATTTAAGTTACCCAATAACGGTGAGGTCAAAGCGAGGTGCTTTTGCTGGATGCAAAAAATCGTGAGGTAGTGTGCGTCTACCTCACGTTCGTAACTTCAGGTTAATTAACCTTCGTTAGCTTTAGTCAACAACTCTGCAAAGTAGTTAGCTGCCTTACCAGTCAATTTAGAAATGATTGCCTGATCGGGCTCAAGTCCCATATCAGTAATCGCATCTGCAACTGACTGTTGTGCATCAGCAACTGATACACGACCGCCACCACCGCCGCCTCCACTAGGGGATTTAGCTGCAGGAGTCTTCTTGACGTAAACACCTGCCCTTGATAAGACCATTCTTACACCATTTGGGCTCTCACCTAATTCGGAAGCAATGTCCTTAACAATCTCCATACTGTTTTCTGGAGTAGGGTTCTCAGCTGTGTACATCTCAATAGCTTCTTGTTTTGATTCATCAGTCCAAGCCATTTTACGTTTTCTCCTTATTTTACCAAATTTATCTTCATATTCTGCAAGCGTGGTGGTGTTCTTAAAGCCAGGACACCAACCTGTTGATTCTAACATTTGTGTATAAAATCTGTCGCTCATAGTTTTCCCATTTATTTCTAATATTATACAAAGTATTTAACGCCATGTCAATATTTATTTTTTAGAAGGTATAGTTGTAAGTTATGCGGTCAGCGCGTGTTAGCGTCTTGACTTTTTTCTTTAACTTTTTATCATACCAACATCTATAGTCCGACGCATAGTCTAACTTGCTAATATCTGGACTATATTCGCTTATGTCTATATCTTTCTCAGCTACCTCGGTTTCCCAGTTTTCCAACTTAATGTAGGGAATACCATTGAGTTCGTAAGCTTGGGCTCTATGCAATCCTTCATTTAGATACTCCTCAAAAGACTCGTATCCAAAAGATGCAAGATACCCCGACACTAATCGTTCGTATGGGTTACGAATGACAGCGATCATACTAATTCCGTCTTCTTCTTGCTTTTGCAAGATAGTATCAATCGGGTTGTACAAATTCTCGTTCACGTGCTAACTCCGCAGCTAATGCTTTTGCATCGTCTACTTCGAATCTAAGAGTAGCCGTTTCCGAAGTATCAATACTTTGTATTTTGTCCAATAGTGCAACTAACTTAATCTTGCACTGCGCTTCTGTATGTATGCTAGTCATACTGTCCTAAATAAAACTCTCGAATACATTCGAGCTTTTCCTTGGCATCCGCTGCTACAGCTAATTGACTATCAATTGCCGCCAGCACATCAGGGTGTTCTCCAATACCCACTGGGTTTTCGAGATATACCTCAATGTTAGTTTCTGCCTCTGCTATAATGCCTTTGTACTTCTTACAAAGGGCTTCAATAATTTTATCTCTCATTATCTACTTCCAATAAACTGCTGACGTAGGCACTAATAAACTTTCGTCTGTACCTATCAATCAGTACTATAGGTAAAAATACAGGTACTGCAATAAGAGAACCTATACCAAAAATTACCCAAGTTAACGGCCACCATGATAGTGAATTATGCTCACTATCGTTATGTTTTAGAACTAGCATACTTGGAATGAACACAGTGAACTGTGCTATTATCCAAGTAGCCATCCATCCCGCTATAAATATATCAAGCCAATTTAACACCATATTCCTCCAGATGCTTAAGATTTCCTAAATCATAAGCCAAACTGAAAGAATAATAGCCCACTCTATCGCCGTTTACCCACGGGAAGAATGTATTACTCGTATCACACGGGGTAAGTACATAGATTTTGTAACCTTTAGCGCCATACTTTGCTTCGTAGTCCACTGGGACTATGCCAGGCTTATGTGCCTGTGCTTCTTTGCTGTATTCTTCTAAAACTAAACAAAATCCATTGTTTTTAGCTGACCATGCAATCTCGCCCTCTTCAAAAGACTCGGCTACACATTGCTCTGGCAACATAATATCGCGACATCTATCGTGTTCTTTAGGTAGTTTCTGAGGAACTCCTACACGTTCGATTATCGCTTTTACAAAAGAGTTTGACCTGTACAATGCCTTTGCAATGTTGGAGATGTTTTCTCCTTCAATGTAAGACTGTATACAATCTCTAATCTCTGCTTTTGTTGCACCTTTACCACGATTTTGGCTTTTCCTTTTCTCACGAAACGCTGTCATTTCCAGATGTTCTTCTATGATTTTCTGTAAACGCGTCGTGTTATAGCGTATATTGAGAATCTCACAAGCCTCTTTCTTGGTAATAGGACTTTCTTGATTTAATAAGTCTATGACTTTCTGGACGTTAGCATTGTCCAGTTTCTCATGACTCTTTGCTTTCACATTCCTAATCGCCATATTCTTCTCCGTCTAAATTATTTGCTCCATATAAGATAATAGCGTAATGAATGATTTTAAGTAGATCCGCAGCGTTACGACCATCCTTGTGTCCGTATCGCTGGGCATATTTGATGATGTTACCTATGCAGAAACCTTCTCCATGTCCTGCGTCAAAGATAACTTCAGTTGATTGCAAACTACCTTGTGCGTAGTGTGCAGAGTAGGTTGCGTCGATGTGGTCGAGAACTGTAGCTAGAGTTGTATCTTCGTTAAACTTATATTTACTCATTTTAACTCGTCTAGTACGTCAATTCCACCTTCAATCTTCGCAAGGTATTCTTTTTTCAAAGCTAACCTGCCCTCGAGTACCATAATCTCTTCTTCAACTTGTACTCTTTGTTTCTCCAAATTATTACGGATTACGTCTCTGTGTTCAATAGGCGTAGCATCTTCTAGCACTTTATATGCTAATCCTTCGTATGCTTCTTTTGCTCCTTTTACATTCATATCTTTCTGTATGCTCTCAGTAATGACGTACTTCCGTCTTTTTTAATCATTCTCAAAGGTCTTTTGAGATGAGTGTCTTTCTTTGCTTTTTGTATCCACGCATCGCGTTCCTCGTCAGTCCAGTCGCTAGGAAATACCACGCGTCTGCCCTCAACAAGATAAGCACGTTTGCCTTCTGCTTCTACATTGTTTGCTAAAAATTCTACTTTATCCATAATAATAAGGGTGAGGGTACTAGGCAAATTCGCTGTCTGGACAGTTACATTTGCAACACGGCAACCTTCTCTATTTTCTTGCTGTGTTATTAACTTGTCTAGCGTTCACACGCTGGTCTAGTCGTAGGTAGGCCGATTACGTTACATCTGTTCACTACCTAGTACCCTCAAAAACTTGATATTTAATATCTGTTTTCATTTTATATTACATATTATAGCAACATTTTCGGGAGATGTCAAGAACTATTTTTCAAATCCTATTTTTTATCCCCGTTAAATGACGCACTAGACTTACTTGTTCCCGCATAAAGCCCGAACCAAGCAGCGCCAGCGCCTACTATAATACTAATTAAGCCTGATTGCTCAAGCGATGGTTCTGGCAACTCCATAAACCACATTGTGGAATAATAAAGCAGAAAGATATATACTGATAAGAACATTCTAGGGAATATTCTCCAGCTATCTACTGCTGCCGCCATATGAATCCATTTTTGCCAAGGATTAACCTTGTCTTCGTTCTCTAGCATAAATATCTTTTGCTTGAGGTCGTTGTTTTCCTGAATCATTTCCATAAACTTAGAGAGGTCAATCTCTACTTCGTTTCTGTCCATATCTCCAGAGAATCTTCCATCATTCATGGATGTCTCCAAGCCAGTCTATCCATTTTTCTCTGTTACTACCTCCATGCGTATGGAAATGAAAAGAAATAGATATACGAGGCCCTAGGGTATCAACCCTGTGGTACAACTTAGAAGGCAGATACAAAAGATCGCCTTCATCTAAGTCAAGAACTTCAGCTACTGTCGCGTCTTCGGCAGGGCAATCCCATTCGTATTCGTTCATAATATACCAACGAATCTTACCGCGAACGTGAAATAGAAAGTTCTCTGTGGTATCTGCGTGTGTAGGAAAACATCTAGCGTCTCTTTGACCAGAGCAATAAATATTGGCTTGGCCTCTTCCAAAATGTTTTTCAAACTCCACACACTGTTGCCACATTGTTTTGTTTAAGAACTCACATAATGTAAGAATAAAACTATCGCCAGCTGTCCATCTGCTGTGAATCTCTTCTCGAGTCAGCTTTGGTGTAGATTTCTTATGGCAATACTTCTTTTCTCCTACGATTTGGCACTGAGGCATACGCTGATGCCCATTCAGTCCATACGAGTTCATATATTGGTCAAACTCTCGCCAACTAAAATGGTCTCGAAATCGTGGGTTTTCTGACTTATGTACAAACCACTTTTTGTTTTGAAATTCATCACGGAATCTCTCTACTGAAAATGGTATTAAATCTTCAAAAGGTATCATCTCTTTAAAAACCAAGATACGATTGAGTATCTTGTTCCCTTGGTTACTGGTTTTACTTCATGCAGTAGTGTTGGATTAAATATACATGCCTGTCCTTTTTGTAGTTTTTGTTCTCCAAAATCTTTAAATACAAACTCACCACCTTCATACTCACTCGGGTCGTTGAGTTGTACTGTTAAAGATAACTTACGATAGTGGTCTGGGCCATTCGCATCCCTATGTTCTTTATAGAACTCTCCTTCTTCATAAGTCGTAACTTGTATAATCTCTGCGTATATCTCATAGTCGTGAGGGTTATACTGCTGAATCCACTCATCTAATCTTTTTAGGCGATGGTCTCGTGAGTGAACTAATTTTAAATTCGGTGGAGATTGAATGTATCTTACACTCGATTTTCTCCAATTTTTTCTGTTATCTTGTATGCCTCCTGGCACAGCTAAGTGAGTATCAAATACTTCACAGATATCTTCCATCAAATCCTGTGGAAAATCTACTTTTAGTATTTCCACGGTTCTGCTATTCTATCTACTATATCTGCGTACTTCCAAAGTATATCTGTTAGGTCTTGTCTATGGTGTGTTGATTTTCCAAAACCGCCGTACTTTGGATGCCAAGGTTGTCCACTCAGTCCTGTCCAATGTAGCTGCCAGATGTCTTCTATCTCATATCTTTTATGATTAGTCCGATTATCATGCAAACTTTCATCATCTGTCACATATCCGTCAAAACTGTTCCATCTACTGTCTAATTTAGTAATACAATGAGGAGACTTAGGACATCCCATCTTTTTCATAAATTCGTACTTGTAACTAAAGGAACTTTCTGCAAGCTCCGCAATCGGTGCCATGTGCGGTCTGGCTAATTGGCAATCAATTAACATCACACTATCACTATACCAACCGCGCTCCCATTCTGTACCTTCCCAATCTTTATCATTCCAGTTCAGAGTGTCCCAAACCATTCCAAAAGCATTGCCCTTTAAATCTTCTTTCCAAAGATGTGTAATATCTCGAAAGTTAATTTGGTCTACGTCCATGTAGATGGCTCGTCCTTCAAAATTACATAATTCTGGGATTGCATATCGGAAGCAAGTAAAAGGTGTACCCCACCCTCTTTGATTCCAGTCAGGAAACATACTCGGTCTGAGAAACTTAATATCGAGAGGTTGTGTTGCATTTTTGTATAGTGACCACGTCAGTATACGTTCTGCAAACATATCCTCTTTATCTGATGTTCCTACAAATATCTTAATCATAATTCAAACATAAAAAATAGTGCGTGTCCATAACTATATAGACTTGTGTTAGTTCCAGTATATAATAAACCTGGCTTAGTTACAGGAAATGAAAACTCTTGTCCAAAATCTCTCAAGAATCGTACTGAATATGGTTTTAGATATAGTAATCTTTGTGCTAATTTAGTTTCGTCTAGCCACTTTACTCCCCACAACCCATCAGTCTCCAACATCATAAAACCTGTGTTTTTAGAGAAAGGAGGCATAACTGTGTTAGGATTTGTGCGAACAAGAGAAAGTCGATTGACGTGGGTGGTACCCGTTAGGGCTTTGATTTGGTCGAAGTATAAGTCTTGATAATCTCTAAATTTAGGAAAAGAGTTTCTATAAAGTGATACAGTCCCATCTTCATATTCAGACATTTTATACATAAGCCAGCTATCGGCTTGTACAAATTGTCCGTCAAACTGCGGGGGTTGTAATCTAATGACTTCATCAGCCAACTCTTTAAAATTATCAAGCATTTTCCTGTAAGTACTCTAAAAATTTGTGTGCTTCTTGTGTGTATTTAGTTTTTATTGATAGGTCTATTACTACTCGTACTCCTGACCCTGAGTTTCTATCTGCAAACCATGACTGCCCATCTTTTCTGAACTCATTATAAATACAAGTCCAGTTCTTTGCTACTCCATTGTTTTGTCTATCTTTTACTGTAAGTTGTTTTCTACTGCTTCCATCAACTCCGATAGAATAACCTTCGCCTGGGCTGTAGACAAATCTAATTGAATGTCTAGGTTTGTGTTTAGAATTTTGCCATCCTGAGTGTCCATACTCTGAAGGATAGACTGCAAGAGTATCAAAGTACCACTTACCTGGTACTACTCCTTGTACTTTCTTCAAAAAGTAGTATCTTGACTTTATTAAGTTTTTACTATTTCCTTCAGTTAGTCCAAAGGTAGACTCACCAGCAAAGTCAGAATAATTATAGATATCTGGGTAGCCCTCATACGAGTCATCTTCCATTAACTCCTTTAATCGCGCAAATGTTACATCTGGCTTTGGATTCTTAGAAAAAGTGTGTGGCATGCCCATGACTTGCACTGCAAGGTCATCTAAGTGCCTAAGCACACTAATGTTAGTTATTTGAATTTCCTTCATTTTCATTTGGGTTCTCCGTAGTAACTTTTCGATAATATACTACGACTTCTTTGAGTTCAATTACATAACGCTTTAACTCTTGCATATTGTAACTCATCAACTCATAATCAGGAATAGACATAGCTACAAATACTATTGAACCATGTTCCTTTTCTACTCTCTCTAAAAATTCATCAACGTTCTTTTCGCTGACGACATACCAGTAAGGCTCTTTGAGGTCAATCTCGCGAGGCATGACTGGTTGTGCAATCTTACGCTCTATTGGTTTAGCACTAACTTCAATTTGTTTTGGAGTTAGTAGACTGCAACTCGGGAGCATCATCAAGGTCGTCAATATTACGGCTAACTTCTTCGATGCTGTCAAATACATTTTTTGTTCCATTATTAATCCTTGGCTCTAATAAGCCGGGCTTTGCAGCTGCTAACTTAGTTAAATTATGTCTTTTGAAGATGTCAAGATAGCGATTCATTTCTTTCTGAGCTTCTTGACTTTTTAACTGAAGTGCGTTTAGTGATTCTGTCTGCAAAGCAAAATCATTCTGTAAGGAGCTTATCGCCTCCTCTTGCGTTGCTACTGCTTGTTCTAACTGTATGTTGTTTGCTGTTAAAACCTGATTTGCATTCCATAGGTAGTAGCACCCTAAAGATAACACTAATATAATTGCTAAAAAGAATTGATTCATAATTGTCTAATCCTATAGTTCAAGCCATCGGCACCTCGGATTTCGACTGTTTGCCCCTCATCAGTTATAAACTTGAGGTGCTTTTCTTTGGTAACTAAAAACTTCTTTACTGTATATTTCTTATCATCTGCGTCTCCCCACGTATGGTTGTAACTTACAGATAGTTCGTAACGTGGAAAGAGCCAATAATAGAACTCGTTCCACAAGTTTTTTAACCAATCCATCCTTGCCCTTGAAACATCTCGGCTTCGGCCTCACGTCTCCTTACTAGACCTTGTAGTACCTTGCCTCCTGCCTTATTCCATCTTTTCATTTGGTTAGGCACTTCTTCATAATTTCCTTCATTCAGAACTTTCAGCATGGTTGAACTCTTGAGATTTCCACCACCTAAATTGTATGTCCATGAGACTAACGCATCGAACTGATACTGAGACAGTGGTGCGGTCACATATGTATTTACATAGTTTTCGTACTCTACTAGCTCATGTCTTAGCATATCTTCTGCTTCCGCTTCAGTAATTTTCTGACCTTCATAGACACCTTTCGTATGTCCATAGCCAATCGTCCAAACACCAGCTGGGCATTTATATGCTTCTAGTTCACATCCTTCGAACCTTTTTATTAATTCTATTCCGTTATATCCTATATTCATAATTTTCCTTTTCTTAGTGGAAGTCGGGGGACTTTGCGTCCCCCTAATGTTTAGATAATGTCCAACTCCTGTTCTTTGGATTTGTCTTTCATTATACTAATTGTTAATAGTCCGTCTTCAAGCTTTACACTTTCGACTTTGAGGTCAGAGTTGAGGACAAAGACTTTGTCGAATGACTTTGTGCTAAGTCCCTGATGCAGATACGGATCACCTCCTTCATCGCTTCTAGAGCCTTTTATACGTAGTTCGTTATCTTTAAGAACCACGGATAAGTCTTTTTTCTTCCAACCTGGCACAGCGACTTCAAGTTTGAATCCATCTCTGCCTTCCACTATGTTATATCTTGGGTAGGAATCGTGCAATTGGTCAAACCATGCAGGATTGTGTCCTAGCCAAAAGTTTCTGATTAGTTCTCTACTTATTGTAGTCATATTTTTCTCCATTACCCTTTCGGTATAATACTTGCCTGCCCTTTCGGTACAAGCGTTAAAACGTAGGCGAACCTTTCACCTACATACTTATTATAGCAAAATTAAGGAGCGATGTCAAGAACTATTTTCAATCATCATAGTCTATATGCCCTTCTTCACGCATCCAATCAAGACAGTCGCCTATCCCAACCCTGCGTCCGATGGTATAGAAAATACCACTAGAGCATACTGCTATTACTAGCCATTGTGCTTCTGAAAATCCAAAAATATCCATTACTTCTTCTTATTTAGCGTTGGGTCTGAAAGGCAAGCCATATAAATAGCTACGCCTGTAAAAAAGATGATAACCATAGCCATCATCACTGATTCAATCATCATTTGCCTATATCCTCTACGCAATCCCTAGGGATTACTTGATATGCACCTTTGTTGTATGCAGGTGCGACTGTAAAATTCTTACTCTCCTCGACTTTCCAACTATTGTCTACAGCAGGAGTGTAAGGGCTAATAGGAGCGCTAGGGTACTCTTTCTTTTTCTGATGCAAGACACGCTTCTCACGAGTCCAGCCCATAGCATTTGCACTCTTTTTCTTTCGATAAAGATGAGAGTTCTTTTTCTTACGACCACTACTAGTGTGTCGCATACTACCTTGTATAATCATATTACTCCTTAATTTGGCACGGGTGGCAGGACTCGAACCTGCAACCTACAGCTTAGAAGGCTGTTGCTCTATCCAGTTGAGCTACACCCGCATAACTCAACTGAGAGGATTACTCCACATAGAAATTTTCTCCTCTATTTCTCATTTCTATACATATATTATACATGGATTTACAGGCTAAGTCAAGAACTTTTCTGACCCATGGTAAAAATAGTTCTTGACTTTTGCTTCTCATTTTAGTATAATATAAATATGAGAACTTGGACTGACAAAGAAATAAAATACTTGCGCGAGCACTATAACAAAACTCCGATGAATGTCATCGCGGGGCAACTTGGTCGCACGTCGCAAAGTATCAGAAACAAAGTTCATAATTTACGCAAGAAGGGTTACACTTTTCACAGGAGAGCGGATGCCTAGCGTAAACTGTAGAAATCAGCGATTCGAACGTTCACTAAGGTTGTTTCGAAAGAAATGTGATGACGCTGGAATCGTACGAGAGGTTCGGGAACGTGAATACTACGAAAAACCGACCACCAAAAGAAAGCGTAAAAAAGCAGCCGCAGTTAAAAGACAAAGAAAAGTTCTCATGCAAGAAACTGCGCATTTACGCAAAAGACCATCACGAAGATAAGTAACGAAGGTGGTGAATATAAAAAATCATCATCGTAACACTACTATCTTCAAACCTTAAAATATTTTTACGATATAAAATCGTATTCCTACCCTGCCTACATCCACATCGGCAAAAATACTTCTTGCTTTGTTTCAAAAGTTATGGTATAATAAATACATAATTAAGAATATAATCAAAACCAATCATCAACCACTCCAGCACTCCTAATCTCAGAATCACTAATCAAGAGCATCGAGGGAGCGCCAGCGAGTGAAGATGCGGGATTGAGAGCTGATGAATTCTGGAGAATAAAGGAGAGTTGGTTATGTCAATTCAACTAAAGACAACCAAATAACCTTTATTCATCTAAACACAACCACAATCCTATAACAAAGAAACTAATTACTACAAATACGCCTGTAATTATCACAACTTGCCCCAATTCAAAATTTTTTAATCAATAAAAAACCCACCTGTTAAAGTGGGTTCCTCCACAATTTATTCACTTTATTAAATTATGTCATGTCGACGTCTAGCTTTCAGAAACCGAGATGGTTTGTTATTGAAATCATCAGGTTGTAGTATTCGTATCTGTGTGACCGATACTAACTCCCTGTGTTCATCAGGAAACCTCAGTCTTGCCTTCACACCCGTTGGGGTATCAACAATCCCAAGTACCTCAGCATATACTCCATGCCCATTGTTTTTTACTTTACATAACCTCATTTCCACTCCTCTGGTGCTAGATGTAATATAAGAGAGTCCTGCAGTGCTTTCAAAGAACTCTTAGGAGCTTTCTCCAACCCCGCTAGGGTTTGATATTCAATTCCTACTAGCTCACTAATCTTCTCTACAACCTCTCGTTTTGTAACTGGCTTTTCGCCCGCTTTGGTTAAGTACTCAGTCTTTTGATATACTCCTTCTCTACTCAATTTACCAATAATCGACTTTGCACTCTTTTCTAGCTCTAATGCAAGTCTATCTACTGTATCACGAGAAGGATTCTTTTTATACTCATCAGTTATGTACTGAGTATCTTCTTGACTATAATTCACAGCCATCCTAAATCCTCCTTATTTTTAATCCATTGCTCTACTCTATATACAGACCAACCCCATTTCTCAGCTAACACATGCACCACTTCGTCATCATCATACTTACTGAATGCATCCCAGTAGTCTTCAACTCGTTGTTCTTCCATATAAATCCTCTACTTTCTCTCTACTCCACGCTTCTTGGAGTATAATTAATGTTCCATCAGACAGTTTTCTAGTAATCATTCCGTTATTATACTGTATATCAGTAACCATCTGATTATTTTCTGTATCTTGTGGTCTATTATCATACCACAAACTATTTAAAGAATGGAGGTGCAGGTCTTTTACTTGTGCACCCCACTCTTCCGCTGCTAGTTTAATACGTTGCTTTTCTACTATCTTTTTATATTGAGTCATACGCTTCTCTACGCCAGTTCTCAATGAACTCGGCTTGGACTTCATAAGGACATTCCTTGTCCTCTCCAAGAGGTTTATCCCAATCAAAATCTTCGTTACGAGGGTCGACTGTGTACTTCTCAATGAAGTATTCTGCTATTACATCCCAGTCAATCTCCTGATAATCAACTATAACTTCGCCATCATCAGCATCGAATGTGTACTTAGCCACACCAATAAAGTTATAGAACTCATCTGTGTACTGATGCTCAACTTCAATGTTCTCATCACCTTGCGCCAGATGCTTAGTTAGTTTTTCTACTAAACCCATTGCTGGTGACCACGCTGAGTTGATATATAAGAAGTCCTCGCCAGCATCTTCAATATGACACCACTTCGCTCCTACATTATCACAACCCCACTGATACCAGTTGTTTAGGTTACCATCTTCGTCCCATTCCTGACCACAGTCTTTCATAAAAACCATATGTTCTGGTTCTAGGAACTCTCCATTTGAATCACGTACCAGTGTATCTAAACTAGCACCTGAATCAATATTACGTACTATTACGTCTTGATACACATGATTTGCCATTACTGTTTACCTCTCACTCTATTGAAATAGAACTTAACCTTTTTTACTATCATATTTAACCAATCTGAGAATATATCCATATTGATATGATAAGCAATAAAACTGATAAATATTGCCCATAGTATTACTGAGCCAATATATTGTACTGTGTACCAAGGAAATAGGAATATATCTACTAATAAATCCACTATAAATCTCCTTCCTTTCGGTTTTCGCTACGAAACACTTCAAAGCCATTCGGGTATCGACTTTCGAGTTTCTTAATGTTTTCTGCAATTACTTCTTCTGGCGTATACCCTAGTGCCATGCAGCCCTGACACCAATACCAGATAATATCTCCAAGTTCACGCATCATATGATAGCGTTGGTCATTTGTCATCTCTTTGCCTTGAAAGATAATTTTCTTTACAATCTCAGCAAACTCACCAGTTTCAGACTGCATACCAATAACAGCAGTTAGAATCTGTGGAGATACAAACCAATTATTTAATTCGTACATTTTACCACTAAAGTCGCGAACATCCAAAGATGGTTGACTCGTTGTAGAACGTACGAAGTGGCAGTAATCGTTAATATCAATCATATTACACCGCCTTTTTATAAATGTTGATGCCGATAAATACATCTTCGCCATCAATGTTAATCTTCTGATTACCACTAGATGTAGCAATCATAGTCGATTTACCACTACCACTCAGACCAAAGTCTTTGGTTGTGTCGACTTTCAACGTCAATACGCCAGCATCATCAATTTGATACTGAATACCTTTACCTAATTCTTTCATAATTTCTCCCAATAAATTGTAGGTGCTTTTAGCCTTCCTACTTGATTTCCGTTTAATTGCACACCATTCCTACTTGGTGTGAAATCTATCTTGTCCAATTCGTGCATGGCTTTGGTTGGCAAGAATCTTTTCTTTACATCTTCTTGCGGGTCAAGCCATGTACTTGGTAATTGAAACCTACTTCTCGATAGGTTTGTTTGTGCATTTGCTACCATTCTGAAATCTTTACCAGCATAGCAACATCTTGCCATAAAATTTACGTCTTCGCCAAACATGAGTTTACCATCATAGTATTTGTACGCAGGGTTAAAGTACACACCGCATCCATTTCTTACTATAAAAACTCCTGATTTGACGTATATAGACTGTGTAAGTTCGTAATGCGTAGGATTACTGATTGGAGTGTCTACTTCGTCTTCGACTGATAAACCCCAAACAGTACCTGCGCTTTTCATTTTTCTCATAGTATCTATGAAATCATCGCCAGTTGCAATCCATGTATCATCATCTAGTACAATACACCATTCGTCATTGTTTCCCGCATAGAACATACTCAATGCAATGTTGCGCATATGCCCTGGCGGGAGTCGAACTGGTACTGATACTATCTGACAGTCGGCGAACTGCAAGTAATCTTCGTGAATCCAGTTTGATGCGATAATCGTCACATCAAAATCTTTATCGAATGCCCACTTAACTGCTTTCTTCAACATACGTCGTCTTTCTACTCTATGAGTGTCGGTGAAATATGATATAAAGTAGCATTGGTTAAAAATCACTTGCCTTGTCCTCTATACTTCTTGTATGAACGCTTCTTATGCTTATTCATATTAATACTAAAAGTTCCTCTGCCACGACCAATCGTGGTCTTTTTCTTATGCGATTCGTGCATAGTTGTTTTCTTAGTCCATGTCGCCATCGTCGTCTCCTGAATAATGAGCGAAGTCGGCAGGTAGCTCGACACCTGTTATCTCACACAATCTCCTGAGCATATCTTCATACGCAACAGTAAGCGATACTACTTCTTCGTTAAGGACTTGGAGGTCTTCGAGATGCGCTTTGATGTCATTCTCCATTTCCTCCATCTCCTTACGAAGTCGTTTAGCTTCTAGATTGGTGGGGAAGTCTATAACCTTAGTCATTCTTCGGCACCCATACTATCTTCACACCCCTGCGGGTAAGTTCGTTCAAGCACTTCTGCTTTACTTTTTTCTTCGCATTACTACTATTAATGTAGTCAATCAACTCCTGCTTTGGTGTTTGTTTAATAAAATGCTTGGTCACAGTTGTTTTGCCAGTCGCACGACTGTATTGAACTGCATCGGGTTTAAACTTTATCGGCATCTTCGCCACCTCCTAACTTCTCTTGAATTGCTACTGACAAGTAAAACTGCAATCTGTCAGCGGCATGTAAATCTATATCAACAAGCTCTTCGCATATTGCAGTTGCTACGTCCTGCTTGTTCACCATGCCAATTAGTTTGTCTACTAATTGTTCTATTTCTGTATCGGGCATTAACTTCTCCTCTACTAATTGATTTATTGCTCGACCAGCACAACGAACTAACCAAAGGTTGTGGCTCGCTGTACCTATCATCGCAAAGGATGTTAGCCTATACTCTTGAATAAGTTTGAGTTTGTACGCTATATCATCCAAAATTCTTTCCTTTTTCTAATTTATGTATATATTATAAGTGGTTTTGACTGATTTGTCAAGAACTATTTTGAGTGTGGCTTCAAAATTTTGATGTGTGAAGTTTAAGAATAAAAAAGACCCCACGCGTTGGTGGGGTTCAAAAAACTAGATTGTTTGTTTGATTATCGTTTTGCTACTAGGTGAGGACTTATAGCAAAAGCATGCGCGTCATCCGTTCACAAAATCAAGAAGCTACTGTGCTAGCAATTCGCTCCTACATCCCTTTTTACTTCGCCGATGTTACGTTGCGGCGTGAAATGCCTTTCACGTCTATGCCCGTCCTCAACCCGATTGGTATTCGCAGGATACACTGGAGTGACCATTCCTTCGCAGTTTACGTCTGTATACAAACTTCATTTTGCTCTGCTCGGCTATCTACTATGGGACTTCACGTTGAATTATAAGCAATGCTTCCTTCAACCGACTCCGCGTCGAGGGTTCAATGTTACCAGCGCGAAGGTTTTTAATATGAGTCGCTCTTGTACTATTGTCGGTTCTCATACTTGCCAAGTTGCTACCATCAAATTGGTTTGTTATCTTGGACTTTTCTCCATTAGTTAGTTAAAAGTGAGCGGGTTGACCTACTTTACTAAAGCGTTCTCCCTTACACCGCTCGACAGGAATCCTCACATTACTACTACGTCTTATTGGCTAAAGTATGTATTGCCACGCGTAATTAACCTGTCCACCACTTGTTGGCATACCCTACTTTGGCACGTGGTAAGTTCACGCCGTGGGTTTTACTGCCGTTGATGCGACCGACTGGACTTATGCGGGGTGTTCACAATCCGAAGTTGCTACTAACTGGACTGCCAGTCTCCGCTTAATTGAAAAATGTGTTCTTTCTCAATTTTCTATATACATATTATACATAGAATTTTACCTGTTGTCAAGAACTTTTTTATGCTTTGGTACTTAAAGTTCAATCAGGTTGGTACTCGGTGGAGAGCGTGTCTCCACCTTTCTCGTTTACACTTAGGAAGCTGTTACGCTTAGCTCAAGTGCTTCAGCAAGTTTCTGCAAATCTTGCTTGCCTGCTTTGACGAGTGTAGGCATCTCGATGTCGAAGTGTGCTGTGATAGCGTCGACGTATTGTTGCTTAGATACTACAGGCTCACCAGATTTAGTTGTTCTTGGTTGTGCCTTGTAAACACCTTCGCGTGAAAGCTTAGCAATGATACTTCTAGTAGTTTTACCTAAGTCGTTTGCTAGTTGCTCTACTGTGTCCCTAGTTGGGCTTGCTTCGTAGGTTTCTACCATTTGTGAAACCATTTCGTCTGTGTAATTTTTAGCTGTTGCCATGTTTTTATCTCCCAATAAAAAATCGTTAATCTTAATTTCTATCCATTCTATCCATTTCATAATATAACTATTATACTCTGATTTGGACATATTGTCAAGGGAAATATCAGGCTTGGCTTCATTTTCTGATTGTTGCCTACTTTTTCCCAATCAATATAAATATTATACTTGGCTTTTTGAGCGAAGTCAATCATTTTCTTACGCTTCGCTCAAAATATCTACAACTTTTGTGATTAGAGCCAATCTGCCTGACTTCTTGTCGTTGTAGTCGATTGTGTGCCAGTCTCCAAGAGTAGTGTGTACGCGCTCTTTGAGAAGTGTCATCTGGTCGTACTTGCTGAGGGCTACCGCATCGTTGGGTGAAAATTTCCACTTGGTGAGGGGCGAACTCTTCCTGTGAGTGATTCTCTCGTCTTGCTCTTGCTCACTAATTGAGAGCCAAAGCTTGATGAATTTGACAGGTTGTTGGCTTTCCCACTCAAGCACTTCACGCATGAATGCTTCGTATTGCTCATCAGTACACCAGCCATTTAGCTTCTGAACCATTGCGCGACTGTACCAACTTCTGTCGAAGAATACAATCTGGTTTTCGCCAGGCAGCTTGTGTTCCCATGACTCTAGCCAGTTCTCCATTTCCCACTCGTTCGGTTTAGAACTCATGCTTACAGAATACTTGCTAGTTGGGAGGTAGTGCGTTAGCTCACGGATAGTTCCTGTTTTGCCCGCAGTATCTCGCCCTTCCAATATTACAGCAACTCTGCCGAAATCTTGCTCTACGATTTCATTGAGTAGTATTTGCTGTAATTCTAGGCGTGTCATGTTTGTCTCCCTTTTTTCATTTTATACATATATTATATTACGTATCTTTGGGTTTGTCAAGGGTTTTTTGTTACTCCGCCCAAAATATTTCTTCGTCATCACCTGACTCTGCCGCCATGTCTTGAATCATTTCGCATTCTGCATCGCTAGAGCAGATGATAAATTCTTCACAGCGTAGGTCGAAAGCCATTTGATATACTGCTTTTGGGTATGGAGCGAGTTCGAACCAGAACTCATCGCCGTATGCAATCTCGAATAAATCTTCTAGTGTTGCGTCTGGCTCATCCACAAACTCGCGAGTGTCAGCAATAAAGTTGTGCCACTCCAGTGCATTATACATCTTGCACTTTTGGTCTGCGATG
>Ga0213859_10000423_pt1 | contig 19131 bp, 22 predicted proteins | sample PICome_2_FD_160133 | JGI IMG/M metagenome (GOLD analysis project Ga0213859, IMG submission 160133) | Coastal seawater microbial communities near Pivers Island, North Carolina, United States - PICO304 | ecosystem: Environmental > Aquatic > Marine > Coastal | place: USA: North Carolina...
TACATATTGTAATAAAGATCAAGTATGTAAAGAAGGTAAATGTGTAGATCATAAACCAGAACCTAAACCAGATCCTAATAAATGCGATCCAGAGTGTAATGAAGATCAAGTATGTGTTATAGATCAGCATAATGGTAATAAATGCTATAATAAATATGAATGTACAGAAAAAATACATTGTCCAGAAGGTAAAATATGTGTAAATAATAAATGCGAAGAGCCTCCTAAACCAGAATGTACAACAGATAAAGATTGTGGATCTAAAAATAAAATGAAGTGTTTCCAAAATAAATGTAAAAAAGTAGAGTGTAGAAATATGAATGATTGTCAAGATATTTATACAGGAAATTATAAGGTATGTAATTCAGATTATAAATGTGAAAATTGTACTAATGATAAACAGTGTGTTTTACCAGATGGTAGTAAGGGTATATGTTTTGATGGTCGTTTCAATGTAGGTGGATACTGTGCAGAACCAGAATGCAATACAACCAGTGATTGTAAAGATGGTAAAATATGTAGTACGAAAGGTGGTGGTGGGGGTAGATGTACAAGTTGTACTAGCGGAGATTGTAATGAAGGTGAAGTTTGTAAAAGTGGAAGATGTGTTAAAATTGAGTGTAAAAATAATTCTGATTGTAAGACAGAAGGTTTAATATGTAATAATAATATGTGTGTTAATTGTTCAAACAATATAAAGTGTCCTGAGGGACAAAATTGTGTAAATGGATTTTGCGGGGATTATACTTCTGGATATAAATTTATTAGTGGTTCAATTGCTCAAATATCACAAAATGAAAATCAAAATCCTAATGATTGTTTGAATTTATGTAAAAAAAATAAGGATTGTCATTACTGGGATCTAACTAAAGATACAACTGATATTAGTAAAATAAAGTATTCATGTAATCTATATAATGAAAATTCATGTTCTATAAAGTGGAATGAAAGTATTGCTTGTCATAAAGATACACCTAACAAAATCTGTGGTGTTACATCATGTAATATACCAATTAAAAAACTTGATGGAAAATTTAATAAAAAATGTAAAAACAAACTTGATTGCTACGATAAATTATTAGATGGGTTAAGTTGTGAAGCTAAAGGTAAAGATTCTAACAAATATTGTTATAGTAAGAATAAAGAACAAGGAACTTGTCAATATCCACCCGGTAAAGGATCATCAGACTCCGACCCCGATGATCCCAAAACTGATTGTATTAATAACGGAGGAACATGGACACCAAATACTTGTAATGATGTTACAGAATGTACTGAAGGTTTATATAATTTTGATTGTAATCAAGGAGAATGTATTGACACTTTGGATGTAACTAAATGTAAAAACGACAATGATTGTGGGGAAAATAACAAATGCACAACTGATAATTATTGTCAAGGTCCAAATGGATCGTTTCCTAGTATGAATCTTTTTAGCTCAATTAACGGCGTGCCTACTTGCTCAGGAGAAGATTTTGATTTTCCTCAACAGTTTGCATACGAAACTTTAGATAAAATGACAGAGTCGTGTAAAGGTAAACAAAAAGGTTCTGATTGTATTTTTACTGATTTTTCTGATGACAATAAGGTAGTTTATGCTAAGTGTGATACCATAAATGTGTATGATAAAAAACTTAATGTTTGTGCACCTGATATTTGTCTTGTTACTAAAGATACTACTTTTGAAAATCCTAAAGGAATATGTTCTAAATATGCAAATGTGTGGAATAAGTGATAAAAAAATTATGGTAATAAATAAATGATCAATATTTTACCTGAAGATATTTTATTAAATATAATGAAATATCTTTATGTATCTGATATTACTTCTCTATTCTATACATCTAAATCAATTAGAAACTCTATACAGAGAGATGACATGTTTATATACGATAACTGTCTTCATAAACATCCTCATAAAGTTATAACAGAAATTTGTGAAAAAACAGGTAAAATTAGTTTTATTCCGTATTTGGATGGGGTAAAACATGGCAAATTTAGAAAATTCTATAAAAATGGAAATTTAAATTCAGAATACTGGTTTAGATATAATAAGATGGAAGGAGAGTTTAAATATTTTTACTCTACGGGGGAGTTGAATATACATGGTTGGTTTAAAAATGATATGGAAAATGGTTTATTTACTATTTATAATAAATCTGGTGATACTATAGCCAAAACCTTATTTGTTGATAATAAAATTGTTAAAAGATATATATAATTTTTTTAAGTATAATATACTTAAAAAAATTAATTATTTATGATGAAATATATTATATGTTGTATTTTTTACAAATCATTAAAGAAGTATGTAATAAATTAAAACTATGAAATTTTTCCGGTCTTTTTATATCTCCATCATTAGGATTTGTTCTGATTAATATATTTAAGTTTTTTTTAGTAGTAGGATCGTCACACATGTTCATAATACCATAATAAGCTCCTAAAAGAGCTCCAGCTATACATGCGTTAGTATCTGTATCTGTTTCGCCTCTAGTTTTTATACCAAAATTTTTATTTATGGATTTATTGAAGTGAGGATCTAAAAACATTACAGCGTCTATCCCTTCCTTATAACTATTGAAGTTAAGAAGAGAATAAAAAGCACAATAAAAAGAATGGGCTATCCAGCCTTTTGTTTTTCCAGTTATATCTCTTATTTCGTTATTTCTTGCTTGATTAAGAGCTAAAATTGTTTCATCTTTTTTAGCTTTCTTTAAAATTTTATCAAAAATTTCATTTTTATCAATTCCTTTTAGAGCTAGTTTTAAAGCTTTAACATATAAGTATACCATCTCATAACACAATTCACTAGGAGATGTTAATGATACGTCTTCAAATAGCATATCTTTTGTACCTATTACAAGAGGATATGCTCTCATTAAAGGACCATTTCCTTGAGCTGAATCAGAAGCGTGTTTAAGGTATCTATTATTAAAACCTTTTATAGTTTTAATGCCTTTAAACAAATTTTTAGTATTTTTACCCAAAAAAGGAACTCCGGAATTAGCCCAATCCATGTATGCAAGAACAGCTTTGTCTTTAGTGAAACCTTTATATAAAACTCTTGTTAGACACATAGCCATTTCTGTATCGTCTGTTATTTGACCTACAGCAGAAATTTTTCTAGGAATTTTGAAGAATTTATTTTCAGCTCTTATGATAGGAAACTCTAATTTACCTGTATACTGTTGAATTTCTGGAAACTCACAAGGTGCTCCTAAAGCGTCGCCTAAAGCGTGGCCTAAAACCATCCCATAAATTTTAAAATATTTTGAATCAATTGAATCGGCTGACATATTTAATTAATATTTTTATTTATTTAAAAAATAAATTGAATAAATTATTTTATTTTATAGAGAAAAATAAAAACTATAAAGATGGAAAAGGTAAAAGAAATTGAAGAGAATAATAAAATTATTAAAGAACTAGGAGATAAATTATCTGCATTGATTGGAAACGCCGATCAAGTTATACAAGTAGATTTAGATGAAGCTCAATTAATAGAAAAACAAAACCAAGAGTATATTTTGGTAGAAGTTATGGATGAGATAAGAGATTATATAGAAGAATTAAAAGAAAAACTGATGACTAGATTTAATAAGATAGGAGATTTAGTAAATGTGATAGAAAAGTATAAGAAAGCACATTCAGATACAGAATCTAATTTTGAAAATACTGTTTCAATGTATAATAGATTTAATAAAGACGCTAAAAAGGAAGATATGTTTAAACATCCAAAGGTACAGAAAGCTACTCTTGATTTGAGAAAATACAGAGATAAATTAAAGGAGTTTTCTATAAATCTTAAGTTAGTAAAAGAAGAGTATTTTAGTGAAATAGAGATGATACAATTTAAGTTTAATTTTTTGAATGATAAATTTGCTATATATAGTGCGTTTTTAGGATTAGATACAAATTTAGTGAATCAAGCGTCTAGTGATATGATTAAGACACAGATAGAAGATATTTCTAAAATGAAGGTAGAATAAAAAGAGTTTAAAAAAATATTTTATAAATTAAAATGGCGAGTAGATTTAATAAATTTTTACAAAAATTTATAAAAAATAATGGATTATGGATTATGAATGATGTTTCTAGAGATAATAGTATAGGAAGATGGGCGTTAAAAAACGATAAGCATACTAAAATAAATAATTATTGGCAAAGTATAGATCATTGTGGAGATTCTATTTGTGGAAATGTTATTTTGACTAAAAAATTTTTAGATAATGAATTAAAAAAGATAAAAGAATAATTTTTATATAATTTTAATTATATAAAAATTAAATTTGTGTTTAGATATTATTTTTTTTATATCTAAAAATTTCTAAACTCTCTCTAAACGTCATATATCTATTGTTACAAAAAACTTGAGATGATAATAATTTTTCTCTTTTTAAATATTTTAGGTGTTCTTTACGCTTACTATTCAACCAAAACACGCCCAAACACACGCTATCTGCTATATCATGTTTTCTATTAAAAGATTCAAACTCTTGTAGAATGACTGGGGTATCTTGTTTTAATAACAAGTCTTTACAAATTTTTGTTACATGATCTTTTCTAGCCTCATAATCTAAGTGATTTATATTGAAAAAATTATGCATAGCGTTAGGAGAAACAAGATGAGTTTTTTCTCTGAATTTACTAAATATCAATTGTTCTATACCTACTAATCCTAATATAGGTTGTCTCTCTATAACTATATAATCACAGTTAGTAAAGACGTTGTCATATGTCCAGAATACGTGTTCCAACCAATCTGTAAAAGATTTTGTGTGATGTAAATGGCAATCTTTTTCAGATATTCCATCTGGATGTAAAAAACCTGTAATATCCAATAGATCTACGCCTATAATTTTTTTAAAATTAAAATTTTGATCAAATGTTATACCTGATAATCCTAAATGTTTTATTCCTATATCTATACATAAAACTGTGTTTAAAGAGTAGTCTTCTTGAGTAAAGTTTTCTGGTTCAGTGGAAACCGGAGCTTGATTTTGAATTTTACAGGAGTCCAAAAAATCTCTTAAAGATTCGATTATTTCATCTTCTTCATCGCTATCAATAATTTCTACAGGATCGTCTATAGAAAATTTTTCAAAGTTTATATTTGAAATTAACCTGTTCAGATTGTCTTCTGTATAAAAATCATCGGTTTTACACATATCTTTAGTTATATTTTATAGTTATTTCTACTTTAAACTAGGTTTTAAAAATGAATTTTATCTATCTAAGATTATATAAAATATAACTAAAATGGTTAAAAACCAAGAACAATTTTCAAGTATCTCTGTTACTCCTGATATATACTGTCCAAGTATAAATGAGAATGGTAAATATATAGATTTTATACCTAATTTTAAAGATGGAGGATATTATTGTGAATGTGGTTCAAGAAAAAACAAGATATATAATACTAAAAATAGTTTGAAACAACATTTTAAAACTTTAAAACATATTGAGTGGTTAAAAACAATGAATAACAATAAAGTTAATTATTATAAAGAAAATATAGAATTAAAAGAAACTATTAAATCTCAGCAAATAATTTTAACACAATTAAGTAATGAATTGAGTAAAAAAACATTAGATTATGAAAATTTTATTAAAAATTATGAATCTCACTCAGTTAAAACTGCTAATTTAGTAGATCTTTTAGATTTAAACTAGGTTTTAAAATAAAATTTTATTTAAGTATTTCAACAAAAGAGGAGAAAAAAATATAGTGTAGTGATTATGATATGGTATATTAATATGATGTTGTTTTTCGTACATAGTTTCAGAGAGATATACCATACCATCAAAATTAGACACATTGTATTTAGAGACATCTAAAAATGTAGAAGAGATTGTTTTGTAATCATGCATGGGAGGAATTTGAGGTATATTATTCATTTCTAACAAGTCTTTATAAACAGGTCTATAAAATTTATCCTGTAATGTTGAGTGTAAATTATCTTCAAGATATTTTAAAAATTTACTACCGTGTAAAGGAGAGCAAATAGCTATGGACATTTTAGGTTTTAGACCAGTTGTGTTATGTATTTTCATAGATATTAGACCTCCTAGACTTTGTCCGATTAGAATAGAGTTTTTGTAGTCGTTTTTGTTTATAATTTTTAAAATTTCATTATTTACATATAAAATGGAGTCGTTTAGAGATAGAGATTTAGAAGGATATTCTATTAAGTAAGTATTATACATGTAATTTCTCTCTAAAAAATATTTAATAGGTAACATAGACTTTCCACTAGAATTTAATCCATGAATAAGAAAAAAATAGGTTTTTGATGGTACTAGAGGTTTTAACATAATTTATAATTTATTAGTAAATCTATAGATATTTTATATTTACTAATAAAAGATATGTTTATGATGAATAGACTACAAAAACAAGAGTTGACACATATCCATGATGAGGTAATAAATATTTTTAAAAGTAACTCTTCTTTTTTTAGTTTTTTTTGTATAGGAAGGTCTAAATATAATAAAACATTGAATAATAGAATAATTTTAGAGTTAAATAATATGATACATTCAGGATATAAAATTAGAAAAGCTGAAAAGTATGATTATCTTATAGATTTGATTAAAAATTTTATAGGAGGATCATTTTACGAAGAGATAAACAATATAGAAAAATATAATAAGATTATAATAACCAAATTATGTGATTATGATGAAAATTTTTTTAAAGATTGTGAATCTAGATTTATTTTTTCAACAAAAAAAGACAATACTAAAAAAATATATGTTTATGATGAAAGTGTTGAAACGAATTCAACAAAAGTATATAAAAGAAAAATTGATATAACAAAAAATTTCATAAAAGTAGAAAAAAATCAAAAAATAATATTTGATAAAAAATATAAAAACGATTTTATCTATACATTATTTTAAAGTTAAATTTTTTTATAATTTCTCATAAAAAAATTATCTATAGCCACAACAAAATGAAAATAATTTTTGAAAGTTGTTTTTTTCATTTTCAAGTTTTATACTGTTTGATTTATATTTAAATGAAGGAGTCTTTGTCTTATTTAATCCATAAATTTCATAAGTTTCATAAACAGAAGAGATTAACTCCATAAAAGTTTTTTCTATATTTTTTGAAGTTCTGGCACTTGTTTTATAGAATTTACAAATATTATCTACATGTTTTTCAATAAAACTATATATCTCTTCATCTGTTACCTGATGTAAACTTTTAGTAATATCACATTTATTAGCTATCAAAACTATTTGAACCTTATCGTTATTAGGATTACCATGTTTAATTTTTCTAATCCATTCTGATAATGATAAAAACGACTCCCTATTTGTTATATCAAATACTAGTATAAACCCGTCTACATTTCTAAAATATGTAGATACTATCGCGTTTAGATAATTTCCTCCTGCTATATCCCAAAAATTTATCTTAAAGTTGATATCTTCTTGTTGTTTTTTTAATTTTATTCGTTTACTATATAAATCAACCCCGATAGTAGTTGAAAAATTCTCTTCAAAATTATCATTTATATACCGTTCAAGAATGGAAGTTTTACCAACCCCAGAGTTTCCAGCGGTTACTAAAGTGTACAGATAATCGTGATCTGTCATTATTTTTTTATTTATTGTTTTATTATATAGCAAGATAAACCTATATAAAAAAGAAACATGACTTATTAAAAATGAAAATAGATTTTATTTATGGGTATGGTATACCTTCTTTTAATGATTTAATTAATCTATTTTTTAATGATTTAAAACAAGTGTATACGAAGTCGGAACTAAATATAAACAATTACCCGGATACATCTTCTAAAGAATACATGATGTTAATGATATTTGATTATATAAAAGAAGTATGTAACAAAAAATATAATATAGATTTATTTTATATGCCTTATAAAATAGATAATTCAACTCCAGATTATGTTATAGGTACTTATTCTTATATAGATTTATATTCTAAAATATGTTTGGATAATCCTTGTCATAAATATCCTAATATTTTAAGAACAAAGTTTTTTATAAATCCTATGGATATAAAACTATATATTATTTGTGAAGATTTGATTTAGAATTTTTTATTTTTGTATAAATAAAATGCATCAACATAATATAACAAACATAGCTATTTTTTCAACAATTGCTATATTAGGTGTTATCTTACATACAGTTTTGTGCTGTAACTCTAAATCTCATGGTAATCTCTACTTGTGTTTAGGATTATCTGTCGTTTATTTAACTGCTATTATATTATTTTACATCTTCTATCCTTCATCTGAATGTGGTTGCGGTCATCATGATTCCCAAGGTAATTCCCAAGATGATTCTCAACAAAAAGAAAACTTTGTATTTATGGGAAAAGCTGTTAAATGTCGTTGCAACAAAAAAGAAGTAGTAGAAAAGTATGTGGATACATCTAACAGTTGTGGTAGACAATACATAGGTAAGCCCATAAATTTTGAGTATACCTCTATGACAGATGATAATGGAGAATTTATAGGAAATAATTGCCAACGTCAATAAAATGATTTTTCTATTAAGAATATATAAATTGTAATATAAAGATGAACAACATGATGTACCAACAAGAAGCCGTGGAGATATATTATGGACCAAGGGACATTAGTTTCAAAAAACTAATTATAAGTTTTTTGAAAAAAGGTAAACTCAAACAAGAATATATTGATCTTTTGACTACAGAAGATTGTATGGAAGTATGGGGTAGAGCTTTTACTCATTCTTCGGTTGATCCGGATAACAATTACGAATATCTTGAATTTTTAGGTGATTCTATTGCTAATGCAGCAATCGTTTGGTATTTTGATCAAAAATTTCCACAATTGAGATGTCAAGCAGGTGTTAAAGTACTTGCTAGATTAAAAATACAGTATGTTTCAAAACAAACGTTTTATGAAATAGCAGAAAAATTGGGATTTTGGAGATTTATATCTGGATCTGTTACATCCAGACAAAGATCTATGAAATCTATGTTAGAAGATTCTTTGGAAGCACTTATTGGAGCGACTGTTGAATTAATTAACAAAAAAATACATCCAAGAGCTGGATTTGGTATAATTCAAGATATTATTGAAGATCTTTATAATGATTTAGATATAACACTTGATTATTATAAACTTTTTGATAGTATCACGATCTTGAAAGAGATTTTTGATAATCACAAAGAATTAGGAAAAATGTCATATCAAACAAATACAGTAAAAGATGAAACCATGGACTTTCCAGTATCTTTTGCTAAAGTATATGCTGGAAATGTACTTTTAGCAGAAGGACAAGGAGCTAAAATGGCTATAGCGAAACAAAACGCCAGTAGGGTTGCTATAGAAAAACTTAGAAATAGAGGTATATATCCTAAGATTTCTGAAATTTACAAAAGTTTTTGTAAAATTTAGGAAATGTATATAAATTTTGTTTTTAATATGATATAAAAACAAAATTTCAAAAATAGAAGTAAGTTATGGAAGCTGAAAAATTTGATGGAAATATCGAGTATAAACTAAAGTTAGTAGATAAGAAAAAGGATCGTATGATTCAGTTAGCTAGTCAATTAAGATATAGGATGGAACAAGAAGGCAATGGTGAATGTACATATCATTTAGGCGTAGCCGATAATGGTGAAATTATAGGTATTACAGAAAAAGAATATACCGACACATTATTAAGTCTTGAAAAAATATGTATGAATAATAGTTATGTTATTACTAGTATATATGAAAAGAAAGTTGTTTGTGGAGACCGCACAGCGGCCGGAAAGAGTATCTCCACGAGCAGAGCTCGCTCCGAGAGTATCTCCACGAGCAGAGCTCGCTCCGAGAGTATCTCCACGAGCGGAGCTCGCTCCGAGAGTATCTCCACGAGCGGAGCTCGCTCCGAGAGTATCTCCACGAGCGGAGCTCGCTCCGAGAGTATAGATAAAAAAGTTTATGAACTTCTTATACGAGAAAAAAATGAGAAAAAATATACAGAAATAAGAGTCGCAGTATCTGGATCAGTAGACGTTGGTAAAAGTACTTTAATTGGTGGTCTTATAACAGGAAAAACAGATAACGGACGAGGATCTAACCGAATTCATAGTTTTAACTATCCTCATGAGATATTGACGGGTAGAACTAGTAGTATTTCTCATAATATTATGGGATTTGATGTAGAAGGAAATGAAATTACACAATTTGATAATTTTGGTAAACTTACTTGGGCTGATATAGTTGCAAGATCAAGTAAAATTATATCATTTCAAGATCTTGCAGGACACGAGAAGTACTTGAAAACAACTATTTTTGGATTGTCATCTGCAGTTTTAGACTTATGTTTTATAATAGTAGGAGCTAACATGGGAATAACTAATATGACTAAAGAACATATTTTTCTTTGTTTGTCTCTAAAAATTCCTTTTGTTATTCTTATTACGAAAATAGATATAGTTAAAGATCGTAAAAATGTATATGAAGATACTATCTCTAAAATTAACAGACTATTAAAACTACCAGGTATCAGAAGAATACCCTATAAAATTAAAAACAAAGATGATATAATGATAGCTAAAGAAAAACTATATCAAGAAACTATTGTACCTATATTTCATATATCCAATGTTACAGGTGAAGGTATTTCCGAACTAAAAGATTTTCTAAATGTAGTTCAAAAAAGAAAAATTGACTACAATCCATTATCTGATACAGAATATCATATAGATACCATATTTAAAAATGTAAAAGGCGTAGGATTAGTTGTTGGAGGAAATCTTGTCAACGGTTCTCTAAAAGTAGGTGATAAACTTCTATTAGGACCTATTGATGGAAAATGGGAAGGAGTGTTTGTAAAATCTCTTCATTGTAAAAGAGTGCCTTTAGAAAAAGTTGATTTTGCAACTTATTGTTGTATAGGATTAAGAAATATAGATAAAGATAAAATAAGAAAAGGACATGTTATCATCTCTTCCAAATCAGAACCTAAATCTACTAGATGCTTTGATTGTGATGTTAAGGTATTAAAATCTCATGCAAGTACTATTAAAGTAGGATATGAGCCTTTGATTTACACATCATCTGTCAGACAATCTTGTAAGATTTTAAATATAAAAAATAAGAAAAGTTTAAGAGATGAAAAAACAGTACTACACACAAAAAATAAAGATACTCTCGGAGCAAGCTCCGCTTGTGAAGATAGTAAATATGAAGATACTTTAAACAAGATATTAAGAGCAGGAGATAGAGCTAGTATAACCTTTGAGTTTAAATTTAGACCTGAATTTATCAAAGAAGGATATAGGGTTCTTATTTCGGAAGGAAGAACAAAAGCAATAGGAAACATTACAAAGATATATTAAAAAGTATATTATTGACCTAAAAGAAAAAAATTTTAATTCAAATGATGAAGTTTTTATTAAATTTATTGGGAAATTTTATGGGACCAATAAGCGATGAGAAGTTAGAAAAAATAAAACCATGGTTAAAACTTTTTTTAGTTATATTTATAGTAATAATTATAGTTTTCTATATTATAGGAGAAAAATTCATGTTTAAAAACAGAAAAGGATTTTGGAGTATTGAAGCGTGTCCAAGCAATCCTATTTTACCTGTTGATGAAGATACTAAAAGTATTATTTCAGATACTCTCGGAGATACTATGAAAAGTATGTCCACGAAATCAAGTGAACACAAAATAGATTAAATTTATTTAATTTAAATTAAATAAATTTTATGAAAATGCAAGATTTGAAGTTATAAATTTAGGAGGTTGGTAACAAGAACTTTTACAAAATTCTTTTCTAATATTACATGCGTATTTTTGGAGATGTGTAGACTTATTAAAACAATCGAACATCTCTTCACAAGCTTTTACGCATTTTTTATCTTTTTCTGCTATGGGATAAGTCATTCTTATTATCTACTTTAGTTTATTTATAACTCTTTTTAAATAAATCATTTTTATTATTTAAGATTTTAATTACCTATATATAATATATTTTTAATTTTAAAAGCTTTATATATTAAAATATCATATAGATATGAATAATTATAAAACTATTGATCTATATATAGAATCACAAAATATTAAAACTAATATAGAATTTTACAAGAAAAAAATTAGAAACGATATAGATAAAAATGATGATATTTCATGGCTAGATAATCCATATTTAGATAGCGTAACATATTATAAAATTGTAGATACTTTAGATAATAGAGAAACAAATAGATTTCTGTATTTGCGTTCTAAAACTCTTGTTGAATCTTATCCAGTTTTTGATGAAGAGTATATTTTAAACTGTATCAAAGAAAATTTTAACTTTGAACAGTATCAGTATGAATCTAATAGTAGAAATTACTCTAAAAATTCAAAGAAAAAGAAGAAAAATATCTATATTTTAGAAGATCATGATAGCGGTGATGAGAGTGATTCTTATGATATAGGTAACAAAGGTTTCTACAAGTAAATTTATTTAATTTAAATTAAATAAATTTTATTTAGCATTGACGACGAATGTAAGATGGACCAGAGCATTGGTGACGAACTGGATCATAATCAGGATAAGCATTGCTAATAGAAAAGTGACCACCACAACCAGGGTTTTTTCCATGAGTAAGACTGTCGTAACCCATGGAAGACCAAACAGGAACAGTTTGCGAGCCCATGACACCCGAAGCGACTGGAAGCATTTGATTTGCGCTCATATTTCCTAATTGCGAGTAAGCGCAAGCAGGACCTCTAGTAAGTTGTTGTTCTTGATTCATTTCTAATGTTTTTATTGACTAAAATATTTTTTTTATTTACTTTTTTTTTATATAGTATTACTACATAACAGATTTTTTTGCCAAATTGTCTACATAATCGTTCCAATAATTTCCTGAATGCGCTTTAACCTTTTCAAATACTATATCTATATTTTTTGACTTTGTATCGTAAATTTTCCATAGATCTATATTCTTTGATCTTTTCCAAATATTTTGGGCACAATTTATTACATACATACTATCAGATCTTATAATAATTTTTTTTGTATAATCTTTACAAAAATCTAGAAGTTCCAAAACTGCTTGTAATTCCATTCTATTATTAGTTGTATCATTATAAACTTCTCCATTACTTTCAAAAACTATATCTTCTATTTCATTTATTAATACCCATCCCCAAGATCCTTTACCAACTTTATCTGTATTATTCGTTTTTATACAAGAACCATCCGTATAAGATATAGGAGTCATTTAAATTAGTGTTAAAATAAAACTAATTTAAATCACTTTATAATAAATTTTTACAGTTTTCTATAATATTATTGATATAACTATCTGATAAATTTATATTTTCAGACATATTTAAAAATTGACTATTGAATATACTTGAAAATACATTATTATTTTGATTGTTAACAGAGGAGTCACGAATATTATCAGAGTCTAGATTATTTGCAGTTGTACTCTCTGAAACATGCCCGATCGTGGAGATACCGGATATTTCGCCATAATTTTGATATTTATTTAATTCATTTTGGAAACTTACACGACGAGGTTCTATTATATCACTATTTATTGAAATACTATCAGAACAATCTTCATCATCTGATTTAATTGTATTTTGTTCTTCTATTTGATTTCCATCAGTAGATGTATTATTCATGATTGAAGACGAGCTTTCCTCACGATCTTCGCGATCTTCGCGAGACGAATCCCCTGAACGAATCGCTCCGGACAAGTCCGGGGGAGTATCCTGTAGTTCTATTGAAGTGGTTAGATTTTCTTGTTTTACTGGAAACTCATTTGGTATTATATTGTTAGAATTAATAGTTTGTTCTAATAAAATATTTTCATGATGAATTAATCTTCTTCTAGATATTTCATTTACAATCTCCGATTTCCATAATTTTAATTTTTCTAAATCCCAATTTTCAAGTAAAATATAGTTATTATTTAAAAATATTACTGTTTTATCCATATAATTATACTTATTATTATAAAAATTGTTATCACTTTCAAAAAAAGATTCACTTAAAATTTCTGTTTCTTCTCCATAATACAGACTATCTTTTACTGTTGATCTAAAATAAATTTCTTTATTAAAAGCTTTTGATAATATTCTTAAAATAAAATCTTCAATCTCTTGAAGATTTAAAGTGAGATTTATTCCTTTACAAATCTCATGATTTAAAATACTATGCATACTCGTTTTTATTACTTATTTTTTATTTTTAACCAGACCTTTTGTGAATTATTTTTTAAATACTTTAATTTTTTATCTAATATAATAGCTTTATCTAAATCATAGACATATTCTTTATGAGGTACTGTAGAAACTTTATTACTTAAAACAAACTCGCAATCTGGATTTCTCAATTTTATAAAAACTTTATCTGACTTTGATTCTATACATATATCATTCATATTCCAATCTATAGTATTTATATCTGATTCATTGAAAAGAGAAGAGTCTATACTAGTAGCAATACTTTCTGTATCGTCAAAATCTTCAGAATTAGACGAATCATCAAAAGAACAAAAATTAAATTCTCCTTCATCTTGATATAATCTAGCATATTTTATTGAATAACTCGCAGGAGCTTCTGTTTCTAAAATTACTAAAGTTGTTTTGTAGTACATTATAGGGATTACAAAATATTTATATTTTATATTTTCCATAAGATTTAATTGTGAATAATCAAAAATAGTCTGATTTATATTATCTACAAAAATACTACTTTGTTTATTTTTATCTACTATATCTATCTGTTTGCCTGTATCGTCATATAATATAAACTCTAAGACTTCTATTAAAGGATTTGAAAGTAAATATAACCCATAATCTTTAAAATTAAAAGAATCCTTTTCTAAAAATTTACTCAAGGATGATGAGTAAAGATTTTTACATACATCGGATTGAGAGTTTGTAAGATATAAAGGTAAAAACGAACTTTCACCAAAACCTGATTGTACTATTCCTAACTTATCTTCCATAAGTATTTCTAAAATTTGATTTCTAAACTCTCCTAAACCTGATATCTTCATCTTATACATCATATTTCTATTACCCCACACATATTCTTGTGCGACATTATCTCCACAAGCGGAGCTTGCTCCGAGAGTATCTAATTTTGGTTTTATAAAAAAATCAGGAGATATAAAATCATTTGAATTACCCATAAACTCTATATTAAAATAGACACCATCTTGAAAAGTATCACAATTAGCAGATAAACCCCACCAACTTTTGTTTTTTATTTTTTTAGCGCTTATGTTTGGACCTAATATCTTATCACACTCTAAACTTATTTGAGAAGAGTTTGATGATTTTTCCGGTAATGTAGTTAAATAAACCTCCATATCGTTTTTATCGCTTCTATGGATAGGTAATAAAGACTTTGGTGATTTTTGAATCAATGCTGATAATGAATAAGTAGATTTTTTACCATGTAAAAATCCGGAATAAAACCAAGATGTAGAATTATAATCAGGGTGAAGTGTTTTAGCAAAATCTTTATAGTTAAAAATTTTATGATCTGTATAAAAACAAGATGTTAAAGGATATTGAATAGGAGAACCTTGTCTAAATAATATTTCAACTTTTTCTTTATTTTTTGTTAGATCAATACATTTGATTATTATATAAAACTTTTGTGCGTTTATATTACTTGAAGAACTATTATTAAAATTATCAAAATCAGTTGATGAACTATTTGAATAGTCTATATAATCAGTTTTTTCATCCCATAATGTAACTTTATTTGATTTTTCACCATCTATATTAGAAAAATTTTTATAAAGAGATATAAATTTTCCATTCTCATTTCCTAATAACTCTATATCTAATTCTCCACAACTTCCAGAAACTTGTCTATTTATAGAAAAATATATACTTTGTGATTCTTCAATTTCCGTTGTTTGTATATTTGTATCTAATCCAAATAAACTGATAATCTCTCTAGCACACTTTGGAGAATCTTCATATGGAAGTATTATCTTACCTTTTACATCTTCTCCAGTATAATCTAAAATTTTATTATGTGTTTCTCCTGAAAATATATCATAAAGTTCATCTTTTTTCAAAATATATTTTGGATTATTATATGTTAATTTTATAAATTTTTTAGGTCTTATAGGCACTCCTTTATTTGTTTTTGTGTTGGTTCTTGGAGTTTCAAATAGAGAGATACTCTCGGGGCTAGCTTTTATATTATTATGATGCTGTGGGTGATTGTAATTTTTATCATCCACTGAATATTTTAAATTTTTCTTAATTTTGTTGATTTTTTGAGATTTAATACTGTTTAAAGGTCTTGGTGTGTCATCCCTCGCAAGTCGAGCTCTCTCGGGGAGATCACTCGCAAGTCGAGCTTTCCGGTCGCACAGCGACCTCCAATGAGTGGGACTCTGTCCCACGAATTGCTCGCGGAGATCCCTGGTAGAATATCTAGGTGTTTGTATAGTGTGTGTAATAACTTTTGCTAAAGATTGTAATTCATCTTCATCATCTGAATTTTCAGATATAATTTCGTTTTCACCATCAACTTCATTTAATTCTAAATTTGCACGTATATTCCTTATTAACTCTAGTTCTCTCCCTATAATATCCTTAGTTAAACCTGAATTATTTTGATTTATTACTCTGAAACTCATTTATTTGTCATATAAAAATATTTTAAATAATAATTTATACTATATTTTAAATTATTATTTTAACTTATAACTTTTACAATTTCTGTATGATCTATATCCTTTGACTTCTTAACATTACATAGTTTAATCATATCATCATTATATATTTTTTTAACTTTTGATAACAAAAACCTATCATCTATTGGGTTCACATAATTCAAAAATGTTACAATATCTTTTTTATGTAAATCATAGGAAAATCCAAAATTGTATTTTTCAGTTAAAATATATTCTGGATATCTTTCTTGTGTTGCAGAATTTTTACCAGATGAATTATTAATAAATTCTAAAGCTTTTTCTATATCAATATTTTTGCTTTTTAATTTATTTAGTACTTCCGCAGTTGATAGTAAATTCATTGCAAGTAAAGTATTATTTGCTAGTTTTATAGAACTAGATGTTCCTACATTTTGTGAAGAATAGAAAATTTTACTAGAATATACTTTAATGATATCATAAAAAGAATTATATGTGTCAATTGGACCACTTGCTACGGTTGTAATGTTACTTTCTCTCATTCCTTTAGGACCTCCTGAAACAGGTGCGTCTATAAACTCAATATTGTTTTTATTTAATCTATTACTTATTTCTAATACATCATTTGGACAAGATGAACATAAATCCATCCATTTCTTTTTATCAGTATTACTTATATTACTAACTAAATCTTTGGTTATTTTTGAATTAGGTAAAACAGATATAATAGTAGAATTATATTTCATAAAATTATTTAATTCGTTTTTACTGAAAACTTTGTAATTTTTTAACTTTTTTAAGTTTTTAGTTTTATTAATCAATACATTAACTTCATAATTATTTTTAGTAAGGTTATTAAGTAACGGCATACCCATATTACCTACACCAATTAGTCCTATCCTTTGTAAATTACTCATACTTATAATTACTGTTTCATCATTTTAAAATGATTATTTAAAATATTTAAAGTTAATAAATCATAGATAAAAATTTTAAAAATACCTTGAAAATGCAACTTCAAGATTTAGATAATTTATTATCGGAAACTGATAAATACATGGTTATTTATAGTTTTAATGAATTAGTAAATATATTTCATAATATCATACCCTTAAACAGATCAGCTATGGTTTATGAATCTTATACCGATCAAGAGGATGCAGAATTTATGGTTGAAGATGTAGAAAGTTATCTCGCAAACGTTATGGCTTATTATAATATAAAGTTGTCTATTAAAAATGAGATTTTTAATAACGAATCAGTTAGACTATATCACATATCAAAAACAAACGAAAATATTCCAATTGTTTTTTACAATGATTTAAATACTAATGTCTTCTCTATTACAAAAAATTTTTCTAATATCCTAACCTCTCTTGACTAAATCTTAGGTTGTAATTGATAAATAAATAATATTTGTTATTATTTATATGTTTTTGAAAAAAACATATAAATAAATGTTTAACTCAATTAAATAAAAGGGTATATTAACCAATGTCTTATATAAATAGTTTTAAAATAAATAATACATCCTCATATGATGTAACACTGCATCAAGCTTTTAACTATAAAAGTTCTTACGGTGCATCTTATCTAGATTTTATACCTATAACAAATGTAGATCAAGATTTAATTGACGATCATAGCATTCTTGTTTATGACAAAGAAAATAATACATGGAAATATGAAGAAAGTCCCACTGAAATTATAGGTCCAATAGGTCCTCAGGGTGAACAAGGTCCTCAGGGTATTCCTGGTACTCCTGGTCCTATTGGCCCTACTGGTCCCAAAGGTGAAGTTGGTGCTACTGGTCCTCAAGGTGAAGATGGTACAAGTATTACAGGTTGGTCTTCAGATAATAATCATCTTATACCAGATGAAAACTCATTATACGATATCGGTTCTGCTGAGTATAAAGTTAGGCATTTATATTTGAGTGATAATTCATTATATTTAGGTTCTAGTACTGATAATTCAATTTTGAAATCATTAAGTTTAGAAAATGGTAACTTGTTATTTTCAGATATTTCTACTGTTAATGGTACTCCTGAACTTGATACAGATGGTAATTATGTAAAATCAAACAAGAAAAAAATAATATTCATAAATAATAATATTGATAATTCAAATGATGGTAAATATTTAAGATATAATAGTGAGAATAATAATTTCGAGTTAGCTAGTATTTCTGTTACTTCTGAAGGTCAATTAGTTCAAGATGGAGCTCAAGGTCCTATTGGTGAACAAGGATTACCAGGAGATCAAGGTCCCACTGGAGATCAAGGTCCCACTGGAGATCAAGGTCCAACTGGTGATAAAGGATTAACTGGAGATCAAGGTCCTACAGGTGATAAAGGATTAACAGGTGATCAAGGTCCCACTGGAGATAAAGGCCCAACTGGCGATCAAGGTCCTACTGGTGATCAAGGTCCCACTGGAGATAAAGGATTAACTGGAGATCAAGGATTACCAGGAGATCAAGGTCCAACTG
>Ga0213859_10000424_pt1 | contig 19087 bp, 18 predicted proteins | sample PICome_2_FD_160133 | JGI IMG/M metagenome (GOLD analysis project Ga0213859, IMG submission 160133) | Coastal seawater microbial communities near Pivers Island, North Carolina, United States - PICO304 | ecosystem: Environmental > Aquatic > Marine > Coastal | place: USA: North Carolina...
GTTGTAGTTCTATTTTTCATCCAGTACAATCCACCTTCGCCACTCAAATCAATTCCATTTGTAATAGTTTGACCGCTACTGCCTGTGCCGTCATACAAATAAGTGCTGAACACGTCATCGACGTACAGCGCAGCACCTGCAGCACCCGCTCCAGCAGCACCAGCAGCGACAACGCGAGAAATCGGATCCATCAGTTATCAGGTGGTGTAGTCAACCAGAGAAGCAGCACGGAAGCTCGTGCCACCATCATTGGTCACAAAGAAGAATAGATGCGTCTTGCCCGACGTAAGCGTCGGTGCCGTAGCTGACGGAAACGAAACAGATGACGGCCATGAAATCGTCCGATCACCTGTCACATCAATCTCAACCGTAAACGCAAAAGCACGGCTTGACGGGATATTGCTAAACGTGAAAGTCGAATCCGCTGAAATGCTCTTGGTGAAGTAGTTGCCCGTTGAACAATCAATATCAAGCGCAGATACCGCAACCACGTTTCCGGCATACGTTCCAGAAACATCTAGATCCGTGTTGGTGGCTGCTGTTGCACCTGTACCAACGGCCCAGCTCGTGGCATAAGTCACCGCACCTGTTTGACCGCCAACGCTGGTTACAGCACCTGAGTTATCGGTAAAACTCAACGCACCAGAGCCATCAGTCTTCAGAACCTGATTGGCGGAACCATCGCTGCTAGGCAGGGTGAACGTAACGTTGCTGCCGATCGTTGCAGCGCCCTGAAGCGCCACATAATTGCTGCTGTCAGAGTCCGCAAAACGCACATCGGATTGCGCGTTCATCGTCACGTCACCCGTGAACGTTGCGCCTGACAACGCAGCCAACCCAAGGTTGGTGGCTGTAACGTCGCTTGAAACAACGATCCAGGCAGAGTTTGCGCCGTTGCGGATCTTTAACTGTGCAGGCGAGCTGCTGGTATCAATCCAAAGCTGATACGCATTAGTGGTACTGGGTGCCGAGCTACCGCTCTGCAGGCTCGACAGTGCAGCAAGAATCAAGTTCAGCTCAGTCCGAAACGCCAAACCGCTTTGGTTACTGAGGGTGATATCCGTGGATTGAGCCATCAGGTGATCTCCCGACCGTGACCAACGGCCTGATAATCGAAAGTCTTACTCACGATTGTATCGGAGCTGTTCTTAAAGGTCACGGTGAAGCCAGTCCGGCTAACGCTAGAAACCTGGAAGTAATCACCGCTGTCCATATCCTGCGCTGTAATGCCAACGCTTGGCGTTCCATAAAAGGCGGATGGAAACGTAATCGCCTTGGCTGACGTGCCACTGCTGATGTTGCGTTCTTGCTCGGTACGGCGTTGCAGCTTGGTCGTCACTCCAAGCTCTTCAATCGCGACGTTTTGCACTGGATCGCTGGTTGTTGCCTCAACCTTGAACTGGAACCCGCGCCCACGCTTCGTACCATTTACAAATGGCTGCCATGCCCCATAAGTCGGCGAACCACTTGGATCATCATTTGTAGAGCGCACATACATCTCCGCGTTAACGAGACTGATGTCCGTTCCATCAATATCAGCCCAAGTGTCAATTAAGCCAGTGCGGCTATCGAAGAAATCAGCAGGGACATACGCTCTAGATTTCAACGTTTGCAGAAGCTCAAGGTCATACTTGGCACCAAGATCTAACGTGGTTAAAAATTCATAAGAGCCGCTGCTGTTTGTATCGCCAAAATTGTCCAGATCGGTCATCTCATCAAAATCAGTAACGTCATCAATTAGTCCTGAAGCGGTAAGGATTAAAGCATTCTCTACGTCGCTATACGCCATATTTGTTGCAGCACCTTGGAACGGCGGTGTATCGTCATCCTCGCGATACGTTTGAGCAACAAACAAGTCTTGCGGCTCAGGCAAATCAACGACAACGCTGGCAGTGCCCGGCGATTCGTTCCCTGTTGAGTCAACTGCTCTGATGAAATAAGTGCCCTCAACCAGCGGCACGATCTTCCGCGTACTGCTGCCATTTACAGCAGGAACAATATCGTTGGTTCGCACCCAAGTTGCAGACGCTCCAATCTCAGGCGTGTGTCTGATCCGAACCGTTCCACCGACACGCACATCAAGATCAGTCGATTGCGGCCAATGCAGTTCAGCGTTGTGCTGGTCAATCGGCGCAATAGACAGATCAGGAATAGTTGCCGGTGGAGCGGTCTTGCCTTCAGCTTTAAATGAAAGCTTTGCTTCTGTTGAGTTCAGCAGAGCAGCGCTCTGACCTCGGACGATGATTTCATAATCACCGGCAGCAGCGTTCAAGATTTCATAGTCATTGCCTTGCGTTGTAAACGTGTTAGGCGTTCCGTTTTCGTACCGCCAAGTGACAAGCGTCCGCGACGTGTCAGTCCCGCGCTGCCAGCTCAAAATAATTTTGTTGTAAACCTGGCCGCTGTCCTCATACAAAACCTCTCTCGCATCTAGGTTTGTTGGAACGCCTGCTGGGTTATCAAGCGCCGTTACGTCCCTAGGCTCTAGAGGAACATCACGTTCAATATGGTCATACTTTCCAGGCTCATAAGCCAAAGCTGAAATTGAATATGTCAGTTGGTCTTCTTCGCTGACGCCGATGACGCGCCAAAGGCTTGGACGCAACGTGCTAATGCCAATAGCAAATACTGAATTAACAACAGGTTCGTGCTCAAGAGCAGTTGGAAGGGTCAAGGTGTCACTACTAAGCTGTGCGCTGTTGATGTCGCCAATTGACACCTGACGCACAACCATCTGCTTTGCGTCATTGTCCCAAACGCGCGACATGACGTTGAAGTCAAACGTGTCAGGCGCACCATTAGGGAATATCTGCTCCTTGGTGCGATCCAGTTTAAGAATTTGTTCGGTAGAGCCAGGTTTAATTCGACCACCGCGAAAACGATTGGCGCGGAATGGATCTGAGACCTTGATGATCATCCCAGGTCGCGCTTTGATGCCTTCCGCAAGACGTGTTGTGAAACTGCAAACCTCTGTTTCTCTGTTCTCTGAATACAGCAGCCATTCCCCTAAGCGTCGCGCTTGACCGCGTGAGGTACAGCCAACAGCTTTTATATTTTTCTTGACTACACCAAGCTTTTTAATTGCCTCTTCGTCTTCGACCAGTTCATAAGCAGTGTCGCGAAGATCAAGGTCAAGGTAGGAAACCTGAACGCATGTGTGGCGCGTTTTGACACTGCTGCCACTGTAACTAAACCCTTCTTCAGTAACGTTCGATTGCGTAAAAATAAGCTCAGGGTCTTGCGGACGATCCATCGTCAACGCAAGCTCTCCAGATGACCAGTACGGTTGCGCCCTAAAAATAGACGCCATCTGATTGATCAGATCAAACGCTTCAGACTGTTTTTGAATACTGATGTTGCATGAAAATCGCGGCTCTTGACCGCCAAATCCATCAGGAACAAGGGCTGAGCAATACTGCGAACAGGCGTAAAAATTAAACTTGTTTAGACGTGTTTTTTCAGTGCCTGCAATATCTTTATAGACAAAATGAGCACCGAACCCATAGCGCTTAGACGTAAGCAAGTCATACAAGATCCAAGCCGGATCTGTTGTCCACGCAGCATTTGTAAACGTTCCATCCCATGTACCGCTATAAATTAGTCTTCCGTTGTTTTGATCGACAGTGGCATTATTTGGAATTTTGACCTTAATTCCGCGAACACGATATGTCCGCTGAGGGATCTGACCAAACTGCCTTGCATCAATAACATGCCCAACAAGCGCACTGTGCGGGTAGGTAAATTTTCCGTAAACGTGTTCCGTATATGTTGCCCATATCATTTCAGAGTTAAAAGAGTCGTCTCCTCCGCGATCTGCATCGTTGTCAGTAAGACGAACAACTCTGATGTCTATAGGCTTGGACTGTGTTCTATCGAACTCAATGTATTTTTTGCGTTGATACAGGTCAACGCTACGACCTGCCACTGTGTCGAAAACAACGCGTTGAAACGCGCCACCGTTATACGAAAGCTGAACTTCGTACTCAACAGACGTACCAACAATATCCCCGTTCTCTTTAAACCTTTGAAGTTGAGGAAAGTTTAAAGTGATGCGAACAGCAGTAACGTTTGTGTCCGTAATTGTGCGCGTTACTGGTAATCCATTTGCAACAGTCGTTCCAACAACAAACTCTTCTTGGGCGCTTTCGCTAACCTCGCTAAGCGACCCTTGAACGCTGTGATCTGCGCCGAAACGCAAAGATACCTCGTAATCCTGAAAATTTTGATCTATGCCCTGCAGCTCTGTAGAAACATCCGCGTTTTCACGGACAATCGGCGTATTGTTGAAATAAACGTCTTTCAACATTTCACGGCTATACCGTTCCGTTCCACGCGTTAATCCCAGCCGTGCTGGCGTTGCTAATCCTTCGATCTCGCCCTCGCTAATCAGATCAACAATTCGGGCAGTTTGGCGCGAATCAAGGTTGTCTTTTTCTATCTTTTGGCTGCCGCCAGCACTGCGACCGCCACCCGCACCAATAATTGGATTAGTCATCTTGCGTGTTGATGCCAGCCGATATAACCACGCTACCGACTAACGTCTCGCCATACACCACTGGGACGGGAACTCCCTGCCTGCCTACGTTCTGAATACCGGAAAAGCTTGCCGGATCACTTTGCGGGTCAGACTCAAACGAAGGCGTTTCAGGCACAGGCGTCAGCATTTGAGAAACGCCGTTCAAAACCAAACCTGCGCCAACAACAGATAAGGCAGTTCCAACAGTTGTCAAAGTTGCAGCAGATGCCGCCGGTCCGCCTAAAAAACCAAAAACTGTGCCACCAAACAATCCACCGCCTGGGAACGCCAACGACAAGCCAATCAAAGCAACACCAGCCAAAATCGAACCAATGCCTCGCCCACCCGCACCACCGAGCACAGGCACGATGCTAATTGCTTCGTCTTGTCCGGCCGGGTAACTCAGCTGCTCAGGGTTGCTGCCTGCCTGCAGCTCCAGCGTTCCAACCAGCACTTTGTAGTCATAATTCGCCATGTGAGCGGCTAAACCCTCAAAATTGGCACGCAAAAAACTTACCGCTTCAATCGGCGTGTCTACTGCTGCACGAAAAACGCGCTGTCCCAGAAACTTGGCCAAACTGCCGTAGACCTTGATGGTTTTGAGCATCGTCAGAACCTCGTCTCGTGACGCAAAAATCGCCCGGTGTTTTTCAAATAATACCCGTTTAAAACGTCTCGGGAACTCAAACGCCCCCTGAGATGGTGCAGGATCTGCTGCTCACCCAAATACACCGCACAATGGTTGACGCCCTTCGCTCCATCAATGTTCATCAACAATGCGTCTCCGCGCCGCAATTCCTCTAGCCGCACTTCCTTAAAGCCAATTTCAGACCAACAGTCATCAAAGATCGGCTGCTCATTAAACGTAGACAGCGGTGGCCTGTTCCAATCACGCAACTCCAGCCCCTCTTCTGCGTACCAGTCGCGGACTAACGTCCAACAATCGCTAACGCCCCAAACCCACTCACGGCCCAACAGCTCTTGCTTGTAGCCGTTGGGTTTGATTTCGCACCAGGCTCCCGTTACAAGGCTGACAATATGCCAAGGCAAACCGCTTTTTTCACACGCAACCTTGTCGGCTTCGCTTGCTTCAGCCCTAGTGATTGGATGGCTATGAACAACAGCCATAACTTCACCCGCATCCTCAGCTGCTGCATAGTCAACAGGGTCAAGAACAAATAACTCTTCCGGCGATTCCGACAGATTTTTGCAAGGCCAATACCGTTCACGGCCTTTAACAATGACCAGCAAACCGCACGATTCTTGTGGCGCTTCAGCGTTTGCGTGGTCAAGAGCTGCAGAACGCCAATCAGTCATGAAAGAGTTGTGCCAATACTGGGGAACGATCCAAATGGTAGCTCTGCATATTGACCAAAACGCACCTTGCAACTGCTAACGCGCTTGCCGCAAACATCATCCAGCGGATTAACCGTTCCAGTAGCCACTAACGGCTCAGGGGTGCGCCCGCTATACGACTGCCAAACAATAGTAGACCCAGCAGCATAAATAATTAAGTTACCGTTGTTTGCTAACGCCAAAGAGCCGCCATAAGTTGTTGATGTTGTGACTTGGTAGCTTGCACCGACCTTGTAGTGAATTGCGCCAAGGCCATCAGTCCTGTGTGCCCAAGGGTTACTGGTTTGAGTTTCGATCTCAACGCTTATGAATTCGTACTGCCTAAAGTTTCCGCTTGAGCTAACGATGGTTACTGGAGCGGTAAACGTATCCGTTGGATTTTCCCAACGACGATTTACGCCAAGATCACGAGCTGGTGAATCCGCTGGCAACAAAACACTTGAAGCCGTAAACCGCAACTCAAGGGTCCGTCCGTCCGCAAGAGTAAATGTTCTGTCACGAGTTTGCGATCCAGCTGCATAGTTGTCAGCATTGCCAAAAATTTCGTGGTAAAAACTTGCGTGCCTGCCGGGAATACCATTGTCAGGCAAATATCCCTTAAAATCGACTTCGCTTAAAGTGCCCACATACGCTGTACCAGTCTGCCAAACAACATCGCCTGCAGCATCTTTAATAAACAGATCACCGTTGGTGCCCATCTTGATGCTCGTGCCACCACGGCCTGAAGTGGCGGTCTGCCAATTTATATCCGTGATATTGCTTGGATCGTTATTTTTGCCATAAACAAAAAAGTCGCCATTAGTCCCAAACTGCGCCCGATACCAACCATTACTCGAAGTCAGAAACTGTCCAGGCGTTAAAGATTGCCCGCTACTTAAAACCTCATCGCCGCTGCTATAAGAAAAATTAGTTGCTGCAGACCCGCCAATTAAATTATCGCTTTCGTCGTAATAACGTGCGTCATGCGTTGTTCCTGGCCGCCAAGGGCAACCTTCTTCCGTTCCATCAGGGCCGCCCTTGTATTGCCACTGGCAAATGTTTGCAAGGCACTGACGCTTTGGACCACGAACGTTTTCAAGGTCTAAGCTTGCCGCCAGCTCAAACTCAACAACATCGCGAGTTTCAACAACTTTGCGGTTTACGAAATATATCTCCTGAGGCATTTCCTCATGTGTCAACGTTCCATCTGTTGGGACGTATGGATTGGTGTCATTGTCGAAATTAACATCGTCTAGAAAACGGGTTAGCGTCCTACGCCGTACCACTTTTGCGCCTGTCAAGTCATTGCCGTAAGTAGTAGCGTTTACCCCAACCAATATCGCAGAAACAACGCTAAACAAATTGCCAACACGAATAGTCGGACGTGGAAATCCAGACTGCCCGACCTTGTACTCAAACCCATCTGCTTCAATGGGCATTGCCATATAGGTGTTGCCCTGATAAATAATTTCGCCGGTTTGCGTTTGTATTACAACGCCGTTAAAAAAACGAAAAATATCGTTGCTACCGTGGATCGCTAAATCCAAGTGCAGTTCAAACAACTCAATGATTGCAAGCGGAGAATCTTTGAGTAGCTCGTCAAAAAGAATAATATCGCTCATAGGTCAGCCACCTGCTGGAACGTTGCTTGCACAGTGTTCAAACCAGCTGTTGTAATTGCCTTGGACCACGTCGAACAAATCCACTTGTAAGTTGCGGAATCATCAGGCGGCGACCATGTAAAAAATTCTGAGCCGCCTCGCGCATCAAGAAAATCTTCAATGGTAGCCGTGTCAGTGTCGCTCAGGTTTTCCCAAGTCAATGACCACTGCTTAAGGTCTTGATTAAGGCCAAACGTCAGACGCTGCACATAGCCGTCGCCAAACTGCACGGAACGCACTTTGGGCTCGCTTTTTTTTGTTGCCCCAAAGTCAGGTGAAATGTCAGGGAAAGTAGCCATTAGCGCGACAGAAGGCCCCCAGGTCGTTTTTGTTTGATTAGCTCAGCCCGCACAGCTGCGCCAATCGCTTGCCCAAGCTGCTTGGCGTTGCCGCCTTGACCTTGAACCTGTGAGCCAGAAGCATCAACATTGACCGTCACGTTAGCCGCAGTTCCTGAGGTCTCAACACCAAGGCGACCGCCACGGCCACGGCGCAAGGGCAGAACAGCTTCAGGGCCAGCCTCACCCATCAACGCCATTGTTGGCCGGCCGATGTAACCACCTTTTGCATAAGGCACGATGCCGTTTTGAGCGAACACGTTGCCTTTGGCGCTGGGGAACAATCCGCCAACCAAGCTACTCATGCCAAATTGCAAAAACATCCCGCCGAGTTGCCTGAGGATGCCTGTAAGCGATTCGCCAAGACTCTTGGTGCCATCAATCAAGCCTTGAATGGCATTTGCCAAGCCTGTCGCGACAGTGTCCTTCACAGACTCAAATAGCTGTTTTGTCTTGCTGGTTTCGTTGTTTAGCTCTTTCTGTTTGTTAATTCTGTCTTGAATCCCAGCATTGCCGCGAACTATTTCTTCAACATGAGCAGCAAGCTCAGGAGTAAGACCTTTCGTGAGATTTTCAACTTGAATGTTTAGCTCAACTTCCTCTCTCTTCCCTTCCAAAGTTGCATCTAGCAAACGCCTTTCTTCTCTCAATGCAGCAAGCATTTCCATCACTTCGCCAGTTTGCCCAAGCCCTATCCCTAAAGCGTCTAGCGTAGTTTTGCCAGTTTTATCTTTTTCAGGCTTAGACTTATCAGGTGTAGGCAAAAACCTAGAAAGAGGCTGATCATCTTCTGTAAGGTCAACTGAGGTTGGCGTTGTCGCTCGGTTGATCTCGCTGCGCAGCTGATCTCGCCGTTTCACTAATCCAGCAACCGTCCTCTCTATTTCATCAATAACGCCTTGTCTGGTAAAGCTTGGCGTCGTCTCTGCGCGCATATCTTTGAGCGTTTTTCTGTAATGAGCCAAGGCTTTGTTGATGCCTTGAATTTGCAGCGTATTTTTTGCAATCATGGCATCGTCACCAATGCCAAAGAACTTGGCAAAGGCATCGGCCCCATCCCGAATAGTTTTAGTTAGAGCAAGAAAGCCTTCCGACAGCTCAATAAGACTTGGCAACAAATCGTCCAAGATCTGCATCTTGAGCCGATCCATCTCAATGCCAACCTTGGTGAGGTTGTCATTGAAAGTCTCAGAGTTGCGAGCAAAGTTCTCGCTTAACTCAAACCCAAACTCATCAAGAGCTTCTGAACCGCCGTTAAGCAGCGTAATCATCTTTTGACCAGAACGGCCAAAGATGTCCATTGCAACAGCCGCTTTTTCAGGACCGTTTGGCAGGTCTTGGAACCGATCTGCAATGTCAGAAAGCAGCTGGTCAGAGTCTTTGAGCGTGCCGTCTTGGTTCTTGACCGTGACACCCAGCTTTGCGTATGCGTCGGCATAGGTTGCAACACCCTCCGACGCCTCGACCTGCGTGCGGGCCAAAGTCCGCAGGCCCGTCTCAAGATCACTCTGACTAACGTCGGCAAGCTTGCCAGCGTTGACATAGGCCAGCAATTTGTCAGCGGCGATACCTGTCCTGGTGCTTAGCTTGCCGAACGCGTCAGCAGTATCAATCGCGCTTTTGCCAAGGGCGACAATTCCGCCAACAGCAGCGATTGCAAAAAATCCTTTGAAGGCTGCGCCAACACCACGCACGGCCATGCCAAGGTTCTTGGCCTTGCCCTCAACCCCTTGCATGGAGTTGCCAAGGCGCTTGATATTGTTTTCGCCCTTGGTTTTGGCGTCGATTAACAGACCAAACTTGGCAGCCATTTACTTGCTCTCCTTATTCAGGATCTTGACCGCCGCAGCCTCCATGACCTGCAAATTCTCAAGCACGGTCGGCTGGTCCTCGACTTCATACAGTCTAAACAGCCATTCCACTGCTGAATAGTCCAGCCCACAAACGCCTGCAGACGTTGTGCGCCATTGCGTCTGGCAACGCAAGAACATCTCAACAGCAGGCCAGTTATCAGGCCACACCTCAAAATCCTCAGGCGCTTCAGGCTCAGGTAACGCCAGGCCAAACGCCTTGGCATCAGCCATTAGCTCTGACTTGTCATCAGGGCCGCTGAATAAATAGTCAACGGCCTCCTCTAGTTTTTTCTCTTGGCTCCCTGCTTGCTTTCCAGGTAAGCGCCAGCGATCGCACTTGCCATCATCGGCACGTCCAGCAGCTCGTCACGCTTGGTGATGCTGTAAGGCAGCTCTTTGCCGTCCTCATCTTCAACGCCGGCCCAGCCTGTCATCACCTCACGAGCGATCTCAACGTCAGACAGATTGCCTTCACCGCTCAGCTCAGCAATCTCCAACAGACGGCTTTGCGTCAAGTCTTTGAACTCAACATCAAAAGTGACCCGCTCGTGTTTGCCCCCATCAACAGGGACATCCACTGAAACGGGCCACTTGTAGGTGTTGGACTTTTTGAGGACGAATCCCATAAAAGGAATAATTCACCCCAAAACTAGCGCACTATGTAAGTGCCAGGCTGTACTCATCATTGCCCGATGTTGTCGGAGTCGCTGTGTAGTCAAAGTTCAGCATCTGAACGCCGTCAGAATCTGAGTAGCTAACAGCAGACAAATCAGTCTGAGGTGCGCTGAAAGTAAAGATGTTGCCAGCAGTTTGGCCATGCTGGAACGTGTTGTTCCCAGTAGCAGAGCCAGTGATGCTAGTGAAGTAGTTCTTAGTTGCCATCGTGACGGCCTCTAGAACGATGCTGCCGCCAGGACGACGATCAGTGATCAACACTTCCTTGCTGCCACCAACCAGCTCGCGATAAACGCTCTGATTGTTTTGATCAAAGCTGAACGACTGCACAGCACCGGCATAGCTGAACAGCTGCTGGCTGGTGGTGTTGCCGTTCTTGAACAGCACCGGCTTGGCTTGGTTCTGATACGTCGGCGTTGCGTTTGCAACGTCTGTCGGCTCGTTATAGATGCCGATCATCGTGAAGTTGATGGTCGGGATCTGACCAATCTCTGCGTTGATCGAAAATGAACCGCGAGCGCCAGTCACTTTCTGGCGGACGCCATCTTGGAAAAAGTAGATGGTGACAGAGTCAAAGCTGCTGCTCACCGGGGCGTAGGTGACAGAAGTGCTAGCCACGATGGTTTCGCTGTTGCCGCAAGCCTTAAGCAGCGGGCCAAATGCAGGAGCGGTGCCGGCTGTTCCAGAGCCGACCATCTCAACCTCAAAAGTCACCTCAACACGCTGGTTGGCGTGCAATGTCTCGTAGTTGCCCATATATCCACGAATCAGCTCACGCTCAACAACGTCAGACTGAAAAGGGCTGATCTCAAGGCTGCGAACAAGAACCGCATCTGCAGAGCCTGTTGGCGTTGGATCGGTTCCGTAAGTTGACTCCTCTTTCGCCAACAGAAGGCGTTGACTTGTTCTAAGTGCCATTGGTCAAAACCTCAGTTGGAGACAGGAAGTTGACTATCAGAACCCATAATAGTCACGGGCCTTGAGTCAGGTCAGCGAGTCGGGTGCGGTAACGCACTAGATATTCAACACCAATCACACCAGCTGGCTGGTCAGCGTCAACCATCTCAAATGTTGTCGTCCCTGGCTGCACGTCGATTGCGTAACCGCCAAGTGTCAGATCAGCCATAATTTTGCTGTGCAGACTCTCAACAATCGGATCTGCAACTTCATCAGGCTTGTCCCCTCGCACGATCACAGACACACGCACTGTGAGCGTCCAGTCCAACGTCGGCAGGCTGGTGTTCTGCTCTGGTGTATCGCTGATCGCCTCAACAACCAGTGCAGGGCTCTCACCACGCTGCAACGGCACCACTCTGCTTCTGTAGATGCGCGTTCCGACGTTGGTTGTGCCAGCAAGGCTGCTGACGATGGCATCGAGAATGTTTTCCCGCAGCGTCGTCATGTCTTCTGCAGCGAGATTTCACAGAGCAAGCCATCGCCAACCAGGCGGGTCTCTCTGACGGTGTAAGCCACTGAATCAACAGTGATGCTGGCTCCTGCCAGCAGTGTTCCAAAGTCAGAAGTCTTGGCGGTGATCTGAAAGTCCGTGGTTAGGACCATGTCACCAGCCAAGACCTGACTCGGCTGATCAAGCAAGACTTTTGCAGTCGTCGCACCCGACGTTGCCGACACTCCAAAAGGATCGTCAAAAAAAATATCGAGGTCGTTACTGAGAAAGTCAGCTAGCGCCATCAGTCTTTGGCTTGCGTGTGCGTTTTGGCTTGGCCTCCTCGGCTTTTGCCTCGACAGCTTTGCCCATGCCAATCAGCAGGGCGCCGTCTTTGTCAGACACGTCATAAGTCTGGCCAGCCTCAAGGGCTTTGCCAGATGCCATGACGCCTCTTGTGCAGGTGATTTTCATAAGAAAAAAAGGGGCCGTTGCCGGCCCCTCCTCAGAATCAAGCAACGATGTCCTCAATTGAGGCAAAGGACTGCGCATGGCGTACCGCGACATCAAACGAAAGAATCCCCCGAACTGAAGTAAGGGCTTTCGCAAAATCATCGCTCTCCTCGCCCACAACGATCTCAAGACCGTTGCCGTAGAAGCCAACCATGGCCTGGCTGAAGTCACCAGCAACCAGAGCAGAAAGATTCGTTCCGGAACCCTTGGTCAGGTTGGAAGGAATCGCGTTGGTGGTAGCGATGGGGTAACCGTTCAGGGTCAGCGGAGTAGGGCCACGACCGATGGCCTGCAGGTCAGAGTTGAACAGGAAGGAACCGTCAGTGGTGGTGGAACCACCAGCGCGCAGTTTCTTCAGACCAGCAACCACTTTGGCGTTAGTCACATACGCCATGGCGTTACCCACCAGAGCGTTGTCCTGCAAGATCTCGGTCTCAAGATCCACTACCTTTTCCATCGTCAGTGCAGCACCGTTGGTGCCCATGGCGACGGAGCCGATGCCCGACACGTTGCGGATACCGGTGGGCTGACCGGAGGAGCCGGAGCCGTTGATGATGGCGGAATCCAGAGCAGCCAGGATGCCGTCGGTCAGGTCAGTCCGAACCAGGCTCTCAATACCAGGGGTGCCCTGGATCAGGGTCTGACGGCTGTACTTGGACAGGCTGGCCAGGTTCTTAGGCGACATGGTCACCTGATCGAACGTGGACTCAGACTGCGTGATGGCAGTGGTCTCAGTGCTCAGGTAGTAGGTGGAAGCAACACCAGAGCGACGGGGAATAGCCACGTCACCAACAAGGCCGTTCATGGTGCGAACACCAAGACCCATCACCGGGGATGCGTTCCGCAGTGCCTCGATGAAGTCATCAGCCAGCAGATCGGTAGCAACAAGATTGCCGCCCGCATTCGCAGTGCTAGTGACGTAGGTCGCGCGGGTCAGTGCGCTGAACGGAACGTAGAAAGAACGCTCAGAGCTGGCGGTCAGGCCAGAAGCGCGCATAACTTCCTGGCTCAGTTCGCGGACCAGGCCGGCACCGCGTGAGGACCAGTCACCGGTGCACATTGCACGGATGCCGTCAGCAATCTGGTAGTTGCTGTGATCACGCTGCTCAAGCTCAACAGGCTTGACGGTTTCAACAGGCTTAGCGCCGAGCTTTTCCAGAACGGCAGCGCGGGCTTCGTCGATGGAGCGGCCACCCTCGATGAGTTGCCGGCCCATATCTTCAAGATCGTGCTTAGAGCACAGGGCGGAAATGCCAGCGATGCGGGAACGCTCAGCCTCAGCGGCTTCGGCCCGCACCTGCTGCAGATCAGGTGCAGTGTTTTCCCTTGCAGGAACAGATGGGATAGGTGCTGCCGAGGCAGCTTTTTCGGTTTCGGAGTCCACTAAGGAACGGCCAATTCCGACCCCCGGATCAGCGGGGATCGAAACAACCGAGACCTCATAGGGCCTCCAAGACGTGGCAACAAAGTCGCCACCTTCTCGCTCCTCCATTTTGTCAATGGAGTAGCCGAAAGAGACATTTCGAAGAATGCCATCTTTCACATCGCTTAGGACTTCCTGAGCGAATTCGTTGCGGCTAAACCGCACTTGCGTGTAACCCCGACGTTTCTTTTCGTCGATGTAGGCACGCTCCACAACACCGATCACACGATCAGGGTCATGGTTGAACAACAACGGTGCGCTGTCGTTCAGCCGGTCGAGATCTGCTGCGCCTTTGTCGTGGCTCAGAACTTCGCTTCCAAAGTAACGCTCAACCGGAAACTCAGATGAAAACGGGAACTGATAAGTGCGTTCCTCAACCTCATCAAAGGTTGTAGTTTCGCTGCGCTTGTAATTTTTGCCCTCCAGCCAACGCAATGCAGGGATCTTGCTCAGCGTTGAAAACCGATGACCCACCTTGGTGTCAGTCGGCTCGTACTCACCATCCTCCTCGCGGTAAACGGTGATCAGAGCTGCCGGATCATCAGCATCGCCGTTGATCGTGAACTCTGAATCAGGCACGTTGATAGAGCCGTCACGCTCGATGCGATCAATCTTGCCGCGAGCAGTCCCGCCGCTTGCACTCCAGCTGACAAAATCGCCAACTTTTAGGCCGTCAGGTTCAGCCCTATTCGTGTCCATGCTTCTATCACGAATTTCTTTGATTCTATCTCTTTTATCCTTCTGCATCTTCTGTCACCTCAGGCTCAGGTTGCGGTTGTTCCTCTTGTTCCTCGCCAGGTCGCTCGGTGTCAGAGAACGCAGGAGCTGCGCCAATGCCCAGACCAGCCTGAGCGCCACCGCCACCGTTGACTTCGCTGGGATCAGTATCCAGAACGATGTTCATCTCATCGAGCATCGCCAGCTCAGCTTGACGTTGCTTCAGAAGATCATCAAGGTCGCCACCTTGCTCTGCCACAACATCTGACAGCGTCTTAAATCCGCAACGCACTGCGTCTTTGTACGCCGCCACTTCCTTCTGCGGGTCAACGTAGCCATAGGCCCGTGGACACCATTTGACCATGCGGAAGCGGTCAGGGTTTGCCTCATAAGCAGGCAGATCAAGAACACCTCCCATCACCGCCATCTCAAGCCACATGTTGAACACTGGCTGATGAAAGTTCTCAATCAGAAAACGTTGAATGGCACGGAAGTTGTCGCGCGTCTCCAGCAACTCAAGACGTGAACTGCTGTAGTTGGACTGGCTGAAGTCGGACGACACCTGCGTGTAGGAAACGCCGAGACCAGCAGCAACAGCACGCAGCATCCCGCGCGTGAACGGCTCAAACTGCCCATCAGGTGCGTCCAGCTGGGGCACAGTTACAGACTCACCGGGCTGCAGATACTTGAAGACGCCAGGGGCAAACGAATCAACGCGGTCGCCGTTATAGACCTCCTCAGCAGTGCCCAGCTCACCCTCAGTTGTGGTGATGAAGCCCATTAGGCTGCTCGATGCGCGAGCGCGGATGACCTCTGCCTCCTCATAGCCGGCAAGGTGATGCAGACGCTTGATTGCTGATGCAAACCAAGTGACACCACGGGTCTGGCCTGGACGCTCTTGGATATACAGATGCAGCACCTCATCAGCAGACAGCATCAGGTGCCGCTTTGCTGCAGTGCCGCTGAACGGCGCATCGCCTGGGTGCTTCTGCAAAAACGCATAACGCACAGCGCGGCCGAACTTATCGACCTCAACGCCCATGCGCCATTCATTGCCATCAGCGCTGGCTTTGCCCGTGTAGGTCTCGTCCAGCTGATCGCTTTCAAAAATCTGCAGCGCAAACGGAATCTGGCTGCCGCCAAACGGACGACGGATCACCCTGACGAACACCTCGCCGGATTCGCACATCGCGCCGACGATCATCCGCTCGATGTCGGCAAAGCAAAGGCGACCAGCAACGTCGCAATAGCTCTTATATCCCCAATACTTCCAAGCCTTCTCAATCCTGTTGTTAAGATCTTCATCAAGCCGGCCGCCACGCTGCATCAGCACCTGGGCCTGCAGCTTGATGCCCGTGCCAATGACGTTGTTCATCACGGCGCGCTTTGCTTGCCGCGCATAGTCAGAGTCCCGCACCAGCTGACGTGCGCGGTTGCGCAACCTGGCAAGGCTGCCGTGAACCTCAGCATCAGCACTCGTCCCGCCAGTCACCCAGCTAGACGTAAGACGACTCATCGTCGCGCCTTCATACTGACGCCGCCTCGGACGGCGTGGCTCATAACCAAGAGCCCGAAAGAGTCGAGTTGCGAGGCTCATCAGAAACGGACAAAGAGGTTAAAGGGATCGCCCTTGCCATTGGCAATCAGCGCGGCACGGCGTTCACGCTGCACCTCAAAATTGAGCTTAGATTCCAAAGCAATAAGATCCGCCATTTCGTAGCGGGTCAAATTGCGACCAGCGACGCTGTAGCTCTTAACAGCATTGCCGTTGGCAATATCTCTGATCGCCTTTTGAACAGCCGCTAAATCTTTTTCAGCCTGCGTGCGCCCATCGAACGCAGCTGCATCGCCTGTGTAATCAAGGCCGGCCAGCACCTCAATCTGACCAGATGCAAGCGTTACCGCCTCGCTGTCTTTAGTCGCAATGGCCTGAAAAAACCAGTCACCTGCGTCAAAGGCATCAGAATCAGTCGAGCTGATAGTGAACTCCCAGCCCGTGCCAAAAGCTGTACCCGTGGCTGTATGCGATTCGTGGTTGGTATTAGTGCGGAAGTAATACTTCAGCGTGTAATCACCGCTGGTAATCGAGTTGCCGAGGTTATCTCTGCTCGCATCGTGACGCCATTTGATCGTGTCGCCTGCCCTGATTTTGTCCGGTAACTGAGTCACGGTCTCACCAGTTGTTGACGAACGACGCTTGGGCTGGCTTTGCCTTTGCTTCCTTTGATCTTAGCGGCTGCTCCAAACGCTTTTCCAGTTGATCCCAAATCGTCCTGCGATCAAATTTGCGATACATCAGCTGGAACACCGCATACGAATAACAAAGCGTGTCCAAGCTTTCATTGCGCTTACCGGGCTTCAACACCCAAACCCGCTCAGGAAAACCATTGCGAAACTTAATCGCTTGTTTTTCAGCGGTCAACATCTCAAAGTATTCCTGCCCTGCAGTGGCGTGAAAGTGCAAGTAACCCTCACCGGGCTCCGCGTGACGGAGCCGGCCCATCAACGTGTTCTTGCAGGTATCGGTGCCGATGCCATACAGAACCGCACCCTTTTTGATCGCTTTGCCCCGTGAGTTGATGTCAACGCGCGACGGCTTGCCAATCGCTGGCTTGTTCCGCTGGCTCAGACCCTTGATGGCAATGACGCCCTGGGCCTTGCGCTCCCTGGCGTACTGATACACCTCGCTGGTCGCCATGCCGCCGGAGTCAACAGCAGTAAAGTCAGCCTTGAGACTGCCGCCCAGCTCGTGCGGCCACTTGCGCATCACAAACTGATCAAGCTGTTTCCACACCGCAGCCTGCGTCGGATCGCCCGCAATCTCTTGGTACTGAATCAGCCAAGCCTCCTCATTGCGGCCCCAGCCCCACACGCTTACCGCCAAACGTTCGTTCAGCGTTCCGCCACCACCCTGCACGTCAACACCGATCGTCACTGACAAAACGCCGGCCGGCAGCGTGCCCTCCTCATAGTCCTCACAACGCTCAAGCAACACGTCTGCGCTCATCGCGCTCGCGTAATCGTCACTAAAAGATTCTCCGAGCGTGGTATTTATCCAAACTCGCAACGCCTCAGGGTTTGACTTGGCCTCTAGAAACTCAGCGACAAGATCAGCCCACCTTGCGTTTGGGCTGTAGCTGTACGCCGCCCAGATGTGAAACCCTGCGTGCTTACCGTTACCCGGCGCAGTAGCCCGCCACTCACCGCGCTCAACCATCCAGCGTTTCTTGCTGTGCGGGATCAACGTGCCGCAGCTCTCGCACGCATAAGCCGCTGTCTCAGGGTTGTTGTCGATCCACTTGATGTTTGCCCACTTCAGGTACTGCATGTGCCCGCATCCTTCCTCTGGGCAAGGGACGTAATACCGGCGCTGGTCTGACTCGTTAAACATCCGCTCGATGCGGCTGAAGTCCTTCACCGTTGGCGTACTGCCGGCAATGATCTTGCGGTTCCAGTAATACTCAGTCCGCTTGATGCCCAGCTTGATCTGATCGCCCTCAGATCCTGCTGACGCCGGATAACCGTCAACCTCATCGAACAGCACAACGCGCCTACTCACACGCCTGAAGCCACGCGGTGAGTTAGCCCCCACAAGCGACAATGTGCCGCCGGGGAAATTCTTCTGCAAAATTGTGTTGCTTCCGTCCTTCGCTTTCGACTCACTCACCAAGCCAGTCAGACAAGGCGTGTCCCTCAACATCGGGGCAATCTCTTCCTTTGAGTAGCCCTGCGCGTCCTCAACAGTCGGCTGCACAACCATGATCGGACAAGCGTCTTGGTGGACGTGATAACCAATCGCGTGGTTGATCATCTTGGTGTAACCAACACGCGCTGACTTCATCACCGTGATCTGCTCCACAGCTGGATCAGTCACCGCGTCCATCATTCCTTTCTGATACGGCAGCGTGTGCCACCTGCCTGCCTCAGCACTCGATTCAGCAGACAAGAACGCATAACGATCAGCCCATTCACTCAGCGTCAGCTTCTCCGGCGGACGGAACGCCTTTAAAGCTCCACGCATCAGCTCAGCAATGTCAGCCATCAGCCAAGTCCTCCAGGGCCTCGCGCACAATCTCCTCAAGCGCCACGAACGCATCCGCAGGGATCTCCGGTATGCGCTGTTTAGCTTTCGACGGAACCGCCATCATCTTGGTCCGCGTTATCGCAACTAAGTCACCCCAAGCCTTAGACACCTCATCAGCACGCACAAGCTCGCCTTCCTTCTCAGCCCGCTCCAGCTCCATCAGCTCAGCCTTAAGCCACTCAGTCCGTGCGCGGCTCTCGTTGTAATCCGGCAGATCCTCAGCAGCTCTAGAGACTTTTCCTACATCCCCAACACCCCCAGGTTTCGGAACCCGTGAGTTGACATTGCGCATCCGGCTTCGCGCATTGCCCCACTGTTCTCTCAACGTCTCCCCGTCAATCCATTCCTTGCCATCACGCTGCACAGGAACAATTCGGCCCTTCTTTATCGCGTGAGTGACAGCAGCTGGACTAACTCCTAAAACTGTCGCTGCCTCGCTCTTACTGATCAGCATCCCGCTTTAGCGGCTTTTAACTTAAGTAAAATAAGACTAAAACACTTAAAAGAAAGGGCTAGTTGTGTCCGGCAGACCCTTTACAAATACTGGTACTTGTACCTAGCCAAACATCGAGCCTTCGGATGACC
>Ga0213859_10000427_pt1 | contig 19069 bp, 25 predicted proteins | sample PICome_2_FD_160133 | JGI IMG/M metagenome (GOLD analysis project Ga0213859, IMG submission 160133) | Coastal seawater microbial communities near Pivers Island, North Carolina, United States - PICO304 | ecosystem: Environmental > Aquatic > Marine > Coastal | place: USA: North Carolina...
TGGTGCAAACTACAACATTGATGATAGACAAAATGTATTCTTCAATGCTGGTTTCATCTCAAGACAACCAAACTTTGATGCGGTATTCCCTAACTACGCAAACAATGTAAATCCTGATTTACAGAACGAAGAAATCAAATCAGTTGAATTCGGATATGGATTCATTGGTTCAAACTTCAAAGCAAATGTTAACTTATACTCAACTGTATGGGGTAACAGATTTGTTACAAGAAGTTTATCTAACCAACAAGGTGTTGATGGATTCGCACAATTCAGAGATATTGATGTAGTACACAATGGTTTAGAAGTTGAAGCAACTTATGACCCTTCTTCTAACTTAAGATTAAAAGGTATGGTTTCAATCGGTGATTGGAGATATACTAAAGATTTCGAAGCTGAGTTATTTGATGATAACCAACAATCAATCGGTACAGGTACACTTTACCTTAAAGATGCTAAAGTTGGTGATGCAGCTCAATTCGTAACTTACTTAGAAGCAGATTACAAATTAGGTAATAAATTAAATGTTGATTTAGGATATAGATTTGTAGATAATCTTTTCGCAGATTACTCAATTACTGATTCAGCGTTTACTCAGCCAGATAATGCAGGTGCATTAAAATTACCTTCTTATGGATTAGTTGATTTAGGTTCAACACTTAGATTTAACTTATTCGGTAATGATGCTTCATTCAGAGTAAATATCAATAATTTATTTGATACTTACTATATTGCAGAATCAAATTCAAATATCCATGCTTCTGCTGGTTCAGAAACTTGGAATGGAATTGATACGAGAAACTCAGTATGGTTCGGATTCGGCCGTACTTGGAACGCTTCTCTTAAATACAGATTCTAATATAAATTAAAGAAATATTGGGGGGAGGAAACTCTCCCCACTTTTCTTTTTAAAATTCATTATGGAAAAATTAATCACAATAGTAATACCATCATTCAACGAAGAACATTATATATACAATACTCTTTGGAGAATTTCAAGACAAAAATTTGATGGAAAAATTAGAGTTTTAATTGCAGATAATAATTCTACTGATGATACTTTAGAAAGAGTATCAAAAGCATCTCAAGATTTTAATAACTTACAAATTGAATTAATTCAAGGTGGTAAAGTAGGATTTGCAAGAAACAATGGTGTATCTCATGTAACAACCCCATTCATTCTTTTTATGGATGCAGATTCTCTTTTACAAGGTGAAAATGTATTTGTAGAAGTTGAAAAATATCTTAACAAATATGATATCATATCACTTAAACAAAAATCAGTTGTTAGAAATGATTTCAAATCTGTTTTGACTTATAAAATATTAGATTGGATTAGAGCTATTATGCCAATCACCTTTTGTACAGGATGTTTCTTCTTAATATCAAAATCAAAATTCAACCAACTTGGTGGATTTGATGAAACTTTACAAAACTCAGAAGATTTTTGGTTATCAAAACAAATACCAAAATCTAAATTTAAAATTCTTAATGAATACATAGGACAAGATAATAGAAGATTTAAAAAATTTGGTTATTGGAACTTTCTTAAAATCAATATACTAAATTATATAAATTATAAAAACATAAAATGGTTTAAAAAGGATGTTGGGTATTGGAAATAAAATAAGAACTTGGTTAAAAGATTATTTAGAAAACGCAAAATTAGATTCGTTTGTAGTTGGAGTTAGTGGTGGAATAGATTCAGCTGTAACTTCAACATTATGTGCGATGACTGGAAAACCAACTTATCTTTTATCAATGCCTATTCACCAAAACGAAAAAGAATTGCAAAGAGCTGAAAACCATATGAGATGGTTAGGAGAACATTATGAGAATGTTCAAAATTTAGAATTTGATTTGACTACAACTTATGAAACATTTAAGTTGATGTGGTTAAATGAAGATGATAATTTAGCTCTTGCTAATACTCGTTCAAGATTGAGAATGACAACTTTATATCATGTAGCAACTATGAACAAAGGATTGGTTGTAGGTACTGGAAATAAAGTTGAAGATTTTGGAGTAGGGTTTTATACTAAATATGGAGATGGTGGAGTAGATATTTCACCAATTGCTGATTTAATGAAATCAGAAGTTAGAGAACTTGCAAAATCTTTGAACATAAACCAAGAAATAATTGATGCACCACCAACCGATGGTTTATGGGATGATGGAAGAACAGATGAAAATCAAATAGGTGCAACATATGATGAATTAGAGTGGGCTATGAAATTTAAAGGAGAACCCACAACAGAAAGAGAAAAAGAAGTATTAAATATTTACCAAAAGTTTCATAATCAGAACAAACATAAAATGGTAGAAATCCCTATATTTAAGAATGAGCAAGTTGATTAATTTATTCGGTGGAGCAGGTATAGGTAAATCCTCAATAGCAAATGGGATTACTTATAAACTAAAAAAGAAACACATTAGTTGTAATAATCCATACGAATTTCCAAAAAGATTGGCATGGGATAAAAACATTCCAGCGATATCAGACCAACTTTATGTATTCGCTAATCAACATAGAGGAATTGCAGAATGTTATGGTAAAGTAGATTATATAGTAATTGATTCACCAATTCTATTTTCTACAATTTATCATAGATATTATACACAAGGTTATCCTGCAAGTTTTTACAGACAACCTTTTCACGATTTGGTAATAGATTTACATAATCAGTATGATAGTATTAATATTCTTTTAGAAAGAGGTGATACTGTTCATAATAACAAAGAAAGGTTTCAAGACTTTGAAGAAGCAGTTGCTATTGATAAATTATGTAAACAGGTATTGGAAGAAAACAATATACCATATCATACAATAAAAGTAGGACCAAAGACAGTAAAAAAAATAATGAAACTACTTGGATATTAAAAATATTTTTTGTATCTTTGTAAACTAAACTAAAATAGATTATGGCACAGATTATCGGAGCGGGTGGACAACCTGTACAAACAGAAGAAAAACCATTAGATGTTACACAAACTGAACCAGTTGGTTGTAAAAAGTGTGGTGGTGAAATATTCATTCAAGGATTCTCTTTTAGAAGAGTACCAAAACTTTTAACAGGTAAACCAAAAGATGAAATGTTACCAGTTGAACTATTCCTATGTGGGGATTGTGGTGAAGTTTTAAATGAACTTTTACCAGCTGGATTAAAAATGGAAGATTAATGGCAAGTAAAACATTATTCGACCACATCAAAGCAGTTACACAATTTCAAGACCCAAACTATTGGGATAAACTTGAAGAGGGTGATAAGAAAACATGGAGTAATTATATGATTCATCGTTTCTTATCTATGAATCCTGATTGGATAGAAGTTCTTTCAGAAATACAACCTTATACACAAGTATTAGAACCCAAACAATTATATCTTTCACTAATTGGAATCATTCCAAAAGGTAGATACTTTTTAAAATATACTAAAGGTAAAAAAGATAACAAATATGAATCTTTTTTAGTAGAACTGATTAGAGAAGATTTTCAATGTTCTACAAAAGAGGCTGAAGATTATTGTGAAATACTTTACTCAACAAGAGAAGGTAGGGAAAATATAAAGTATATTTGTGAAAAGTATGGTATTGATAAAAAACAAATAACTAAACTAAAATTAAAAGTGTAATGGAAAAAATACTTATATCTGGAGATAGTTGGGGGCGTGGTGAATGGTTTGGGCAGCCAGAAAGTCCTATATCTCATGGTGGTTTAGAGTATTTTTTAAAATTTAATACAGATACACATGAATTAAATAAAAGGTATCATGTTGTAAACTCATCAGTTCCTGCAGGTTCAAATTTTGATATTTTAAATAATCTCAAAGAAGAAGAAAATATTAAACAATACAAGTATGTAATAATATTTGTTACTGATTATTTAAGAGCATGTAGATTTCATTTACATAAAATAACAAATAAATCAGATTTAATTAAAGCATATAAAGAAACTGAAAGATATTTTATAAACGAATTATCAAAATTAAATCACGATAATATTATATTACTTGGTGGATTATCAAAAATTGATACTTCTTTAATTGAAAATATTCCAAATTTGAAATCACCAATACCTTCTATAATTGAATTTTTAACACCAGATAAAAAACAACACGAGATTCTACCATTACTTGTAACAAAACAATTACCAGATAATGCAGAATATGAGTATCTTGATTACTTAGAAGAACAATTAAAAAGATGGGATGATGTTAGACATGATATTTACTTTTTATTTGATAGACAACATCCTGATAGAAACGCTCATCTACTTATTTACAGAAAACTTGTAGATTATTTAAAATTAAAGGTATAAAAATTTGGATTTCTCGATTTTTTTTCGTATATTTACATAGTAAATAAAAGATATGAAATACGACCACAACAACCCACTTTCAGATGAAGAATTAGATAAGTTAGGAAAAGATGATTTCGATGCATTCTTAGAGTATCTTGATGGTAAAACTGCTTATCTCAAACAATTCACTAAACCACTAAGTTCTTATCATACGAAAAGATTTGCAGCATTAGATGCGGCAAATAAAGGTAGAAAATTAACAGATAAAGAACTAAAGTTTGCTGAAGAAATTGGTAAAAAGAATGAAGATGAAGCTTTTGATAAGGTTCAACATAAAATGTGGAAAGAAAAAGAACATGATGTTCTAAAGAAGAATGGTGTAAAGAATGTTAAGACTGACCGTTCTCAATGGTTTGATTAAAATATAAAATATGGCTAAAGTTAGTTACTCACAATATGGAATGTATTCAACTTGTCAAGAACAATATAAACTAAATTATATTGATAAGTTGGGAACATCCTCAGCAAACATCCACACAATTTTCGGCTCTTCGATGCACGAAACAATCCAACACTTTTTGGATGTAATGTATAATGTATCTAAAAAACAGGCACTACAAATAAATCTTGAAAGCCTTTTATACAAACAACTCGTAGAACATTTTACTAAAGAAAAAGAAAAGATGGAGGGTAGATATCCTTGTACCCAAGAAGAAATTGAAGAGTTCTTTCAAGATGGTAAATTGATACTTTCTTACTTTACAAAAAAATTAGATAAACTTTATTCTAAGAGTGGATTCGAACTTGTGGCAATTGAACAAGTTTTAAACGCTGAGGTAAAGCCAGGTGTAAACTTTATTGGTTTCATTGATGTGCTTCTTAAAGATAAAACAACTCAAGAATATATTATCATTGATTTAAAAACTTCAACAAGAGGTTGGTCAAAATATCAAAAGAACGATAAGGTAAAAACATCTCAGATGTTACTTTACAAAAAGTTCTATTCACAAAAGTATGATATTCCATTAGATAAAATCAAAGTAGAATATCAAATACTAAAAAGAAAAATAAACGAAGATTACGAATTTCCCATACCACGAATCTCAAAGTTTGTACCTGCTAATGGTAAACCTTCTATAAACAAAGCATGGAAAGGTTTTACTGATTTTGTAGATTCTGTATTTGGTGAAGGTGGTGAGATTATTCAAACTCACTTTCCACATAATAAAGGTAACCATTGTAAGTGGTGTGAATTCAAGGAAAGAGGATTGTGTTCTGCATGGAATTGATGTGTTTTTTAAATATTTATATATTTATATAAAATAATAAACACGAGTTATGGCAGATACAAAACTTACAACAGTAAAAATTATTAAAAATCTATACTCAAAATTTAAAAAAATATCTTTTGATTCAAATATTACTTTACAAAAGTTAGTAAATAGGTCAGTAGATAAGTACATTGAGGATGAAGATTTTAGAACAGAAATAAATAATTACGAAAATCTACAAGAAAGCGGTTCCGCGTTTTAATTATGAACAAACAAGATAACGGTAACACACAACTTAACCAAGCTCGTAATGAGTTTAATGATAGAGTTAAAACAAAACACTTTTTAGGTAAATCTACAAGAGTTAAGTTAAACAATTACAGAAGATTTAGAACAATTTAAATAAAGGTTAATGGCAAAAAAGAAAATACTCTTATTATCAGATGATTTAAGAATGTCATCTGGTATCGCAACAGTATCTAAAGAATTAGTTTTCGGAACATTTGAACACTATGATTGGATTCAATTAGGTGCAGCAGTAAATCATCCCGATAAAGGTAAAGAAATAGATTTAGGAGAAGATGCTCGAAAAATGAGTGGTGTAAAAGATGCTTCACTAAAATTAATACCTTGGACTGGATATGGTGATGCTAATATTCTAAGAGAATTGATAATGAGACATCAACCAGATGCAATCCTACACTTTACAGACCCAAGATATTGGAGATGGTTATATGAAATGGAAGCCGAACTAAGACAAAACATTCCAATTTTATTCTACCATATTTGGGATGACCTACCAGACCCACATTATAATAGAGATTATTATGAATCATGTGATTGGTTAGGGTGTATTTCAAGACAAACTTATGGTATCGTAAGTAGAGTTGGTAAGATTGATTCAGAAACAATTAAACCATTAGAAGATTGGCAAGTATCGTATGTTCCTCATGGAATCAATTCAGATACATACAAACCAGTAGAAGTACCACAAGATTTTAGAAAACAATTACTTGGTGATAAAGATTATAAGTTCGTTCTCTTTTGGATGAATAGAAACATCAAAAGAAAACAACCATCGGATGTAATTTGGGCATTTAAATTATTTGTTGATAGATTACCTGAAGAAGATAAAGATAAGGTGTGTTTAATAATGCACACTGCACCAAGAGACCAAAATGGTACTGATTTGATTGCTGTAGCCGATAGAATAGCACCTGGTTGTGATATAAAATTTTCAACAGATAGAGTAAATCAAGAACAACTTAATTGGTTATATAACCTTTCAGATTGTACTATCAACATTGCTGGTAATGAAGGATTTGGATTAGTAACTGCAGAATCAGTTATGGCAGGAACACCAATCATTGTAAATGTTACAGGTGGAATGCAAGACCAATGTGGTTTTAAAAAGAAATCAACTGGTAAATACTTTACTGCAGATGATTATAAACAAATCGGTTCACTTCACAATTGGAGAGAATGGGAAGATAAAGTAACGCATGGTGAGTGGGTAGAACCTGTATTTTCAAGAGTTCAAACTATGGTTGGTTCGCTTCCAACTCCTTACATTATTGATGATAAAGTTGATGTTTACGATGTAGCAGATGCTATTGAATATTGGTATAACATTCCATCTGAAGAAAGAACTAAAAGAGGTTTAAAAGGTAGAGAAGAATTTATGGGTGAAATGGGATTAAATCATAAGAATATGTGTAAAACACTTGTAGATGGAATCGAAACTACCTTTAAGAATTGGAAACCAAAACCAAAATATAATGTTTATAAAATCAGATAATGATTGATAGAATTTTTATAATTGGTGATAGTTTTTGTGATGGTGTAATGCATGATAAAAGTGCTAACTTACATTACAAAAATATGCATTGGGTAAATTATGTAGATTATCATTATGAAAATACTGAAGTTATAAATGATGCTTTTGGAAGTAGAGATTTACAATCTATGATTGATTATTGGATTAAGTTATTTCCAATTCTTACAGAAAATGATAGAGTTATTATTGGATTTGCTGATTCACAAAGACAAAGAATACCAATTGAAGATGAGAATGATTATAGAAAGTTAGAGTGGAGTGGTGGTGTTTGTAAAAATATGTTTTTGACAAGACAATGGTGGAATGCTTATCAAGATTTTAAAACAACATCTGCTTCAGATATTTACTCTCAAGAATTTATGGATAAAATTTTAGATTTTTTAGAAGTAATCAATCAAAGTAAAACAACTTCTCAAAATTATAAAGAAGTTATTGAATCACTCTATAAAGTTGCTCCATGTAAAACTTATTTGTTTTCATGGCATGACCATACAAAATACGAAACACCTAAAGCGAATTGTGTTGAAGATAAAGTTGATTTAACAGAAAAACTTGGAATGTGGACAACAAGACATATTTTATGGGAAGAAACAAATGGAGAGGAAGGTTCAGAACATGACCATCATTGGGATTATAGAACTATGGAATCATTTGGTAACTATATAATTGATAAAATAAAATGAGTAAACCTATTTTTATAGTTAGATTTCCTGGTTATTGGACAAACAATCAAGTAAATGAATCTCGTAGAGCTATTCATAATATGAAAGAATTGGGTGAAGATTATCATGTATTAACATTACAAGATAATGAAATTGAAACTACAAGATTTGAATGTTACAATTCACCTCATGAACCAGAAAAATTAGAAGAAATTACAAAACTAACAAAACTCTCAATAGAGAGATGTTTAAGAAACGAAGAAGAAAACAGATTAAGAGAATTAGAAGATGAATAAACCATTATTAGTATTTCAGGCACCAGTAGCAACAAGAAGTGGTTATGGTGACCATTCAAGAGATATCTTGAAATCATTATTTGAATTAGATAAGTACGATATAAAGATTGTACCAACAAGATGGGGTAACACTCCACAAGACCAAATCAATCCACAAACTGAATTTGGTAAAAAGATATTAGAAAATATTGTAACAAAAGTTGATAGACAAATAGATATTTTTATCCAAGTATCAGTTGCAAATGAATTTAAAAAAGTTGGTAAATATAACATTGGTATTACTGCGGGTGTAGAAACCACAGTTGCTCCTCAAGAATTTATTCAAGGTAGTAACAATATGGATTTGATTATAACTCCATCTGAATTTACAAAAAATACCTTAGTAAAAACTATATTTACTCAAGTTGATAAAAATACTCAACAAAAAGTTGGTGAATTAAAATTACAAAAACCTGTTGAGGTGTTATTTGAAGGAGTTGATACTACAATATTTGATGGTAAATCTTCAACTTCTATTTTAGATTCAGTTGATACAGATTTCAACTTCTTATTTGTAGGACATTGGTTAGCTGGAGACTTAGGACAAGATAGAAAAGATGTTGGAATGATGATTAAAACATTCTGTACTGTTTTTAAGGGATTGCCAAAGAAACAACAACCAGGTCTTATTTTAAAAACATCTCATGCAGGATTCTCTGTTGGTGAAAGAGAACAAATTGCAAAATCAATTAGTGAGATATCAAAAGAATATGGTGATTCCTGTCCTCCAATCCATTTAGTATTTGGTGATTTATCTGAATCAGAATTAAACTCACTTTATAATGATAAAAAAGTTAAAGCATTCTTAATGTTTACTAAGGGTGAGGGATATGGTAGACCACTTGCAGAGTTTGCAACAACTGGTAAACCAATTCTTGTTTCTAATTGGAGTGGACATAAAGATTTCTTACCAGAAAAACATACCGTCTATTTAGAAGGTGAATTAAAAGAAGTTCATAAATCTGCACAAAACAAATTTTTATTAAAAGAATCAAAATGGTTTACAGTAGATTATTCCAAAGCTGCTGGTAAAATATTTGATGTACATAAAAATTATAAAAAATATTTAAAACAAAGTGAAGGATTAAAAACTAATATTAATTCAAACTTTACATTAGAAAAGATGACTGAAAAGTTGGGTTCTATACTTAAAAAGTATGTTAAAGTTGAACCACAGCCACAACATATCGAAATGAAATTACCAGAAATTAAGAAAATATAATGTTATACACAAGACAATATAAAACATTTTTAAAGCCTGAAAAACGAATACCTCGTTCTCAAATCAGACCGAGAAATATATATCGTATTACTACATATAAAGATGGAGACCCGAGAACCAAACAAGGTGAACAAGCAAGATATGTTTTTGCAATTGGTATAGTTGATGGTAAATTACATTGTATCAAGATAAATGAAATACTTCCTTTACATTTTACAAAATTAATTGGTAGATTACGAGATAAAAGAAAACCATTGAGCTCTCAGATTAGATTAGAAGAAATGTTAAAAACTTATTCAAGAGATGGAAGTTCTTTGTTTAATTCAGTAATAAAAAATAATCAAAATCTTTACTCAAAAAAACTTGGAAATTATAGAACTTATTTTTTAGATAAGATTGTAAATGTATATGAAATTAGATTTGAACAAGAAGTATTAGAAAATTTATTTGGAGAAAGAACAACAGATTCAGAAAAAAGAGCAGTTCTTAGAGAAGAACAAAGTGATTTAGATGATGGAAATGATAACACATTAACATAATAATATGACAATAAGTTACGCAATTACAGTTTGTAATGAATTAGAAGAAATAACAAAGTTACTTGATTTTCTACAAACAAATAAAAGAAAAGAAGATGAGGTAGTAATTCAATTCGATAGTGAAAATACTACTGAAGAAGTTATTGAATTTTTGAAACTACAAAATGCGATGCATGATTATACAGTTATTGAATTTCCTCTTAATAAAGATTTTGCATCATTTAAAAATAATCTCAAATCACATTGTACAAAAGATTACATTTTTCAGATAGATGCAGATGAAATACCACATGATGCTTTAGTTGAATATTTACCAAGTTTACTTGAAGAAAATCCTGTTGATATTATCTTTTTACCAAGAGTAAATACAGTTGAAGGATTAACAGAAAAACATATTGAAAAGTGGAAATGGAATGTAAATGAGAAAGGTTGGGTAAACTGGCCAGATTATCAAGCTAGGATTTATAAAAGAACAGATTCAATACAATGGGCAAACAAAGTTCATGAAACTTTGACCGGATACACTACATTCTCAAATTTCCCCACAGAAGAACATTGGAGTTTATATCATCCAAAGAAAATAGATAGACAAGAAAAACAAAACGAATTTTACGAAACGATTTAATTATGGAAGGACAATTTAAACCATTGGGTGATAGAGTATTAGTAAAACCTAATGAAAAAACAGAAAATAAAACAGCAAGTGGAATTATTCTAACAGAATCTTCAACACAATCTCAAAAAGTATATGGAGAAGTTGTATCGATTGGTACTGGTATATTTTCTCAAAGTGGAGAAAGAATACCAATGACGGTAAAAGTAGGTGATACTGTAATGTATGAAAAAGGCCATGCAGTAAATGAAATAGAGATTGGTGATGATAAATTTATATTATTTAATGAACATCAATTAATTGGAATAGTAAGAAAATGAAAATATTAGTAACAGGTGGAGTAGGGTTTATAGGAATGAACCTAATCAAAAGATTAGTTTCAGAAGGACATAGAGTAGTTTGTTTAGATGATTATTCTACTGGCACTAAATCTAATCACATCGATGGTGTTAAATATATCAATGGAGATATCGAAACTATTGAATACTTAAAAGGTGATTATGATTTATGTTACCACCTTGCAGCTCAATCAAGAGTTCAACCTTCATTTGATGACCCAACAGAATCATTTAGAATAAATGTAAATGGTACACGAGCAGTTTGTGATTGGGCTAAGAACAATAATGTTAAAGTAATTTATGCGGGTTCATCTTCAAAACACCATGACCCAACAGATTCACCATATGCTATGTACAAATACTTAGGTGAGGAAGTTTGTAAACTTTATAAAAAAAGTTTTGATGTTGATATAGAAATTTGTAGATTTTATAATGTATATGGACCAGGTGAATCATTAGATGAAAAGTATGGAAGTGTGATTGGTATTTGGAGAACCAAAGTATCCAAAATACAAGCACTACCTATTGTTGGTGATGGAGAACAAAAGAGAGATTTTATCCATGTAGATGATATTGTAGATGGATTAATAAAAATTGGATTTGGTTCTGAAAAACACGAAGATGCTTGGGAACTTGGAGTTGGAGTAAATTACACGATTAATGAAATTTACAGATGGTTTAATGAAAGATTTTGGATAGAATCAACTTATATACCAGAACAAAAAGGAAATTATAGAGAAACTCTCAATACTAATACAGATACAAAAGAAAGATTAGGTTGGGAACCAAAAGATAGATTAAAAGAATACATTCAATCACTATGATAGGAATTATAGGACAAGGTTTTGTTGGTAATGCAATTTACCAAAAGTTTAAAAAATATTATGATATTTACACTTACGATTTAGATAAATCAAAATGTAATTCATCAGAACAACACACATTAAATAATAGAATTGTTTTTGTATGTTTACCAACTCCTATGGATGAAGTTGGTAGATGTGATACCTCTTTAGTAGAACAGGCAGTCAAAAGATGTGTTGAGTTTGGTAAAACTGAAATTGTTGTAATTAAATCAACAATAGCACCAGGTACTACTGAAAAATTAAACGAAAAATATCCTTCACTTCAAGTTGTATTTAATCCAGAGTTTTTAACAGAAAGAAATGCGGTAGAAGATTACAACAATCAGAGTAGAATTATTTTAGGTGGACCAAGACCTGCAAGTACTGAATTAAGAAGAATATTTTCTAAAGTATTTCCAAAGGCAAAGATTATTAAAACACACTCCACTTATGCTGAAATGGTAAAGTACACAACAAACGCTTTCCTTTCAACTAAAGTATCTTTTGCAAATGAGATTTATGAAATTTGTCAAAGAGTTGGTGCTGATTACGATAAAGTAATTGAGTATGCAACTTTGGATGAAAGATTAGGAGATTCTCATTGGGGAGTTCCTGGTCATGATGGAGATTTTGGATTTGGTGGACATTGTTTTCCAAAAGATTTATCAGCTCTACTTCATGTTGCTAGAAAAGAAGGAGCAATTCATAATGTTTTAAAGGCAACTCAGAAAACTAACGATGAAGTTAGAAAAAATAGAGATTGGGAAAAAATGAAAGGAAGAGCAGTATCATGAACAAACCATACGAAAAAATAGATGTAGTAATCTCAACGATTACAAAGTTTTATCCAAAAGATATTGAACCTTGGGTTGAATCACTTAATAGAAGTGGTTTTAGTGGTAAACGAATGATGGTTGTTTATGATGTACCACAAGAAACTATTGATTATCTTAAAGAAAATCATTTTGATATTTTTCAATCACAATTATCTCACCACCTTTTCAATCAAAGATTCAGAGATACTGCAATGATTTTAGAAAACTATGAATGTGATAGAATCATTTGGACAGATATTAGAGATGTAGTATTTCAATCAAACCCAACAACATGGTTAAACAAATACCAAGAGAAACCTATAATTGCTTGTTCAGAAGCAGTGAAACTTGGTGATGATGATTGGGCACAAGTTTGTGCTGGAACTTCATTCAAGTTAGAATGGAATTGGTTACAACACGAAGAATCTTACTGTGCTGGTTCTATTTGTGGTGATAAAGATTATATCATTCCTTTATTTCACAATATTTTTAGATGGGGAATAACTGGTGAAAATCCACAACAAGCTGCAGACCAACCGGCGTACAATATCTTAATCAAACAACAACAATGGAAAGATAAAGTACAATTTGTAAAACAAGAAGAAGGTCTTGCAGTACAAATGGGAACTACATTTATTAAAAAAGATTTCTTTGGAGATAAATTAATGGAACCAACACCTTTAGTAGAAGAAGATGGAACAGTTACAAATCAAAATGGAGAACCATTTACAATTGTTCATCAGTATGATAGAAACCCACAACTAAAAGAAGTTATACATAACAAGTATAAAAAAAGAATGTTTGGTGAAACTCCAAAATCTGATAATCCTGAAGGATTTACTTATAAGAAGTGGTTAGAAATCAGAAAACAAGGTCAATACGATACTCAGTATAACGAAATGTTAAAAGGAAAAAGAGTTGTGGTTGTAGGGCCCGCACCATCTTTGGAAGGAAGTGGTAAAGGAAAAGAAATAGATGATTATGATATTGTAGTGAGAATCAATAAAGGATTTCCTGTTGAACAAGGAATGGAATCTGATATAGGTTCACGAACTGATATTCATTATCATTGTTTATGTACAACTATGGAATGTGGTGGACCTGTTTTTTATAAAGAAATGAAAGATGCAAATGTATTTGTGTCTGCACCATATCCAAAATATGTAAGACCATTTTATGAAGATGTGAAGAGATTTGAAAATGATAATAAAAAATGGGATTTGCCATTTCATATTATAGATACAGATTATTATAACAATATTGGAACTTGGGTAGGAACAAGACCAAATTCAGGTACACTTACAATTATAGATTTATTAGCGTACGATGTAAAAGAATTACACATCACAGGTTTCACTTGGTTTAGAGGTGGTTGGAGAAAATCATATAAAGATATGAAAGAAATCTTTGGTGAAGAAGAAGGTGCAAGAAAAGAGAAAATGTGGTTAGAGGGAGAATTTAATGGAAATCATAAACAAAAACCACAAGAAGATTTAGTTAGAGAAATTTATCTCAATGATGATAGAGTTACTATCGATGATACGATGAAACAAATTTTAGAAGTAGAATGATAATTTATATACCTATAAAAGAAAACTCACAAAGAGTTCCTAAAAAAAACTTCAGAGATTTTGAAGGTAAACCACTTTGGGAGCATACAATTGATAAGTTAAAAGATTTTCAAGTTGTAGTTGATACTGATTCAGATGAAATAATCAAAAAATGTATTGGTAAAAGTTGGGTAACAACATATGAAAGACCAGTTAGATTAAGAGGTGATAAAGTTTCAGTCGTAGATTTAATTAAAAATTATTTTGATAAAAATCCAACTGAAGAAGTTATAGTTCAACTTCATGTTACATCACCACTATTGAAAATTGAACACATAGAAGAAGTGAAAAAACAAATTCTTTTATATGATTACGATTCAGTATTTTCGGTTGATGTGATTCAAAATAGATTTTGGAGAAAAGAAAAATATGGATTAGTACCAATAAATCACAATCCAATGAAATTGGAGCAAACACAAGATTTACCAAAATACTACATGGAGAATTCATATCTATATGCATTTAAACAAGAAGTTTTAGATTATGGAAATCGTATTGGAAAAAATCCAAATATTTTACAAATTGAATTTCCATATAATTTAGATATAGATACAGAAGAAGATTGGAAATTAATTAAAACATTTGAAAATAATGGCTGATAAAAATATTATATTTAATTATTTAGATAAAAGAAAAGAAGAAAATCTACAAATTCTTGAAGTAGGTGTTGCACAATGTGAAACAGGTATTAATATTTTAGAAAGGTATCCTAACTTTAAATACTTTGGTATTGATAAGTGGATGTACGATACAACTCTTAAACACGAACCAAATAAATTAAGAAATTGGAACTCACAAGCAAAATGGGATTTAATTTATACAAATGTTTTAGAAAAAGTAGAAAAATATGGCCCAAGATGTGAAATTATACGAGAATGTTCTCGTGAATTTTTACGAACTTTTGAAGAAAGGTTTGATTTAATTCATATAGATGGAGACCATTCAGAAGAAGGTGCATATCAAGATATTATTATGTGTAAAGATTTATTAAAAGAAGGTGGTGTAATAATAATGGATGATACAAATTTAAAAGATATAAAAAAGGCAATCAATAGATTTTTTTGGGAATATAATAATGAATATGATTTAATTGGTTCTGCAATGATAATAAAGTTATGAGTACACTTATTAGTTTAACACAATATAATGAAATATCCAAATTAGAAAATATTGGATTAGGTAAAAGAATATTTTTAATAGGTAATGGTCCTTCTCTGAATAATATGAATTTGGATTTATTAGAGAATGAAGATACATTGGCAATGAATCGTATTGATTTATTATTTGATAAAACAAAATGGAGACCCACTTATTATTTATTTTGTTCTTCAAATTGTGAACATGGCGAGTGGGGTAAAAAATGGAGTAAGAGTATTTTGAATGTTTGTAGTGAGGAAAAAACAACTCCTATCATTTGGAAAAGATTCAAAAATTCTATTGAAAGAAATGGTGGTGGAACTTTACCTGAAAAAACTTTGTATCTAAATTCTATGTCAGAAAGACAAATTGGAACAGATGAACAATTTTCAACAGATGCATTTAAAAGATTAGATAAAAGTGGTACAACAATGAATGTTGCACTACAACTTGCATACTATATGAACTATGAAGAAGTTTATATTATAGGTTGTGATTCAAATTGGATTACTGCAACTAATACTACAAAAACTGATGAAGGAGATATAAATCATTTTCATCCTGATTATCATGCACACATTGGTAATGGTGAACATGAGTTTTGGAGAATGAATACAACCCACTTAACCGCAGCAAAATATTACAAGAAAGCAGGTAAAAAGATTTATAATGCAGGATATAATTCAGCAATAACGGCTTGGGAAAAGAAAAACTTTGATGAATTATTTGGAAATTAAAAATATTTTTCGTATATTTGTACTATGAAATTACTTTGGCAACAAATACCCTCTACTGAGGTAACTAAACTTTATTGTAATTCTAAATGTGATGGTATAGTTTTAGATACAGAACATGGTGTATTCAATAATGAAACTTTATTCACATTAATACAACTAATCAATGCAAGTGGTAAGAAATCATTTGTAAGAATTACAGAACCTACAAAAACATTTTGTAGATTACTTTTAGATAGTGGTGTTAGTGGATTGATATTTTCAACATTAGATACATTAGATATTCCGAACATTAGAAGGTGGTGTAAATATCCACCAGAAGGAAGTAGAGGACAAGGATTAGTTTCAGAAAATGATTGGGGTGATAAACCTCTACAAGAAAATAATGTAATTCTTGTAGCACAAATAGAGAACCAAAAAGGCATAGAAGAATTGAACTTTATCAAAGGTTCAGACCTTTTTGATTATTATTTATTAGGACCTTATGATTTAACGGCAGATTTAGGTTGTGTAGGTGATTGGAAAAACGAAAACTATATATTTAATATAACCAAGTTTAATGATATAATTCCTATCGAAAAAAGAGGTGTTCATTTAGTATCAAATATAGAAGAAGAATATAAAACAAAATTTAAAGGTTATGGATTCATTGCACTTGGAATGGATACAACAATTATAAAAACAAACATAAATAAATTAGAACAATTATGGCAGGATTAAATTTCGAAAACATTGGTGATAAATTTTTAGAAGTTACTAATACAAAAGAATGGGCAGAACTACAAGAAAAATTCAACGATTGTGTTGATATCTTTGTATTAGGTCATGGTGGTAACTTAGGAGTTGCAGACCATGCGGCAGTTGATATCTCAAGATTATCAAATGGAACAAAGAATGCACAAGCACCAGGTAGTGGTATTGTAGCAACATCTCTAATCAACGATTCATCTTTCGATGATTGGATGGTTCATTGGTTAAGACAAAGAACGGTATCATCAACACAAGAACAACTAAACAAAACTTTGGTACTTGGTATTTCTTCAAGTGGTAAATCAGTTGATATTATCAAAGCATTAGAAGATGGACAATCAAGAGGTATGCAAGTTGGTATGATTACATCTTATCCTATTCCTGCAAAGATTGAATCATTAACCGAAGTTGTATTAGGTGCTGAATACTATCACACTTCAGAAGTTCTTACATTATTACTTACATACGAACTTACTCATGGTAGTGGTAAAGTTTGTCCACCAATCTTCCAAAACAAACCAGAAGATTTAGAATTACTAAATAGACAAGGTGGAGCTGCGGCAACAAGAGAACATTCTTATCCTGATGAGTTGGTAAACATCGGAGTTGATTTTGATGGTGTAATTCATAAAAACTCTAAAGGTTATCACGATGGAACTGTTTATGATGAACCAGTAGAAGGTGCAAGAGAAGCTTTACAAAAACTATCTGAAAAATATACTGTAATTATTTACACTGCAAAAGCAAGAAAAGATAGAGGATTGGTAAATGGTAGAAGTGGAACACAATTGATTTGGGATTGGTTAAAAGAACACGATTTAAATCAGTATGTTTCTAAAGTAACTGCAGAAAAACCAAGAGCAGTAGCATATATCGATGATAAAGGAATCAAGTTTGATAATTGGGATTCTGCTCTATCACAAATTAATTTAGATTGAGAATTGTAATATCAATATTCTGTTTACCTTATGAAATTGATGAGTTGGAAAATACTCTTAATCAATTAAAAAGAGCATCTTATTATTTAAGTGGTAAGAATGAATGGGTAGTTGATGTAACTCTTTCTCTTTCTAATAATTTAATCAATTGGAATAAATCATCAATACCTAAATCTTACTTCGAAGATAAACTTTTAAAGTTAAGTGCTCAAACTGATTGGTGTGCCAAAAACTTCCAAACCTCAACAGAAGTAAATGGTTGTGTTTCTCAAAGAAGATTTTCTCTAAATAAAAATACAGATGCTGATTATTTTATTTGGTTAGATACAGATATTGTATTTGAAGAAAGAACTCTTTCTTATCTTGAAAACACAATGGAAGCAATCAAGAATGTTACTCCATATTCAATAATCACACCAGAGATTGTAAAAGTATGGGATACAACTTGGGATTGTTTAGTAAACGAAGAATTCTTAGATAAACCACTTGATTATCAAAAAACAAATGACCCCTATAAAGATAGTGGAATCAAAGGAGATGTTACTGTTGAATCAGTAAGAAATAATTTTCAAAATCAACCAAGATTTAAATTTGCTGGTGGTTGGATGACTTGTTTGAGTGGAAAACTTGTAAGAAAAATTGGTGTACCTGAATCATTTGGACATTATGGATATGAAGATACATTTTTAATGTGGGCAAGTGAAAAATTAATCCAATCAGAACAATTAGATATTCAACAATTCAAATTAAAAAACCTCGTGGTTTGTGAAAACTACAAATATAGAAGTAATTATCATTACTTAAATAACCTATCTGCTTACGATAGAAGAGAAGAATACCGTAAAATAGCAGAATCTAACTTCAAAGAAGAGTTGGATAAAATTTAGATTAAAATACTCACCTTTATTCTTTCAACCTCATATTTATAAACAAGAAAAGGTGTTTAAACATCGATTATCGGTATAAAAATCCGATAAAAGTTACTTCAATATCGTTTTATTCAAAGCGTTTTACAAATCGTTTCATTTATTGGTTACAGTAATCTAATAAGTTAGGAGATTGCTTTGAAGTTAGCTACACTAAATGTGTTAAAAATATTCGTTTTGTGTATCTTAATGTTACT
>Ga0213859_10000428_pt1 | contig 19067 bp, 2 predicted proteins | sample PICome_2_FD_160133 | JGI IMG/M metagenome (GOLD analysis project Ga0213859, IMG submission 160133) | Coastal seawater microbial communities near Pivers Island, North Carolina, United States - PICO304 | ecosystem: Environmental > Aquatic > Marine > Coastal | place: USA: North Carolina | collected...
ATCAGTTTACTAACCTCGATTTTAATGATTTACGGACTCAGATTAAGGATTATCTGAGATCGAACAGTAATTTCACGGATTTTGACTTTGAGGGATCCAACTTTTCTGTTTTAATTGACACTTTAGCGTATAATTCTTACATTACTGCCTATAATACTAACATGGCAGTCAATGAATCGTTCATTGATAGTGCGACATTGCGCGAAAATGTCGTTTCATTGGCACGAAACATTGGATACGTACCTAGATCGAAGAGAGCATCAGTAGCAAAGATCACTTTTAGTGTAAATGTAAGCGGAAATAACGCAAGAGCGGTCAAATTAAAGGCAGGAGTTGTTGCTCTTGGAGCAGTAGAGGGTGGAAATTATATTTTTTCAATTCCAGAAGACATTACGGTTACCCCAAACTCACAAAATATCGCAATATTTTCAAATATTGAAATTTACGAAGGAAATTACTTAACAAAAACATTTACAGTTAATGATTCTGCGCTAGATGCAAAGTATATTATACCAAATAACAATGTTGATACCTCTACTATTAGAGTTTCAGTAACTTCAGCAGGTTCAAATCCCACAACCGAAAACTATGTTGCATATTCTAACATATTTGACGTAGATTCTCAATCAAAATTATTCCTGGTACAAGAAATTGATGATGAAAAATATCAAATTCTCTTTGGAGATAACATTTTAGGCAAGAGACCAGCAAATGGATCGACAATTAACGTAAGTTACATTGTTACTAATGGTTCTATAGTTGATGGAGCAACAAATTTCAATTTTAGTGGTAATCTAGTTCGTAATATAGGTGGTTCGGAAATACCTCTCTCCTCTGGAATTGGTGCTGTGACGACCATACAACCGTCTGAAAATGGTGATGACATAGAGAGTATTGATAACGTCAAATACCTCGCTCCTAGAGTCTATGCATCGCAGTACAGAGCGGTTACAGCGAACGATTATACAAGTTTAATTCCATTTTTATATCCAAACGTTGAATCTGTCTCTGCTTATGGTGGAGAAGAACTTGATCCTCCACAATATGGAAAGGTCTTTATTACGATCAAACCTAAAAACGGAGATTATCTCTCAGAAGTTTCTAAAAATTCAATCAAACAAGATCTTAAGAAATATACGATTGCTGGGATCAAACAAGAATTTTTAGATATTAAGTATTTGTATGTTGAATATGATTCGACCGTATCATATGATCCAAATTTAGTGTCAAATTCACAAGGTTTGTATAGTAGAATTATTTCTACGATTACAAATTATTCTAAATCATCAGATATTAATTCATTTGGTGGAAGATTAAAATACAGTAAACTTCTTTCACAAATTGATAAAGTTGATGATGGAATAACATCCAATATTACAAATCTTGTCATAAGACGAGATATGATTCCTGCTTATAATGCTTTCGCTAACTATGAAATATGTTATGCCAATATGTTTCATGTAGATGTTGAAGGATTTAATATTAGATCGACTGGATTTACTGTAGATGGAATTTCTGGTACTGTTTATCTAACAGATGTTCCAGATCTATCTTCAGGTGGTGTGAATGTCGCGAACCAATCACAGGCAGCAAACGTATTTGCTTCAAGACCAGCTCAACTCAGCGCGGTAACTGGATCGATTTCATTATTTACTTTTGATGCAGATGGAAAGGTTCAAATAGTAAGTGCAAAAGCAGGAACAGTTGACTATGTAAAGGGAGAAATTATTCTATACCCAATTAACATTACATCAACTGTCCTTCCAAATAAAATTGAAATTGAAGCGACTCCAGAGTCAAATGATATTGTCGCAAAAGAGAGTCTTTATATTGTCCTAGATACTAAAGGAAAAAGTATGCTATCACTTAAAGAAGATTTAATTTCTTCTGGATCAAATAGATCGGGTACAAATTACATTCCTCCATCAAGTTACATTAGCAATAAAAAGTATACTCGTTAAGAAATGTCCGATAACAAAGTAAAAATCTCTAATATTCTGGAAAGCCAGATTCCAGAATTTATTCAGTCTGAAAGTCCACTTTTCAAGGAATTTTTAGAGCAATATTACATTTCTGAAGAGCATGAGTATGGTACCACATATCTCGCTGATAACATTGACACTCTTAAAAAGATTGATAGATTTGGTAGACTTAATTTTACTGCTGTTACGATTACGACAACGGAAGACGTATTTAACCTTGATGAGACAATTAATGTTAATACTACTGCTGGATTTCCAAACAAGTATGGTATTTTAAAAATTAATAATGAACTTATCACATACACTGGAAGAACTGCAACTTCATTTACAGGGTGTGTTAGAGGTTTTAGTGGTATTGATCAATTAGAAGGTGATTTAAATCCAGAATATTTAAACTTTAATGCTTCGCAATCTGATTTTCATATAAAGGGCTCTATTGTACAAAATATTAGTTTAGTATTTTTAGGAGAATTTTATAAAAAATTTAAAAAATTATATCTACCTGGATTTGAAGAAAGACAGTTTCAGGCCGTATCTGTAGAGAATATTCTTTCTAGAGCAAGAGATTTTTATAGTTCAAAAGGAACAGATGCATCATTGAAGATCCTCTTTAGTGTTTTATTTGGAAAAAATGTAGAAATTGGAAAACCCTTTGATGACACCATTGTCCCCTCTAGTGCAGATTGGAGAGTAACTGATGATATTATTGTAGAAAATCTCAGTGGAAATCCTTTAAAACTAAATCGTAGTACTTTATTTCAGGGATCTGTAGACAACCCTACTGCTTCTGGTGCAATTTCTGATGTACAAGAATTACGTTTAGGTACAAAAATATTTTATAAAATTTCATTTAGTTCTGGGTCGATCATCAATAGTTTCGATGTAAGTAAGAAAACTAAGATGCTTGGTGTTGGAACTACTGTTTCAACTATAACAGTAGATTCTACACTTGGGTTTCCAGAGGTTGGAAGTTTTTATGCTCTTAACAATATTGATCAATTTTCTGAAGTTAGATATACTTCCAAATCATCTAATCAATTTTTTGGATGTGTTGGTATTGCAAACACTACATTAATTGGAATTAATAAACCAGTAATTGATTCTAATTTTGTATATGGATTTGAAGATTCTGATGAAAATAATGTTGTTACAATGCGAGTTGTTGGATCGATTACTGGACTTTCTGATGGAAGTGATAAGACAAAACTATTTTCAAATAAGGATATTATTAAAGTAAGACATTTAGGTGATAAGTTTGATATAACTAATAAGAAATTCAATACATGGTTTTATAATAATGTTTACTATGTAAATGTTGAAGATGTTGATAGTGGTACATTTACATACACCACAAGTGTAGAGCACTTTTTGAAAAGAGATGATAGAGTCGATATTATAAACAAAATTTCTGGACTTACATTAGTAAAAGATACTAAAGTAGTAGAGGTTGTTGATTCTAAGCAATTTAAGACAAATGCATCGATTCCTGCGGGCAATAAAGAAGAATTTCAGGTTAAGAAAAATATTAATTATGTAAATGAAGTTTTTGTTGAAAATGATTTATTAGCAGATATCCAGAATACATTTAGTGACTCTGAAGGAAATACATATGTCGCTTTTTCTGGTTATCCCTCATACAAAATTGTATCAACTGATAATGGTTCAAAAACATATGATGAAAGTGCAATAAGTGGTGAGAGTATTACCATCGTTAATCATAAATTTTTAAACGGTGAAAAAGTTTATCATGAAACTGTTAGTGGTGGTGTTGTAGGAATAACTACTGGAAACTATTACATTAAAGTAATTGATTCCGACACCATTAAATTATCAATTAATTCTAGTTCATTAGATACTGGTTCATTTATAGATCTATCTACGGTTTCTGCTGGTGAATTTAAATTAACTCCATCAAAATTAGCAGAAAATTCACTAATTAATCAAAATAATCTTAAGAGAATTTATAAAAATCCAAAGCAAGTCAAAAATAACACAGAAATTGTAGGACCAGTTGGTGTTGCATTGAATGGAATAGAATTTTACTCTCCAATATCTAAAGATTCAATTTACTATGGTCAAATTAATGATGTCACTATTGTAAGTAATGGATCAGATTTTGATGTTTTAAATCCTCCAGATCTTTCCGTAACAGATACCAGTGGTAGTGGTGCAAAAATTCATGCAAACTTTACAGGAAAACTTAATCAAGTATTATTGACATCTAGTGGTTTTGATTATACAGAAACTCCTACAGTCACTATCAGTGGTGGTAATGGAACTGAAGCATTTTGTGAAGCAAAAATGCGAGGTTTTGTACATTCAGTTTCATTCCTTGATAGTACTCCCTTCGATTCAACTACTGCGGTTGATCTCTCAACAAACAAAATTAGCGTTTCAAATCATAAATTTGTTGATGGTGAAGAAGTTGTTTATACCTCATCAGGAACCCCAATTGGAATTGGAAGCACTAATGTAGGATTTGCCACAGATAGGTTATCTTCTAATACAAATTACTTTATTGCCAAACATAATGACGATCAATTTTCTCTTGCTACAACTAAAGAAAGGGCATTAGGAAAAACAAATCTTATTGATCTCAATGCATTTGGAGCTCTTGGACACACCCTTAAATCTACAAAAATACGTAAAGTAATTGATACAATTCAAGTAGTTAGTAGTAGTGATGATTTTTCATCTAAAAAAGTTATAGTAGATGGAAAGATATATCCACCAGACGAAACAAAAAATATATTCTCAGCATTTACCGGTATAAACACTGCACATGATTATATTTTTGCCAAAAATCACAAATTTAAAAATGGTGATAATGTAGTTTATTCAAGTACTGGAACTTCAGTTGGCGGATTGAGCACTACAGCATATTATAAAGTTAAAGTTGTTGATAAAGATAGATTTAAACTTAGTGATGCAGGTGTGGCATCTAGTATCACATCAGACAACTATGATAAAAACATTTACGTTAATTTAAGCAACGTTGGTGCAGGGGCAACACACACATTTAAGTATCCTGATATTACTGTAAATATCAAGGGATTAGTTTCTGCTGGTAACACCACTAGTATTCCAGATTATTATAATGCAACTGCTGTTGCAGATGTTGTTGGAAGTATTGAAAATATTTTTATCACCAATGGTGGAGTTGGATATGGAGTTACAGATATTATAAACTATGAAAAAACACCAGATGTTGAAATTTTAACAGGAAAAGAAGCCGTTCTGAAACCTATAATTCTTGATAATAAAATTGCCAATGTACTCGTTGACAATACTGGATCAGGTTATTCTACTCCACCAATTATAGAGGTAATTGGAGATGGAAACAGAGCAAAATTAAAAGCAAATATTGTTGATAATAAAATTACCTCAGTTACTGTTATTGACGGTGGTAATGGTTATACACAAGTTAACACTAGAATTAAGGTAATTTCTAGAGGAATTGGGGGAGTATTAAAAGCAGAACTTCATAATTGGAAATTGAATAATATCAACAGATATTCTCATTTATTATCAAATGCAAATAAAGATGTAATTCAAATTGCAGCAGAAACTACATTACAGCAAAATAAAATAGTATCATTCTATCCAGGTAAATTCTATCGTAGAATTTTAAATGATAATGTAGATTCATCTCTTGCCGAAAATCCAACTTTGCCCTCACCTATTTTAGGATTTGCTTATGATGGAAATCCGATTTATGGTCCATATGGTGACGTATCTGGAATTACAACCATGCGTTCCAGTTACAATATTGATAAAGTTACTATTCCATCATTAAGACCACCTGGTAATGATGGTGAGTTTGTCCAAGATTACATTTATGATGGAAGTGGGGATCTGGATGAATTTAATGGAAAGTATATTACAAATGCTGATTTTCCAGAAGGAACTTACGCATATTTTGCAACTTTAGATTCAAGTGGACAACCAGAGTATCCATACATAACAATCAAGCATCATAATGCTACTGATTCTTTTAACTATACTGTAATTAATAACCAATCCAATAATATCTTAAATAGCGGTCTTTACAAGAGAAATGTTTCTCACTTAGGTGTAAATGATGATAATAGAGATTATCCTTTCTTATCAGACGCTATAGATTCGCATCCATTAATTAGAGTTTCCACTGGTTTTCCAGGAAGAGTTGACTCTATAACTGTAAATGAACCCGGAATTAATTACAAAGTTGGTGAACAAATTGATTTCAATGAAGATTCAATTGATGCTGAAGTTAGACAAGTTTATGGTAAAGCAATTAAGTCTATTGAAACTACAGAATCAGTTCTCAATAACATTAAATTTTCAATAGTTGAAGATACTGTAGTTGGAATTTGTACTGTTCCACACGGATTGTCAAACAATGACATTGTTGAGATTTCAGGAGTAAGACTACAAAAAACTCCAATAGCAAGTGGTTCTAATTTTAAAGCAAAAACTTTTAGAAATTTAGAGGGTTTACAAAAAATTGGAATTACTACTGTAGGTACAACACTTTCTGTCGCAATTGGTAATACTGCAGCAACAGGCATCTCTACGTTTATTACATTGTCAGAATCAACTCGTACTGGAAAAATTACGGTAGGGGATGTATTTGCAATTGGAAATGAAAGAATAGTAATTACTTCAATTGATAATGTAAATAATCGTTATAAAATTACTAGAGAATTTAATTCAACTTCAGGCATTGCTCATGGTGCAGACGCAGTAGTAATTAGTGATCCTAAAGAGTTTTCGTTTAAAATAACTGATTTAGAAGAAGAAAACTATAATTTTGGTTATGAGCAAAACTTTGATGCTACTGCAGCAGTTGGAATTGGAACCACATACACTTCAAAAGTAGTTGGTACTTCTGGTGGCGTACAAATTAAAAAATCAATTCCACCTAGAGGAATATATCTTCCAAATCATAAATTTAACACAGGTGATGAACTTAAGTATGAATCTAATGGTGGCACAATAACTGGTAAGGTAAGTATAGCAACAACTAGCACATTTAATTTAGACGCATTTGACAAATTATATTGTGTCAAATTAAATAGTGATTTCATTGGCATCTCTACGCAACAAGTAGGATTTACTACTGCATATGTTTATTTTACAGTTGCTCAAGGAATTAATCACTCCTTTGAAGTCATTAAAGAAGATATTGTTGGTAGTGCCAAAAAAGTAACTGCCAATGTTACTTTATTAGAAGATCACACACTTCAAGTCGGTGATGAGGTTGAGTTTAAAGTAAATCCACAAAGAGATACACCATATCAGTTTAGATTCAACAATGTTCTTAGAAGATTGACGACACAACGTCAACCAGTGTCTGATGTTATAACATCGGCAACTAGTGCTTTACGTGGTTGTTTGAAAATTACAAATCATGATTTGAATACAGGAGACCCTGTAGTTTATTTCAAACAGTCTGGTAATGGATTAAGAAATTCAAGCAATGCTGTTATATCAAATAATACAATTTTCTATGCAATTAAAGTTGATAATGATCATGTTCGATTAACAAATCATAAGTATGATACTACAACTAACCCAGTTTCATTTGTAGTTTGGGGATCATCTAGTGTTTCTGCCAATGTATTTTTGGATAAAATAAATCCAAAACTTGAAATCTATAAAGGTAATACAGTAAAAATAGACACTACAGACTCAAGTCTTGATGATTATAACATTGAATTCTATAATGATAATAAATTCAAATCAAGATTTAAATCCAAAGATATTACAAAAACTGATGATGAAGTAACAATTTTTGTATCTGATAATTTTCCAACCAATTTGTATTACAGAGTAGAAGGTGAAGATACCAATTTCCCAAATACATACCCAACAGTTGCTGATAATGAAGTTGATTTCCATTCAGAATTAGTTGTATTAGATTCCAAATACAATAAAAAGCATACAATCTCTGGTATTGGATCAACTACATTTGCCTTTACACTCTCTGGTGTTGCTGAGACTAACTCTTACACTTCTGTCGGTTTCAGTAGTGCAATTTATTCAACCAATTCCAAATCCGAATCTGGTGGAATTTATTCCGTTAAATTGGTTAATCCTGGAAAACAGTTTAAAAAAATACCAGTTATAACTTCTATTGGAACTACATCTGGGACAGATGCAGTTTTAAATATTGAATCTGAAGATATTGGTAGAATTGTTGATATACAATTTAAGAATCAAGGAATAGAGTTCCCAATTGACAAAACTCTTAGACCTAAATCTGAATCCAATTTAATATTAAAAATTAAGAATACTAAAATTCTTGATACTGTTGGAGTAACAACAGGTGGAAATAATTATACTACAGAACCAATTCTTGTTGCAATTGGTAAATCTTCTATTATTATGGAAGCAAAACTTCAAGGAAATGCTGTATCAGAGGTAGAAGTATTACAAACTGATAGTAATTTAACAGAAAATTTACAAATTATTCCAACAATTAATTCTAATGGTGTTACTGTCATCGGGGCCACTTCAGCATTCAAGATTAATACATTATCACTTAGAGCACCATTAACTGGATTTACTGAGTTTCCATTTGAAATAGGTGATGAAATATTTGTTGAAAATGTAAAAATTACAAATACTGCAGATGGTTATAATTCAAGTGATTATAATTATAAACATTTTACCGTAACCGGAATTAATACAGTTGGTGGCAGTGAATCAGTATCATATAGTATTGCTGGAATAGGTGAAACCGGTGGTGCTTTTGATAATACTAATACCTTTGGTAGAGTTATTAAAGCATCCGATTTAGCAACATTTGAACCTTCCTTCAAAGATGTAATATTCCTTGACGGTGAAGAAGTTGTTGTTGGCAATAATTCGGCAATTGTTGCAGAAAATGGATGGGATTCAGAATCCAAAACTTTAAAACTAAAAGACCACAAAGGTAAATTTGAAGCAGGTGATGTTATTTCTGGAAAAATTGGTAATTTAAAGGCAACTGTACAAGAAGTATTTGATTTTGATTTTGATCTTAATGTCGGTAGCACTGTAGAGAAGGTGAGTACTTGGAGAGATGATGTTGGTAAATTAAGTGTTAGTTCACAAAGAATTCATGATAGTGATTATTATCAAAGATTCTCTTACACTATAAGAGGTCAAGTCCCTTATGATACTTGGAAAGAATCAATCAATAGTCTAAATCATACTTCGGGTTACAAGAATTTTGCAGATCTAGAGATTATTAATGGAGTTGGAACTACGGTTTCAATGGCATCAACTGAAACTGTCATAGATTTTAGTCTTGAAGTTAATAGTAAAGCATCAGTTCATACTAGACTTTTCTATGATCTGGCATCTGAAGATACGGATTTTGAAGACGTTTCTAACCTTATCATCTTTGACTCTAAAATAATCACAGATTATAATGAGTCTAGAACAAATAAAGTTCTAATGTTTGATGATATTAGTCCTCAGTTTACTGGACAAACTTCAGATACAAATGGTCAGATTGTAGGACTCACAACATTCTCATTATTTACTGATGGAGAAACTGCTTTCTATCATACTTTCAATCCATCATCTACTGTAGATTCAATTATTACAATTCCAAATCATAATTTTAACAAAGGTGAAGAATTAGTATATTCCCCAACAGATGATTCACAATATACTGGATCTTCTATTGGAATAGTAACTGCAAGTTCTCCTGGAACTGGAGTAGCAGCAACAAACATTTTACCATCTAAATTATTTGCAACTAACATAACTAAGGATACATTCCAAGTTGCAATTGGTGTAAGTGAAGCAGCTGCAGGAACAGCAGTAAGTTTCACTACAATTACTGGAATTGGAAGTACTCATAGTTTAGCAGTTGAACCTGAACTTGCGACAACAAGATCTCTTATTACAATTGATAATATCATACAGAGTCCATTAGCAAGAAAAGATATCAGTGTACAATTGACATCCGGTGTTGGAATTGGATCAACTAATATATTCCTGAATGATATATCTGCAATTTCTGGTAGTTCTTTGATAAAAATTGACAAAGAAATATTGAAAGTTGGTCTTGTTGGTATTGGATCTACAAATGTTCTTAATGTCATTCGTGGATCAATGGGTACAGTTGCTGCTGCACACACTGTTGGTGCTGCTACTACAGTTCTCTCCGGTGATTATACAATCCGTCATGGAAAGATATATTTCACCGATGCACCATATGGACCAACAGGGATTGGCACTCTTACTACTAGATCAATATTCTCAGGTAGGGCATATTATAGATTAAACTATGACAGTAATGTCATTATGGATGATGTTTCTGAAAAGTTTGATGGTGAAACAGATAAATTTGATTTAAAATCTAATAATGTGCAAATCTCCGGCATTACTAGTACTTTTGGTGTTGTATTAGTTAATAACATTTTCCAAAGACCATTCTATGGAGATGTTGGAAGTATTCAACAATCTGATTACAGAATGGTTGGTACTGGACAAACTATTGATTTTACTGGTGAAGTTGATAACGCAGATCTTCCTAGAGGAGGAAGAATTAATGAGTTTGTTGCTAATCCTGGTTCTGGGATTGCTGTACCAAGAAGAGCAGTTGCATCTGTCGTAGTTAGTACTGCAGGAACTGTTCAATCTCTCACCGTGGGTATAGGCAGTACTGGGATTCGCTCAATGGGAGGAGGTTACCTGACCGCTCCTAGAGTTTCTATTGCAGACACAGTTGGAGGTGGTACTGGCGCTGCTGCAACAGCGACAGTGGGTGCTGGTGGAACTATTGTTTCACTTACAATAACAAATGGAGGTTCTGGATTCTCTACTACAAGTCCACCAATTGTTACAATAGATGCACCATCACCATATAAAAATATACCTCTTGTTGGTGGTATTGGCACTGGCGCTAAAATGGACGTTGTAGTTGGAACCGGTGGTAGTGTTATTGGATTTGATTTGACTGATCCTGGACGTAAATATGAAGTTGGTGATGTTTTAAAAATGCCAACGCTCCCATTTGCAACAGTTGGTGTTGGTTCCACCTTTAGTATTGTTATTAAAAGTAGGAGTCAAGATAAATTTGCAGGATGGACATTTGGTCAACTTATTGAACTTGATGATTTTAGTAATCTGTTTAATGGATTTAGAAAATCTTTCCTGATTACTAGAACTGTTACCGATAAAGAATACTATAGTATTGTTGCACAAGAAGGGCAGGGTATCATTCTTCAAAATAATCTTTTCTTATTCATAAATGATGTTATCCAAAAACCAGGAATTGACTATGAGTTTAAAGGTGGTACTAGAATAACATTTAAAGAAGCACCAAAAGCAGGATCTAAGTTTAAAATTTACTTCTATACTGGTTCTGATGAAGATTTTATTACTGTTGATGTTCAACCTACAATTAAACCTGGAGACAGTGTAAGATTACAAGAACAGTCACCAGAATTATCACAAGATCCTAGAGTTGTATATGAGTTGATTGCATCTGATACTATTGAGACTCAAACTTATAGTGGTGTTGGAATTAATACCGACGCAGACTTTAAGAGACCTATTGCTTGGACTAAACAAACATCAGATACAATTATCAATAATGTCAATATTCCAAAAAATAGAGTTGAAATTGAATCACAGTTTATCCCATCTACAAATATTCTTGCACCTATTTCAATTAGTTCTTCCAAGGCATATGTTGAAGACGCTTGGTCATTTAACGAAATTGATAACTTAGCCCAAACAAATAATGATATTCGTATTGTTGGAGTTGGAACTACCGGTCCAATAGTTGAAGTAGTTGAAAAAGTAACTTATGACGGTGATTTTGGTGATGTTATTCAGATTCATACTAATGCTTCTGGTATTAATACAACATCACCAATGATTCAATTTGATTTCCGTCCCGACTCAACCATTTACAAATTGGGTGGGGGTGACAATAAAGTAAATAATCCAGGAATATCAACTGGAGACTACTTTGTTATTAGGAACACATATATTGGAGGTGGTACAACTTCCATTATTGATGACAACCGAGCGACTCCTGTTTCTACCGGATCTACATTCTTAGATAATGTATATCATGCAAGTTCTGTTGTATCTGTAGGTGGATCTGTAGTCAGAGTATCAGCAAATGTTATTTCCCTTTCGGGAATTAATACAGCAGGTCTTTCAACAACTATACAGCGCCATGGTACGTTTAGTTGGGGTGTAATTGACATATCATCTAGATCAGATGCAAAACAATTTGCATTCTCCAATGGCAATGGCGCAGTGGGTATAGAAACCAACCCACATGTTTCTAGACTAAGGCGATTAAAACCTGTCATTTAATAGTATAAATAATCAAAAAATCAGACAGACATGCCTGCCATAATTACTGACCAATTTAGAATATTGAATGCAGAGACTTTTACAAAAAGTCTCACTGGTATTGGCACGACCACAAATAACTACTATACATTCTTAGCGCATCCCAATCCATCATTTGATGCCGTTGAAAATTATGGTGTTTCTAACTGGTCAAGCAATCCGCCAGAACCAAAAGATTCATTCCAACAAGAAAATCTTTACTTTGATAGTATGCTTTTCTTGAAAAAGGTTACATCTCAAGATGTTGCAAGAGTTATACCAAGAATCAATTGGACTTCTGGTGTTGTTTATGATATGTATAGGAATAATTATGATATTAACAATGGTGCCCCTCAAACTAATTCAAAAACTTTATATGATTCTAGATTCTATGCAATGAACTCTGAATTTAAAGTGTATCTTTGCATCAATAATGGAGCAAATCCAGATTTTCCTAATGGGCAAAAATCAGTTAATGAACCAACAGGAGAAGATGTAAATCCTAGAGAATATGCTTCAGACGGTTATTCATGGAAATACATGTATAGTATTAAACCATCTGAAATTATTAAATTCACTACAGAACAGTTTATACCAGTTCCTTCAAATTGGGGTGATCCAGACACAGAAGATGTAAAAAATAATGCTACTGAAGGTCATATTGAAACTATTGTTATAACCAATAGGGGTAGTGGTTATTCTACTAGTAATGGGGATAGTGATTCAATTACAGGAGTAAAGATTCTTGGTGATGGCACAGGAGGAACAGCAACAGTAAATATTCAATCTGGAGAAATTGAATCTATTCAGGTTTCTAATGGTGGTAGTAAATACACTAGAGCCTTTATCAATTTTGATTCTGAAAGTTCTTTACTTAGTGGCAGTGGTGGAAAACTTGAGGTTGTAATCCCACCCAAAAATGGTCATGGTAATGACATTTATCGTGAGATGGGTGCATATAGAGTTATGGTTTACTCTAAGTATGATGCTGATGCTGATTATGTGATTGGAAATAACTTTTCTAGGGTTGGCATTATAAAAAATCCTACAGTTTTTGGGGATAAGGTACAATTAGTAAATACTTCCACAGCAACCAGTCTGAATGCAATAAAATTAAAACCAGCGACTGCTGGTCTAAATACATCTGGAACCATATATCCAGTAAATGATCAAATAAGTCAAAATGTTGGTGCTGGAGTTACAGCAGTTGGTTATGTTGCTTCTTATGATTCAAATACCGGAGTATTGAGATATTATCAACCAGTTGGTCTTAGTACATTTTCAATATCTGGATTTGATCTTGTGAAATTCTCAGGAATAGGCACCGTTAATTGTATTTCTCCAGGTGGTGATGGTAGTTCCAGTTTGGGTGGAGTTGATGCCACTGCTATGATTCCAGACGCATTGTTTGATAATACAAATACAATAACAATTGGTGGCAAATCTATTGCACTAGGACAAACATTTAATAGTGGATTTGCAAATCCAGATATAGAAAAATATTCTGGAGAAATCATTTATGTTGATAATAGACCCCCTATTACAAGGTCTGAATCACAAAAAGAAGAAGTAAAAATCGTAGTAGAGTTCTAAAAACATGACCCAGAATACTAATTTAAATGTCTCTCCATACTTTGATGATTTTGATGAGGACAAGAACTATAGTAAGGTCTTGTTTAAACCTGGATATCCTATTCAATCTAGGGAATTAACTACACTTCAATCGATTTTACAAAATCAAATTGAAAAATTTGGACAGCATTTCTTTAAAGAAGGTGCAGTAGTCATACCTGGTGGAATTTTCTATGACAACAGATATTATGCTCTTAGAATTGACCCCACTTTTCTTGGTATTCCTGTTTCTTCTTATACAAAGCAATTAGTTGACGGAAATATTGAAATTCAAGGCGAAACTTCAGGTGTAAAAGCAACAGTTGTAAATAGACTGACCAGTACACAGTCAGATGATGGATTTGATACCCTTTACATCAAATATAATTCTTCTGGCACTGATGGAGTAACAAAAACATTTGAGGACGGTGAGAATTTAATTACTCTCGGAACTATTAATTATTCTAATACATCAATTTCTGCAAATAGTCAATTTGCCAGAGCAATTGTATCAGAGGCAACTAAAATTGGTTCATCTGCTTCTTTAACAGAGGGAGTATTTTTTGTTAGAGGTTATTTTATTAAAGCACCACAGTCTACAGTTGTTTTAGATCAGTATTCAAATTCACCAAGTTATAAAGTAGGACTTCAAATTAACGAAGATATTGTATCTGCTTCTACTCTGAATCCAGATTTATTTGATAACGCTCAAGGATTTTCAAATGAATCAGCACCTGGTGCAGATAGATTTAAAATCAGTGTTTCTTTAACTAAGAAATCAATTAATGATACTGATGACCTCAGTTTTATCGAACTTCTTCGTGTTGAAAATGGTGAAATTCGTAAGATGGTTCAGAAGACCGATTATAATATCTTTAAGGATGAACTTGCAAGAAGAACCTACGATGAGTCCGGTGACTATTATATAAGACCATTTGCCATAGACATCAGAGAAACTCTAAATGATAGACTTTCCAATAATGGTGTTTATTTTGCTTCTCAAACTACTCAAAATGGAAATACACCATCAGACGATCTTTACAGTCTTCAAATATCACCAGGTAAAGCATATGTAAGGGGGTATGAAATTGATAAAATTTCAACTTCATCCATTGATGTACCAAAACCCAGAACTACAAGATCAAAGGAAAATATCAGTCTTCCAATAAGAATTGGAAATGTCTTACGGATTGAGAATCTATTTGGATCACCAAATATTGATATTAAAACTGCAGCAAATGAACTTGCATTAAGAGATCAAAGACAAAACTCTTCTGGAGTTGCAATTGGATCCACTATAGGAAACGCAAAAGCATATGATATCCAGCAAGAAGTCACATCTGGTTTTGGAACAACAAGATATAGTCTGAGATTATTTGATATCGATTTACATACAGATCTAACAGTTGGTGCTGGAGTTACAACAGTTGATACTGCTCATGTAAAAGGAAAGTATAGTGGTGCTAGCGGATTAACTGTAAATGCTCTGGCAAATTCCACAACTATTAAACTTAGAGATGTTAAGGGACAATTTCAATTAAATGAACCACTTGTAATTCAAGGAATTGATGTTGGTAGAAATATTACTGCAATTAGAGACTATGATATTTCTGATGTAAAGTCTGTTGATAGAATTGGATCAGGAACTACTACCTTCTCTGCAGATACATCTTTAGTTGGAGAGAAAGGTGTATTCACTGGTGATACTCAATTTACATTTGCAAATAGTGGAAATGCATCTAGAAAACTTGTAACCAGTCCTGGTGTTTCTGATTTTAGAACAAAAGTTAAAGTTGGAGATATTATCTCATATAATAGCGCCGGACTGAGCGATCCTTCTATTAATAGAGTACATTCTATCGGAACTGGAGGAACAAATTTCACTGCAGAAACACTTCCTAGTATTTCTGATGTATATTCTGGTGCAATTGCTAATGGATCATTCTCTAATGTTAAAATTATAACACCAGTATTAGAAAATGCATCTGAAACTGGAAAGAGAGTTAAACTTCAAAATTCCTTTGTTTCCAATATAAACTTACTTGATAGTAGTTATATTGTTAAGAAGCAGATTACTAAAAATGTATCTGGGTCAACCTTTACATTCCCAATTAGTGATCTTGGTGATGATGATCTATTCTTTGAACCATTTACAACTTCAAATTATGTGTTGACTTGGGCAACTGGCAACAAAGAAATTTTAACATCTACGCAGGTTACTGTTAGTGATAACTTAAAAGAAATTCAAATTAGAAATCTTTCACAAACAGGAAATGCCACTCTTACTGCTACTTGTAAGAGATCCAAATTAAAATCTAAGTCAAAAACTATCAGCAGATGTAAGACTTTAGTTGTAAATAATTCTAAGAATGTTGGCGCAGGTATTGGAACTACTACATTTAATGATGGTCTCACATTTAGTAGTGTTTATGGAAGAAGAGTTCAAGATGATGAAATTGCATTAGAATTTCCAGAAGCATATCGTGTTTTAGGTGTATTTGAATCTAATGATAATACAGATGCAGATATTCCTTCCGTAACTGTATCCTCACAAACAAGCACATTTACCAATAATGTGATAATTGGTGAGCAGTTTATTGGAGCAAATTCAGGAGCAGTTGCTCGCGTTGTTACTATTTCCAGTGGAACTAAATTAGAGTTTGTTTATGAAAATGATCGTAAATTTACACTTAATGAATCATTTACATTAAAGACCTCTGGAATAGTTGCTACAATTAGTAATCTTACTATTGGTGATAATGAAATTACTAGTAATTTTACTTTAGATAATGGACAACGAGAAGAATATGTTGATATTGCAAGACTTATTAGAAAACCAGAAACTTTAGAACCAACAAGAAGATTGAAAATTATTTATGATTATTTTGCAACAGATGAATCTTCTGGAACTATAGAATCAGTAAACAGCTACGATTCTCTTGATTATGGAACTGAAATTCCATTTGTTATTGATAGATTAGCATCTGACTATCTTGATTTAAGACCAAGAGTTAAGAGTGTAGATTTAAATTCCACTCTATCTCCATTCTCTCGTGAAAGAAGAATTTTTACTGATTCATCTTCAGAAACTGCAGTATCCAATAAAACAGTAATATTAGATTATTCTTATTATCTTGGTAGAATTGACAGACTATATCTTACCAAAGATGGTATATTTGAAGTCAAAAAAGGTGAACCAGCAGAATATCCAAAAGCACCATTACAGAATAGCGAAGCATTTGAAGTTGGTATTATTGACATGAGACCATATGTCTTTAATGCAACTTTTGATTGCAACCTTAGAATGATTCCTCATAAGAGATTCACCATGAGGGATATTGGTAGTCTTGAAAATAGAATTAAAAATCTTGAAAATTATACCACCCTTTCATTACTTGAAACTGATACTAAAAATCTATCCGTTAAAGACCCAAATACTGGATTGGATAAATTCAAGTCTGGTTTCTTTGTAGATAATTTTAGAAATCATGCATCTCACAATTTAACTGGTGATTCTTTCTTTGACATTGATATGGCAAAAGGAGAATGTCGTCCAAGATCCACAGAAAGAAACGTCGCTCTCCAGTTTGAAACTAAGTCTACAATAGCAGATCCTGTAAATGCTGATTATCGTTGGGCAGAAGATTTTGCTGATGCGAATATTACTAGAAATGGTCAAGGTTTGACTCTTAACTTTACTGAGGTTGCATTTGTTGATCAACCACTTGCTACAAGAGTTGAAAACCTTAATCCATTCCATATTGCACTTTATGCTGGTTCAATTGAATTAAATCCAGCTACTGATTTCTGGATTGAGGAAGTTATTCTTCCAACTCCAGATGTTGTTAAAATCGATGCTGTGTTTGATGGAATGGCATCTCTCCTTGGCGTTGAAGATCGTGAAAATGGTGGAATGGCAGCGAGTTATTGGAATTCTGCTGAACAGACTTGGACTGGAAGAGACGTTCTTAAAGAAGAAACTGTTAGAGAAGAAACGTTATCTACAAGTACATCAGCTTGGACTGAAAGTAGTGGCGCTGGCATCCGTCAAGTTAGTCAAACAACTAGACAAATTGAGCAAACAAGACTTGCAACCATTGAAGAGACTGGTATCGAGCAAACATTTGGTTTTGAACTAACTCCTGGTGAAGAGACTGTAAGTCTTGGTGAAAGAGTTGTAGGAACTGATGTTCTTCATAATTGCCGCACCAGAAATATTGAAGTAATTGGTCAGAGACTCAAACCAAATACAAGATATTATGTCTTCATGGAAAATGTTGACATGACACAATATTCAACTCCTAAATATCTGCCAATCGAGATGACAAGGGGTTCATTTGCAACTGGTGATATTGTTGATACTGTAACACAAGAAAGTGACGGACCAAATAAACCAATAATTAAAATACGCTTAGCAACTCCAGACCACAAAACAGGACCTTTCAATGATGCAGAAGTAACAGCACAAGGATTCCCTTCATCTTATACTAGCACTTCAACTACTTTGAATATTGATACTGCAGGTTTAGCATCACAAACTAGACCAGACCACCTTGGATACGTAGAGAAGGGAATGGTTCTTGTCAACACAACAGGATCTGCTGAAGCGGTTGTGCAGGATTTCCCATTACTTAGTGACGAAAAGGGAGACTTAATCTTTACTCTTCATATTCCAGATCCAAAGGTTTCTTCTAATCCAAAATTTACTACTGGTCTGAATACTATTCGTATTACTACAAGTAAAGTCAATAAAGCAGATCTTGATCCTGGAGAAAGTTCTGCAGAAACCACATATAATGCAACTGGATATGCCCAGAACGTAGAAGAGCAAGTTCTTTCAATTAAGACTGCTGAAGTTGAAAGGCAGCAAATTGGTACTGATCAACCGGTAACCAGAGTCGTTCAAGAGACTTCTACTAGAGAAGTTACTAGAACTGAAACTAACGCTGGTGGATGGTATGATCCACTTGCACAATCATTCTTGGTTGAGTCTGAAAATGCAGATGGTGTGTTTATAACTGGAGGAGATTTATTCTTCAAGACAAAGGATGATACTGTTCCAGTTACAGTTCAAATTAGAACCATGAGAGATGGTAGTCCAACTACAACTATTGTTCCTTTTGGTCAAATGAATATTGATCC
>Ga0213859_10000431_pt1 | contig 19044 bp, 29 predicted proteins | sample PICome_2_FD_160133 | JGI IMG/M metagenome (GOLD analysis project Ga0213859, IMG submission 160133) | Coastal seawater microbial communities near Pivers Island, North Carolina, United States - PICO304 | ecosystem: Environmental > Aquatic > Marine > Coastal | place: USA: North Carolina...
GCATCATTGGGCGGTTATGCTGTTGTGACCAAACTTTACGTGGAACAGTAAGCATAGCTAAATATTCCATTGCTTGCTCTTCAGTAAGAGGTGGTATTCTTGGAGCAGTTTCTTGAAGTTTCCACTTTTCCATGTCGTGAGTAAATTCTGGTGAGTGCCACCCTTCGTCTATAGCTTTTTGCTCATCATCCTGAAGCTGCCATAAAACCCAAATAGGGGGCAATTGACCGCTCATAGCTTTATCAAGCCACTCTTCCGCAGGAATGACTACGCTAGCAGGTTGCTCTGGGTAATCAGGGTCTTCATATACTATTCTGTACTGAGGTTTTGCCATTACACATTGCCCACACACGTAACAATATCCCAATCTCCACGGGCTGAGCCCGTAGTACCTTGTGCGGCTGAATAAATTCTAAAAGTAGTTGTTGTCGTATTCTGGGCAACGGTTCCCCAACATTGCCATGAATTTGTACCTGTCACAGAGCCTCCGCTAACTGGGGCATGGTCTGCACTTGCTAATGTTGGTGATAAATTTGGAGTATAGTATCCTGTTCCATTATCTGTTACGCTACTTATTCCTCCAGAACGTCTTAGGTTAACTGTGCCAGTTCCATCAATGTTTGCAAAATAAGCAACGCCTGCACCACCGCCTGAAATTGTACCGCCAACGACAAGATCACCTGCGACTGTGACTTGTGTGTTATTAACTTCTAGTCTTTCCGAACCACCAGTAACCACTCGCCATTGATCAGCCGCATGAAACTGCATGTGTGTGTTGGTGTCGCCATCGTGGTAAATTCTATCTCTGAGATAAATATCTTCTACATCATTAATTACGTTTGCCCCAAGGGTAACAGTGCCATAGAATGTGGTTGTGCCGTTCTGATCTATCCTCATTCTTTCAATGCTGTCTGTATCTTTGTTGGTATTGTTGGCTTTGGTAAAAAATCTTAACCTAGCACCATCATCACCATCACCTGCTGTTTCTGTTGCTTCTGCAACAATACGAGCAGGGTGTTGTGCAACTGTCTGTGTAGGAAAGTTTATAGATCCGTCTACATGACCGAAGTTAATAGACCCAAGGTCTTCGCCACTAGTTACACTAGAATCTCCACGAGTTAGCACAAGGTTAGCGGCAACACTTGTCCCATAAAATCTAAAGAGGCCACCTTCTTGGTTAGAAAAGTTAAAATACCCATCACTGTGCCACTGAATATAAGCTTTGTCTGTCGTACCCTCTTGCCAACGAATATAAGGATTATCTGATCCTGACAGTATAATTTTTTCGTTACCAGTACTTGTAATTGTCATGGCTGCTGCAGAATTATCAATAGTGTCTACATCATGAATTGTGTTAGAACTCATGTATAAGTCACCACCTTCTGAGGTAAGGTCACCATTATCTTCTATTGTCCATCTTAAAGTAGAGGCTACGTTTTTATCATCATTGACAGCTTTTGTGTAAAACTCTAATCTAGCTCCATCATCAGTATCGCTCATTGTTTCTGCAGCAACACCTTTGATTGAAGCAGGAAGTTGTGGTCCTGTTTGATCAGGAAAGTCTGGTGAACCATCAGTGTGACCAAAACCTATTATACCTAAGACTTCATTTGCAACAGTTGAAGTATCACTCCTAATTAAACCAACGCTATGATACAAAGTAAATAGATTATCACCACCTAAAAATTTAGTAGTGTTACCCTCTATAGAAACTGTTTCTCGTGTACTACCATCTTGAATGGTTTGTATTATTACTCTTGAGTTTTCATCACCTGCTGTAACATCCAACATTCGGACATTGACACCACCAAAAATGTGGGCATCTCCATCAGAATTGTTACCGTAAAACCAAAGACCACCTATTAAGTCATTATCAGCAGGTGAAGGAGAATTTCTATATAAAACTAAATCAGGTGCGGAAGAGGCGGTGTCGTTACTATTTTCAATAACAAAACCACCTGCAAGATTGTCTGCGTCATCTCCTAATTTTATATGGAACGGTCCTATAGGATCATTAGTGTTTATTCCTATTTTACCATCATCTGTTATTCTAAGTCTTTCAACTAGAGAAGTTGTCCCATCTTCCATAGTATGGAATGTTATTGCAGCAGGTGCGCTGTTTGTTGCTACAGTACCATCTAGTTCTGCAGATATTTTAGCACCTACGGTAGCACCAGTATTTGTTCTTCCTTTAAAATTAATATTACCAAGGACATCATTGTCATCTACGTCAGCACCTGCAACAGATGTTTCAAGACCTGACTCTTCTGCTCTTGTTTTGTAAAAGGTAAGATTAGGTCCGTTAGCGTCTACAGATGATCTACCTATAACAATACCTGCAGTACTATCCCCAATTCCTTGCACTTGAAACATCTCAGTAGCGTAGGTAAAGGCGTTCATAGTTCCTGTAGTATTGTCAGTACCTACTATTACTCTTCCATCGTCATCTATGACAAACCTTGCTTCTGGTGATGCTAGTGGTCCATCTGAAGTAGAAAAGATTAGTTTAGCTGATGGGGTTGTACTTGTTGCTGCAGCTTGTATAGAGGCTTTTGGACCTGCTGCACCTACTGAGGCGTCTTGACTAGCAAACTCAATCCTACCCATAATTTGATCAGCTAAAACTGTATCGTCTGTGTCTGTAAGCCTTAGTATGTTGGTTGCTTCGCCTATTGAAACTGTACTATTATCACCACCTAGTTCAAGAAGAGTGTTGGCAAAGTGGGCGTCACCCATGCCTATTTTACCGTCTTCTTTTATTGAAAGTCTTATGTTACCGTCTTGGTCAGAAATGACAATTCTACCGTCAGTAGATCGCATATCAGGCTGTCTATTGACAAAAGCATTATACCCACCAAAACCACCAAGTATCATACCCTTGCTTGAGGTTTGTATATCGTCTCCTGCTTGATGGCCTATAAATATATTTCTTTGACCAGTGGTTACTTCTTCACCTGATTGGTAGCCTAGTGCTATGTTTTGAAAACCTGTGTTAACATTTTTTAAAGCTTCAAAACCCAAACCTATGTTACTAGAACCTGTGGTTATACTTTGAATAGCTTTGTTACCTAAAGCTATATTATCGCCCCCTGTAGAAGTACCCCCACTAATCCCTTCAAGAGCTTGCTTACCTATAGCTATGTTATCATCAGCGTTTACATGTTCTCCTGCAAAATTACCTGCAAAGAAATTGTTATCTCCTGTAGTAGCGTCATGCCCTGCTTGATACCCAAGAGCTATGTTGTTACCACCTGAGGTTAAGTTTTGTAAGGCTTCCTCACCTATACCTATATTAAAAGAACCTGTTCCTGCTGAGTCACCTACGTTTTGTAAGGCGTAGCGGCCTATACCAACATTGTTACCACCTACTGTTGTGTTTTCTAATGCTTTGTAACCTACAGCTACATTAGCAAAACCTGTAGTCAAGTTTTCTAAAGCGTAAGCACCTACTGCTACGTTATTACTAGCTGTGTCAACATTAGCAAACACACCATAGCCATAGCCTGTGTTACCGTCTGCAAATAGCGTATTTACACTAGCACTCCAAGAGTTTTCTCCTTGGACTGTGTTTTCATCCCCACTGACAGTTGCTGATACAACACCTGTACCCCAAGTTGCTCCATTGTAAACTTTTAGAGCATTTGTTGTGGTATTAAAATAAATAGCCCCTGTAACCAGAGGATCACCGTCATTGTCTACTGTTGGATCTGAAGCCTTTGATCCTAGGTATAGATCTGAGAACTCATCAATAGTAGACCTTAGTGACGCTAAAACGTCTGTGCCTGTTGCATCTTTTATAGAATTGACATTGATTATGTCTTTACTATTCATATCAAAGTCAACAGACATTGTGTTAGGCGTACTACCATCCCTTGATAAGGTATTATCAAAGGCTTCTCTTAGCGCACTAAAGTTAGCGTTTAGTGTGTTTATAGAAGCAAAGCCTGATGTAATAGTCGTTATAGTAGGTTTCTTAGCCATACTCTAGTTAACCTTTAATCCTAATCGTTGTGCATCATTCTGCAATAATGACAAAGCTTGTCTTTCTTGTTCTTCTTGTTCTTTAGCTTTTAGTTTCTTTTTAGCTTGTGAGGCTGTATCATTATCTAACCAACCTTTGTCAAGCAAAAGTTTAGCTGCAGAGAAGGAACTTCTTCCATTACTCTTCATCTCTTCAGCTATAGCTTGAATCGCTTGTGATTTAATTTTGACAACCACTTCGTTACGCCAGTGGTTTACATAGGGTTTTACTTGGGCTGACTCTGATATAGTTTTCCACACATCCCAAGAACCAAAAACCGCCTGAGCAAACTCATACTCAGTCGGATCATTTGGAACCATCTTTACGAATAACTGTTGTAAGGACACATAAAGTTTATCTTTGACTGTTATGTCATGTTCTTTTGTTGTGAAGATAACATCAGTGGTGTCATAGTATGACAACTCATAGAACAAACTTTTAGTCCTACACTTGCCATTTGGACCTTTTAGTTGGCTCATTGTGAATAATGGCATATAGACTAAATCCTTTTTTACGTACAACTGATTCGCAGTTTATCAGCTTTCTTTTTGTTTGTCAAGCACTTTTGCAACATTTCTCAAAAAAATATAAAATTTTTTATTTTATTGTTGACAGATGTGTAAAACAGTGGTATAATAAATTATCCCTTGGGGAGGCTATAGTATGTAATATATAATTATTATTATAAGTAATCTATCCTAAGGACACTTTCGTTTTCTCTACTGGCTCACTGAGGTAATACTTGGTGGGCTTTATTTTTTGCCTTAGTGAAATTTTTGTGAGATAATTTTTTGTCACATTGTACATACATGCAGATGCCCGTAACCCCCTTGTGCCTACCCTTTGTGATCACAAAAGTTTACCCCATGCCCTGCAATGTGATCACAAATGTAAAACTTTAGTGAAATTTAAGTGTAGCGTATGGGAAATGTGATCACAAACGCCTCACCAAAGCTAACCCACTGATTTTATTGACAATGTAATGTGTTATCCTTTGTGTCATATATCCTTTAAAATATCTGACGTTTTTACCTTTGTTTCTAGTGACACAGTATATATACAAAAAACAAATTAGAACGAATCAGGAACGTTTGGGACAAAACGTGAAACAAGGTGACAGGGCTGATAAAATAAAAAAAGTTTTGTTTAAAAACAGTAACTTATAAAATAATTAAAATTAACTATTGCGTTATGTTTTTGTTTCATGCTTAATGATCCCAACAACAACAAAAGGAAAAAACGAAATGGAAGAAAAAACAAGACAAGACATAATCAAGTCAATGATAAGGACTTACTACTTGGTTGAAAGAAACATGCCTGAAAGAGGTGACCTAACAAGACAACTAGACATAGAGTTTAAAAAGATTATGACTAAGGATGAATGGTGGGAATTTTACGATAGCAACCAATATCAAGGTATACATTGGGGTGAGCTATAAAAAAAAAACTCTTGACTCTCTCTTTTGGCTATGCTGAGGTATAGCCATGACGGAAAGTCAACCGCAGACGGGGAGCCTTTTGGCCTTGATCCTGAGTATTGATTGATCCAAGCTCCGTAGGTGCAATCTAGTCCTACAAACAAACTAAAGACTAAAAATAAAACTTGACTAACTAAACTAAAACTGAAAGACTGAAAATACGAAAACAAAACTAAATCAAGCCCTAGTGTATGGATTTACACAAGCTGACCAAATGAACTAGACTAAGGAACTAGTAAAGCTGTCTGATGGAAGTGACGCAGGTATACGTGTTATATGGCCAAAACTATATAACATACAGCAGGAGGTGCATTGAAACCATGCGCTAGAGAACGGTGACTTGAATCAGTCCGTCCTTAGGAGAAAGTGTCTATTTCTTGGATACATAAGCAGCTAATTTAGGCCAACCTAAACTTATGCTTGACATATGGGTTGCTTATGTGTCTTATGAAACAGATAGGAGTATTAACAGTGATAAGATACGGTATGAAAAGAAAATGGGATATAGATGATATTATCTATACATTTGATCACAAACCTAATATGACACTAGCAGAATTGTCTAGACTGTCAGGTTGGACAGTATCAGAATTAATGGAGGTGTTATTAAAATGACTAGAGGTGAAAGAATATCACGAAAGCTTGAACATGTGTTCGTGCTACTAGGTGCTCAAAGAGATGAGCAAGCAACAAAATTATTACAACAAGTGTTTGACGAATTGAATGACATCAAGTACTGTTTTAAATCAGTAAGTGAGATGATCAAACACGTAAAAGAATTGGAGGATGCTAATGGCTAAACCGCATAACGGATACCCAAGTTGGAATAGTTGGAACGTATCACTATGGATAAATAACGAATACAATCTGTACATTACAGCTTATGACTTAGTACAGCGTGAAGGAATGACTAGAGCTATTGAGATACTCACTAATTGGTGGGGCAAGAAAAGAACACCTGATGGTGGAGTATTCAATAAACGTAGTATAGCAATAGCACTAGAGGGAATAGACGAATTAGTAACACAAACGAGGGATGACGAATGACACAACACGTAAGAAACATACTCAAGGTATACCGTAGAGCTACTACGGATGACATAATCAACGGCGTAGAGTGGTATGACAGGGCTAAGAGATACGCTTATGCTATCGCTAGTCGCACAGATATAAACGTAAACACTGTGATAGGTGTGATGGCTGCACTGTCACCTAACAATAAATGGGAACGTAACGTCCACGATTGTGAGCGTATGTGCAAAGCTTGGGTTAGCGGTGATGAATTAGATGACTTCAAGGTCTCATGCTACAACACTATGAAACAAAAAGCTTGGAGCATACTAGAGGATAACTTGACTAGTGATACTGAGATACTTGACAGGCTGAACGGACAAAAGATCAGGTCATTCTATTCAAACATACGAGGGCTTGACGAAGTGACTATAGACGGACATGCCTTGAACATTGCGCTAGGTGTCAGGCAGGGACTGACTACGGACAAAACAAACATGAGCAAGAAGGTATACAAACAAATGCAAGAAGTATATGTCAGGGCTGCAAAGCGTGTTGATGTCAAGCCTCATGTACTGCAAGCTATCACTTGGACAACATGGAAAAGAGAAAATAATATTTAAGGTTGACAAACAATGGTAACTATGAAAGAACTACCTCAAGGCAAATGGGTAGTCTATGATGATAAAGGTAAACTAGTCATCATATCTAGAGACAAAAGAATTTGCCAAAAACAAGTAGAGAAATTAACAGCGAAAGGAAAAACAAATGATTGATTATTCTACACACACTGAGCACTTCAACAAAGCTGATGCTTTCACATACAACTACAAGTTCATTGATGACTCAATTGCTGAGTGCTACAACAAGGGCTTTACAATACAACAGATTGCTGATGCTTTGAACGAACCATTCAATAGAATTGTTTACCGTATGCAATTACTGCAGCGTGAAGGGCTTGTTGACTACAAGTACAACACAACACGTGCTCACTTGACACGTACATACTTCAAGCTTAGAAAAGATTTAGAAGAAGTAGAAACTAAACTAAAAGGATAATTTAATGCCTTATGATGATACACATGAAAAAGCATTACCATCTTACCTTCAACCAAAAGAATATGTAGTCTTATTCTTTAGTGAAACTTATGAGTACATTGATGATATATGGACGAGGTGGTGGTCTGTTTCATTTCATGATGATTTAGAAGACGTACTAAAGTATTTACAAAAAGAAGTTTTAGACCATGATGATGAACCTGTACACTATGACACTGTTCAAGAGTACTTGAATAATGTTTGGGAAATTAAGGTACTAAAAAATGTTTTTTAAATTGAGGTATTAATATGAAAGATAAACAAACTCAGGGTACAGCTATGGTTGTACCCATTGAACAGTACTACAATGATATATCAAGAATCATTGATGATGCTAAATGGATGGGTGAGTATGACGTAGTAGAGTTATACTTGCCTGAGAAGGAACAAATAAAAAGAGACATGGATGATGGTGAGCTTTGGTATCCTAACTTCTAATAGTACCCTGTCCAAGGACAGCCCTAGTATACCAACATTTTCTGATTTGTCAAGGAGAAAATATGCATAACGCAATAAAAAAGAACTTTGAACACTACGGTACTTCAAGTGAGTAAAGCAGGTGGACATACAATAGTGAGGATGGACTGATGCAGATACAAGATGAACTACCACTTGACCATGAGCCTAGCCAAGATCATTGGGCATGTAGACTTGCTGATGATGACGTAGCTACAGGATACCATACAAACTGGGATGCTGCATATGAGAGTGCTTGGATGTTTTTAGATGCTGAATACAACTACGAATTAGTGAGGATGGACTGATGAAAGTAACTTACGTAAACCACATGGGTTCAGACATATCAGTTGTCAATGCTGCAAGAGTTAGCTTTGGCAAATCTTCAGAAATGGTGTGTGTTGATCATGTGAAAGGAAAGTATAAACTAAAAGACAATGATGAAAAACTTATACACTATCTAGCCAAGCATCAACACAAGTCACCATTCAACCATGCCTTTGCTACGTTTCATGTCAAAGCACCTATCTTTGTAGCTAGACAGTTGCAGAAGCATGAGTACATGCCTTGGAATGAGATAAGCAGACGCTACGTAGACAGTGAGCCTGAGTTATATGTACCTGATGTATGGCGTGGACGTAGTGAAGACAAGAAGCAGGGAAGTGACGGTGTTGTATACCCTAAAACAGATACGGACTTTATTGGTTATACTTGTCTCAGAGTTTACAAAGAACTTCTTGATGAAGGTGTCTGCCCAGAGCAAGCACGTATAGTATTACCTCAGAGTATGTATACTGAGTGGTACTGGTCAGGTAGTCTGTACGCATTTGCTAAGATGTGTAATCTCAGACTAAAAGAGGATACACAAAAGGAAACAAAAGAAATAGCTTTACAAATAAATGAAAAAATGCTAGAGCTATTTCCTGTATCATGGAAAGCGTTAGGAGAAATGAATGTTACCTGATGAAATGGAAGCTGAAAAGAATCGTAAGATAATCTTAGAAATGTCAGATAAAATTGATTTGATAGAACGAAATGTGTTAGACCTACAAGGACAACTACAAGCAGCATACAAAAGGATTGCTGAGTTGAAGGAGAAGGAATGTTTCTGTGGCCTAGCAGAGGAACCAGTTCTTGCAACAGAGGAGTATTGATATGGAGATTGATTCTGAAACTAAATTTTATATAAGACAAATTGTTGTTGAGTTGTTCAAAGATATAATAGAAGGAAACCTGAGAACAAACCAAGTGATAGAACTTGAGGATCATTTATACGACATAATAAGAAATAAGCTTGACAATTACAAAGTAGAAGTGTATGGAGTAAGTCTAAGGGAGTATTAGTATGATAGCAGAAGTGTATAAAGAAAAAGGTAAAGAGCCTTGGAAGTATACTAGACAAGTAATTGCTTATGATGGTAAGATAGAGAGACAGACAACAAGGTATAGCACGTTTAACTGTGCGTATGAAAATGCCTACAGTGATTTGTTGAAGGGTAAGTTAGATAATCTTTATCTGTACTACCCTTGGGGTACATTGAGGGAGGCTTTAACTAAATGACTTGGATAAGCCACAAAGAATGTCCTGCTGCTGACTGTGATAGCAGTGATGCGTTCTCATACAACACAGAAACTATGGCAGGTAAGTGTCATTCTTGCAACAGGTCATATCCAAAACAAATGAAAGACCTTGACAATTGGGCAGAAGAAGAGTATCCAACATACCAAAGCAGCAAGGAATCTTGGGATATGCAACAACAAGAACAATCAAATGTCACTGAGTTTGTCAAGCCTATGCACATGGCATACCGTGGCATCACCAAAGAAACTATGGAGTTCTACGACTGTAAGACTTTCATAGACGGTAAGGGTGAACCAGTACGTCAAGAGTACATCTACCCTTCGGGTGGTGTGAAGGTCAGACAACTGCCAAAGACATTCAGTGCTAGGAATCTAAAGACTGATGAACTGTTTGGTATGAACCTATGGAACAGTGGTACAAGCAAGATCATTACTATCACAGAAGGTGAGCTAGATGCTATGTCAGCTTATCAGATGTTATACAACCCTAACTACAACAACCCTGTGGTATCTCTGCCATCGTCAACACCATCGCACAAGCTTTGGGAAAAGATAAACAAGTTTCTATCTTCATTTGATAAGATAGTATTGTCAATAGAACACGATGACCAAGGCAACTCAGTGGCTGCAAAGATTGCAAGCCTGTATCCTAACAAGGTCTATCGCATGGAGCTTGACAAGTACAAGGATGCCAATGAGTTCTTACAAGAGGGAGAAGCTAAGACATTCAAGTCTGCTTGGTTCAATGCTAGGAAGTATACACCTGCTAACATACTGAACACACCTGATCAGTTCCTTGGACTGTACAACAAGTCAGAGAACCATGTGTATGTTGAGACAGGTATACAGGACTTTGATGATATGTGTCTTGGTCTGATGCAAGGACACTTCACATTGTTCAAGGCACAGACAGGGATAGGTAAGACAGAGTTCATGAGATACCTTGAGTACAGAATACTCAGTCAATACCCTGAAGTAAAGATTGCTACGTGGCACATGGAAGAGACAAAGCTACGGTCTATACTTGGCTTGGTATCCTACGAGTTGAACGACAACCTGACACGCAAGGACTTGATAGAAGAAAAGAAAGCTGACAGTCTAGTGCAACAGGCTATCACCAAGCTAACCAAGGACGAGAGGTTATACCAGTTCTTCCTCAATGATGAGGACGATCCACTTGACTTGCTGTCACAGATCAGGTATCTGTCTCAGGCATGTGATGTTAACTATGTATTCTTTGAGCCTATCCAAGACATATCTGCCAACGCAGGTACAGAGGATAGCAAGGAGCAGTTCCTAGCTGACCTGTCAGTCAGGTTATCCAAGCTTGCTGCAGAGTTGGGTGTAGGTATTGTGACAATAGGACACACTAACGATGACGGTCAGGTAAAGTACTGTCGTATGATTGAGCAACGTGCCTCAGTTGTAGTTGATCTACAGCGTGACAAGATGTCAGAGGACAGAGAAGAGAGGAACACAACCAAACTATTAGTAACCAAGAACAGACCAGTTGGTCCAACAGGATACGCAGGGCAACTACAGTTTGACCCTGACTCCTTCACATTGAAAGAAAAGTATGCAGTATATTGACCCATTCGCAGCCTTTGCTGCTGTTATATATTTTCTAGGCGTGTTCCTACACTACGTACACGTCAGAACTATATTTTATTTCATGGAAAAACAACATGAGATGAGCCAAAGAAAAGCTATCACAAGCAGTATCTTTTGGATATTCAATACGATAGTCCTCTTGTGGTATGAGTTTACAGGAGAAGATGACCATGCGTAGAGTAGCTATGGACATAGAAACAGAATCACTTACACCAGAAAAGATTTGGTGTATATGTGCAGAAGACGTAGAGACAGGTGAGAAGGAACACTTTGTTCACCTTACCACACTACAAGAAGAGAAGGAAAGATTCATTGAGTACTGTAGCAGATACGATAGGTTTATATTTCACAATGGAATCTGTTTTGATGTTCCTATTATTAATAAACTTGTAAAGAAAGATGTCATACCTTTGACTTCAGTTATTGACACACTGATTGTCAGCAGGTTAGTCAACTTTGATCTAAAGCATGGGCATGGACTCAAGGCTTGGGGTATCAGGCTAGGTAATTACAAGATGGACTTCTCCGACTTCTCCATGTTGTCAGATGAGATGATCAAGTACTGTCATCAAGACGTAACAGTTACATTAAAAGTGTATGATAAGTTTAGGAAAACAATAGAAGATCCTGAATGGGAGTCTGCCTTGAGATGTGAACATGACATACAAATACTGTGTCAAACCATGACAGACAACGGATTCTACTTCAACAAGACCAAGGCTGAAGAGTTACTTGATGAGATAGAACAACGAAAGGCACACCTTGAGGATGCTTTTCAAGAGGACTTCCCACCCAAGCTAGAGGAAGTCAACCGTATCAAGTACAGAAAGAAAGCCGATGGTACACTGTACAGCAACGTGACCAACGCACAAAAGAAACACGCAAAGACACAGGTAGACTGGTCAAAGCAAGAGCCTGAGCTAGTCTGCTATGACTTTATAGACTTCAATCCTGCATCACCTAAGATGCGGATAGAAAGACTTTGGGAAGCAGGATGGAAACCATTTGAGAAAACTAAGGGACATTTGGATTATGAAAGAGAGTCAGCTAGAACTTTTCGCTGATATAATATCAACAAATATTATTGAGGATGGTATCCAATGTAATAAATGTGGTATAAATCAACCAGTTGATAACTTCGCTTCAATTACTTACGCTTCTGGTGCTGTTGAGTTCAAGAGAATTTGTAGTAGTTGTAGGAAAGGACAGAGTAGACTAATAGCTAAACTAAAAAGAGAAAACCCTTATCCTGATGATGACTATGAGTGTCCTATCTGTGAAAGAACAATACAAGAGATAGGTAACACAGGTCAAAAGAAACTACAGACTTGGGTGCTTGACCACTGTCATGACTCTAAGACTTTCAGAGGGTGGGTGTGTCATCATTGCAACACTGGCTTAGGTTCTTTTAAAGATAGTGTTGACATTACAGAAAAAGCTGCTATGTACCTAAAGAATCATGAGGTGAAAAATGGATGAAAGAGGACAGAAGTTTGCTAAGTATGGGTGGACTCTATCTGAGGCAAATCTTAACACACTCCCTGAGACAGCCCCTGTAGGAGGCAAACGTCTAGCAGAGTGGTTGACCCTTGAAGGTAGACGATCATCACTAGTGGAGTGGCTAGGGCACTGTGGGGACGATTCACGTATCCACGGTAGCTTTACACACGTTGGCGCATGGACAGGTAGGATGGCACACAGAAACCCTAATCAGGCTAACATACCTGCAGAGTTTCATGGTGATGCTATCACTGCTGTAGAGAAAGTGAAAGACAGATATGATGGTCAACTACGTGAGCTATGGTGTGTGCCTAAGGGTTGTTACTTGGTAGGTACAGACGCTGAGGGTATTCAGTTACGTGTACTCGCACACCTGATGAAGTCAGAGGAATACGTACACGCTATCGTGTCAGGTAAGAAGGAGGACGAGACAGACATACACAATCTAAACCGTAAAGCTCTAGGTATGTCACATGTTACTAGAGATATGGCTAAGACTTTTATCTATGCGTTCCTACTAGGGGCAGGTAATGCTAAGGTAGCACAGATACTAAAGGTCAATCAGAAAGAAGCAAAGCAAGCAGTTGAGAATTTTATGCAATCAATTCAAGGGCTTGCAAACTTGAAGAAGAAAGTAATACCCCACATAGCTAAACGTGGGTGGTTCAGAGGTCTTGATGGACGTAAGGTTATAGTACCTTCAGAGCACAAGACACTCGCAGGTATGCTTCAGAATGGTGAGTCAACCATAATGAAACATGCAGCACTTGATTGGGTACACAAAGCTAAGAGACAGTTCCTTGAGTTTAAGCTTGTGACGTGGCCTCATGACGAGTGGCAAACAGAAGTGCGTGGGCAGATGAAAGACGCTGAGTTACTTGGTGAGATACAAAGGCAATCTATTGTTGACACTGGTGTAAACTTTGGCATGATCTGCCCACTCGCAGGATCAACAGACATAGGATATAATTGGAAAGAAACACATTGATTTGGATTTTTGCACTATCACCTGTAATTTATGTCTTGACATTACAGTTAATAACGTATATGTTGAACAAACGAATCAGTAAAAAGGAGCTAAAGAATGGCTAAGAAAAGAACAAAGTATGGTGTATTTGAAGGTGACTTATATTACGCACGTATCTTCCAAGACAACATAGATGACTCAGAATACCATGAGCGTACAGAAGGACAGTTCAACACTGTGTTTGTACCTAAGGATGATGAAGAGCTACAGAAGATGGTTGACTTAGGTTTCCCTGAAGAATCAATGGGTAACCGTATGATCAAGCCAATCACTGCAGCAGACAATCGTGCAGGTATGAAACTCAAACGTCCTAACAAACACCCTTCTGGTATTGAGGACTTTGGTGGTGCGCCATCCGTTACCCACGGCACTACCAATAAACCTTGGGACTACATTGAAGACGGTGCTCTTGGTAACGGCACTAAGGCCAAGGTTAAAATCTCTATCTACGGTGAGGGTTCTACCGCCTCAGTACGTTTAGAGAAAGTGGGCATCCTTGAGCATGTACCATTTGAAGAGATGGCTGCAGAGGATCGTTGGTAACAACCCATGTACTCCTTTCGTTGTAACTGGCAGGGCTTCGGCCCTGTCCTTTTTCCCTAAGGATTAGATATGAAATACGCAGTAATGATTATGTTTGATACTGATGAGGATTACAATTACGTGCCTGAGGAATGGCCTTGTAATACTGCAGAAGGATACAAACCAAAGCTGTTTAACACTTACGAAGCAGCAGAGAAAGAATGTAGTAAGTGGAATACAGGAATCATCGTTGACTATACTGACGATATACTTAGACCAATGACACAGAAGGAACGTCAACGTGCAGAAGAACGACAACTTGCAAATACTGGTTGACGGTGATCCGTTTGCTTATCGTGCAGCTTTCTCTTGTGAAGAAAAAATTAACGGTGTTCGTGTAGTAGTTAAAGAAGTACAAGAAGCTTATGACAAAATTGATGAGCTAATAGAGACTGCACTTGAGGCAGTACTGTGGGAAGTAACTGATGACAAGTATCAGATATTCTTGACAGGTAAAGGTAACTTCAGAAAAGATATTGCTGTTACTAGAGAATACAAAGGTAACAGGAAGCAACCAAAGCCTGTATACCTTAGTGATGTTAGACAACACCTGATTGACAATTGGAAAGTTATTGTGTCCAAGGATGAAGAGGCTGATGCCTTGATTGGTATCTGGTCTAACCCTGAGAGCATTGTCATATCTATAGACAAGGACATGCTTCAGCTACCATGCACACACTACAATCCACACAGACGTACTTGGCAGACAGTTGATGAGTTTGATGGATTGAAGTTTTTCTACAAGCAAATACTTACAGGTGATGCAGCAGACAATATCCAAGGTATATATGGAGTTGGACCTAAGAAAGCTGATAAGATACTATCCGACTGTGAGACTGAACAAGACTTGTATGAAGAGTGTGTCAGAGCTTACGGTGGAGATGAAGAAAGAGTTATTGAGAACGGCAAACTATTGTGGCTAAGAAGAGAAGAAGAACAGATATGGCAACCACCCAAGTTCACAGGTTCAGATCAGGACTAGAAGAACGTAACGCTAAGTACCTTACAAAGAAACGTGTCAAGTTTGAGTACGAGACACTAAAGGTACAGTGGCGTGACTTGAGAATAAAGAAGTATACTCCTGACTTTGTTTTACCTAATGGTATCATAGTAGAAACTAAAGGACGATTCACACTACCTGATAGAAATAAACACAAGTGGATAAAAGAAATACATCCAGAGCTTGACATCAGGTTTGTTTTCAGTAATCCTTACCAAAGACTAAACAAAGGAGCAAAGATGACTTACGCTGATTGGTGTGACTACTATGGCTTTTTATTTGCTAAAGAAGTAATACCACATGACTGGATAAAAGAGAGAAAGAAGAAGATATGCTTGAACGAGGTGATCTAGAATGGTGGCAATGGTGGCTAATACTAATGATAACATTGAATACACTTATAAATGTAATAGTGTTTTTTAAACACAGGTTTAAGGGGAAGAGAGATGATTAAAGTACATCAGTACATAGATGGTCCTTATGACCACGGTGACAAGTGGACTTTACTTTGTCAGATAGAAGAGAAAGGTCTAGTGTTTGAAGAAGAAGTAACTTTTAAAGACTTCAACTCTGCCTACAATTTTATGAATAAAGTAAAAAGGTCAACTCAACCTATCCTTTACGACACAGAATCTTTTCTTTGGGTACATTAGGGCTTGACAATGTTTGATCATGATAGTAAGATAGAAGCTCTTGTCAATAACTATGGGTTAGAGTTGTTGATGGAACAGAATGATTTAGATGAGGAAGCAATCATACGTAAGTTAGTTGATGATGGAACTATCAATATGAATGATTACTTTTATTTGGATATAGAAATTCAACAATGGAAGGAACTAGAAGAGTGATTACTTTAGACGATATAAACGCATTTCAATACTACAACCAAGACCCTCTTGATATGGACAAGTATCAACAGAAAGCTGCAACTACAGCTATCTACGATCAGAAACACGCAATCATTTACCCTGCGTTAGGTCTTGCTGCTGAGGCAGGAGAGGTAGCAAACAAAGTAAAGAAGATCATGAGGGATGGCAAGCTTGACCGTGAGGGTATCGCTAGTGAGATAGGCGATTGTCTGTGGTATATAGCTGCTTTGTGTAGGGATCTAAACATTGACATGGAAACTGTAGCTTATGAAAACTTAGAGAAGTTACATAGCAGACAGAAAAGAGGAACACTACGAGGGAACGGAGACAAAAGATGAAAGACAACTACTTACCCACAGATTACCAAGCGTTCATACACACGTCACGGTACGCAAGATGGTTAGAGAAAGAACAACGCAGAGAGACTTGGGCTGAGACTGTTGAAAGATACATGACCAATGTAGTCATACCTGTCCTAGGTAAAGACAGTTTTGTCAATCAGATAGAACAAGCAATCCTTAATCTAGAAGTCATGCCAAGTATGAGAGCTATGATGACAGCAGGTAAGGCGTTGGATAGAGACAACACTTCAGGTTACAACTGCAGCTACCTACCTGTAGATGACCCTAAGTCTTTTGATGAGGCTATGTTTATCCTGTTGTGTGGCACTGGTGTAGGCTTCTCAGTTGAGCGTCAGTATATACAGAAGCTACCTGATGTACCTGACGAACTGTTTGATAGTGAGACAACAATCGTTGTTAAAGACAGTAAAGAAGGTTGGGCTAAAGCATACAGACAATTGTTAGCTTTGTTATGGTCTGGTGAAATACCTCAGTGGGATATAGGACTTGTACGTCCTGCAGGTGCTAGACTAAAGACATTCGGTGGTAGAGCTAGTGGACCTGCTCCTTTAGTTGACCTGTTCAACTTTACCATCAAGATATTCAAGGATGCACGTGGACGTAAGCTGTCATCCATTGAAGCACATGACATTATGTGTAAGATCGGTGAGGTAGTCGTAGTTGGTGGTGTCCGTAGGTCAGCAATGATCAGTCTGTCTAACTTGTCAGATGATAGGATGAGACACGCTAAGTCAGGTGATTGGTGGACTAACAACCCTCAACGTGCACTAGCTAACAACTCAGTGTCTTACACAGAGAAGCCTGATAGCTTGTCATTCATGCGTGAGTGGATGGCTTTGGTTGAATCAGGCAGTGGTGAGCGAGGTGTCTTCAACAGAGAGGCTAGTAAGAAACAAGCTGAGAAGTATGGTAGACGTGACCCTAACTACGAGTTTGGTACTAACCCTTGCAGTGAGATTATACTAAGGCCATACCAGTTCTGTAACTTAACAGAGGTTGTAGTAAGAGCCACAGATAACTTTGGTGACTTAGCTCGTAAGGTTAAGATAGCTACAACACTAGGTACTATACAATCTACTTACACTAAGTTCCCATACCTACGTAAGATATGGAAGGACAACACAGAAGAAGAGCGTCTGTTGGGTGTGTCTCTAACAGGCATAATGGATAACCCTCTATTGACAAGGACAAACAATGGACTATCAAAGAATCTCCAAAGCCTTAGACAGGTTGCAGAAAACACAAATCGTACTCTGGCTGTTAATCTTGGGATTAATCCTTCTACTGCCATTACGTGCGTTAAACCCAGTGGAACAGTCAGTCAACTTGTGGACAGTGCCTCAGGTATCCACGCACGTCATTCAAGACAGTACATTAGAACAGTAAGAGGTGATAACAAAGATCCTCTGACACAGTTCATGAAGGATCAAAAGGTTCCTAATCAACCTTGTGTTATGAAACCTGATCAGACCACAGTGTTCAGCTTTCCTATCAAGTCTCCTGCCAACGCAATAGTTACTGAGGATATGTCAGCTATTGATCAGCTTGAGATGTGGCTTATGTATCAGAGACATTGGTGTGAGCACAAACCTAGTGTTACTATTAACGTCAGAAAGGACGAGTGGTTTGAGGTTGGTGCGTTTGTTTATAAACATTTTGATGAGATGTCAGGTGTATCTTTTCTACCTTACAACGAACACACCTATCAGCAAGCACCTTACCAAGAGATAACAAAGAGAGAATATGAGACTTTATTGTCACTAATGCCAGAAAAAATTGATTGGACCCTCTTGACAGATTACGAAAAAGAGGATAGTACTAACTCAAGTCAGACGTTTGCTTGCACAGGTGATGTCTGTGAAGTAGTAGATATAGGAGTTTAGATGGAAGATGTAGTAAATAAGCCACCACACTATGGTGATGGCGAGATAGAGTGTATTGATTATATGAAGGACAACATGGACACTATGATGTTCATGGGATACCTAGAAGGTAACTGTAAGAAATACTTACATAGGTATAGATACAAGGGTAAACCATTAGAAGACCTGAAGAAGGCTAAGTGGTACTTAGATAGATTGATTCAGGAGATGGAAGGAAACTAAATGTTTACTGCTATAATTCTAGCGTGTAATGTGGGAGCTACAGACTGTAGAAGCTTTGGAACACCTAGAGTTTTTAACACAGAGAAAGAATGTCTTGTATCTTTAGAGGATGGTAAGAATCAGATCAGAGCACAAGGATGGATGGTCATGGATTCTCACTGTCATATGTGGGGATCTAAGGTATAAAAAAGGGGAGCTACTTAGGCTCCCTTACTTCTTTCTTTTCTTTCCTGATGCTGTTGTGGACCAAGATACTCTCTTCGGTCCTTTCTTTTTGGCAGCTTCCTTCTTGGAGATTCTTCCTGCCACCGACTTCGGGCGACAGGCTGGATCCGGACGCTTG
>Ga0213859_10000433_pt1 | contig 19031 bp, 9 predicted proteins | sample PICome_2_FD_160133 | JGI IMG/M metagenome (GOLD analysis project Ga0213859, IMG submission 160133) | Coastal seawater microbial communities near Pivers Island, North Carolina, United States - PICO304 | ecosystem: Environmental > Aquatic > Marine > Coastal | place: USA: North Carolina | collected...
ATCTGAATTTATTATTTCTTGTCTTTTTGTTTTAATTTCTAAATCTTTTACAATTGCAAAAAAATCATTTGAATCATATTTTCTTGCATAAAATGAAACAGTAACATCATCATCGGTCATTTTATTGGCAATTATATTTGTGATGGTATAACTTGTGTTTGGTCCTGATTTAAATATAGGAAACCCATATGCTGTATTTGTATCAGAATCCAAATAATTAACATATGGGACATATTTTTGTAATGATTTTGTTTCTATTTTTGTTGCAGATTTAATATTTAATGTCATAAGTAATAATTGTATTTCATATAAACTCTACTATCAGCAGTGCAACTGTTACAGTAGCTTGAATAAATTCTTGCACTAAATTCTATAAAAAAATCATCAGGAAATGATAATGAACTTTGAGTGTGAGTTGGTATCCCATAAGTACCATCATTATTTCCTGTATCACCCTGTCTTAAAAAATACCAACCAACATTACTGAAAGTTAATGTTCCGTACCAAAATCCTTTATAATTTGGACTGGGTCCTTCTGCCCAATTACTAATATTTTGTATTAGTGTACCTGATGCATTCCAAACTCTCCATTCATTATACTGATAAGAAGTAGAAACTGTACTTGGCGCTCTATAATGTATAGCACCTAGAAATTGTGTTTTACCTATGTCTCCCCAAAATTGTTTTAAAACTTCTACTTGGTCACCTCCCCAACACATTCTACTATGATAAAAATCCATTTCTGAAGTAGTAGAACATCTAATTAACAAACCATTATTATTTGTAGAATTATAATAATTTTGCATACTGCTTGTTTGCAAACCTGCAAGATAATTATGATTATTACATGCTACATAAGTAAAAACGCCTTCTGTTCTAGATCCATCTGGCCAAGCAGAAGCATTTCCTACATAATCACCTCCACTATTATTTTTATAATTAGTTGTGTTGTTTTGAGCGCTTAATCCTCCCGATATATAGTAAACAGCGCCTGATAAAGGAGGATAAGTATTATCGTACCAACCATGATGTTTTATACCTGTTTCTTTAGTATCTGGTAAAACTTGATTAATATAGTTTTCAGATGAATGATAATAATTACCCATTATGATAATTCCTCATATGAATAAACAACATCTAAATTACTCGCACTTCCATATATTTTCAACATATCATTTTCTTCTAAATAAATTTGATTATCCTTTGATAAAATAATTATCGATGAATCTGCTGGAACAGGAACGGATTTAACTATATTAAATGCCACAGAATTTTTATATAATACTAGAGTTACTTCAGCTGTATTTCCTCCATTATTATTTGCAACTTGTAACATAAAAATTTTTAAAATTTTTCCAGATCCTCTATAATTGCCAATAAGTGCAGTTTCTGTTGTTGTGACAGATGCACCTCCTGACTTACTATATAACTTAGTAGATGAAAATATATTAGGATTTGACATTTATAATTTTCTCTTTAAAATATGTTAGACATAGCATATGCGGATGATCTTATTTTTTCATGTATGCTAGAATCTAATATTTGCAATTCCGTAGAACTGATTGCTTTACCTACTAAACCTTGAGTTGTTTGGTTTGTGGTCAATTGATTATTTGCATCACGATAATATAGACTACCAATTTTTAAACTTGTTTGATTATCATTTATCTCTCCAGGTAAATTTACAGTACCACTAGCACCATCTGATATATTTTCAGCAGCGATACCTAACCATGTAGGAGGTTCTAGATTCGATATGATATATGATTTACCAGAATCAGGGCTACCTGCATCATCTTCTCTAAATACTCCAACTATAGCGTGTGATTCTGTTATAGAAACAGAATATCCAAAATAATCACTTGCCGATGTATCATAAGCATTAGGATTATCTAGAGTATAAAGTAGATTTCCAGTCGAAGTGCTATAGATATATGCTTTACCAGAATCAGTGCCACCAGCATCATCTTCTCTATATGCTCCAACTATAGCATATGATTCGGATATAGAAACGGACCAACCAAAAAAATCACTTGCTGATGTATCATAAGCATTAGGATTATCTAGAGTATAAAGTAGATTTCCAGTCGAAGTGCTAAAAATATATGCTTTACCAGAATTAGTGCCACCAGCATCACCTTCTACATATGCTCCAACTATAGCATATGATTCGGATATAGAAATAGATTGTCCAAACCGATCATTTGCTGATGTACCATAAGCATTAGGATTATCTAGAGTATAAAGTAAATTTCCTGTTGAATTATCATAAATATATGCTTTACCAGAATCAGTGCCACCAGCATCATCTTCTTTAAATGCTGAAACTATAGCATATGATTCGGATATAGCAACTGATAGGCCAAAATTATCACTAATTGATGTACCATAAGCATTAGGATTATCTAGAGTATAAAGTAGATTTCCAGTCGAAGTGCTAAAAATATATGCTTTACCAGAAGAAACTCCACCAGCATCATCCTCTGCTGGTGCTCCAACTATAGCATATGATTCGGATATAGAAACAGAATATCCAAAATTATCATCACTTGATGTATCATAAGCATTAGGATTATCTAGAGTATAAAGTAAATTTCCTGTTGAATTATCATAAATATATGCTTTACCAGAATCAGTGCCACCAGCATCATCTTCTCTATATGTTCCAACTATAGCATATGATTCTGTTATAGAAACAGACCAACCAAACCGATCATTTCCTGATGTACCATAAGGATTAGGATTATCTAATGTATAGAGTAGATTTCCTGTTGAATTATCATAAATATATGCTTTACCAGAATTAGTGCCACCAGCATCATCCTCTGAATATGTTCCAACTATAGCATATGATTCTGTTATAGAAACAGACCAACCAAAAAGATCACTTGTTGATATACCATAAGGATTAGGATTATCTAAAGTAGTAATAATCAATTCTTTACTTGAGTTATTTGTAATTTTACCATCTGATTTTAAAAATACTAATTGTCCTGCTGTAATTGGTGATGCGGTAATAAATTGTTTTAATGACTGACTGACATTGACATTGCCGGGCACCCATTCACTGTTTGCATTATTCCACAATAATGCTTGTCCATCTGATGGAGTACTTGAAACTGTATCAACATCAGAAAGTGAATTTATACTGCGACTAGCTAATCTTGCATCTACTTTTGCATCTGTATAAAAGAAATTTGTATTTCCTTCAGTTAAATCATCTGCATTTGTTGAACCTGCTTGTTGCCATGCGGTTCCATCCCAGATATAAAGAATATTTGTATCCGTAGCAAATGCCATATCACCTGGATTATTTCCAAGTATGGGTAAGTAAGATACATCATAATATACTGTAACCTTGCCGACTACTGCAGAACCATCTTCAACAACTAATTCTGCAGTTCCGGCAACTTCTTGAATTTTATTTTTAAAACTAGGAGTGTTTTCGACATATGTTGCTAAATCTTGAGGAACAAATTTGTCATTCACTTGATCATACACCAAACACATCTGATTTACCATGGCAGGAATTGGTCTCAATTCAATTTGTTGAGCGTGTCTCTCTTGACTGTGCTGGCCATATATGATATAATTACCATTCACATTAGTTTGTACTTCTAGGTCTTGAACTCTAATTGCTCCTCCCATGGCAGAATGAAAACCACACTGATAGTATAATGTATCTGGTGCATCACTAGGAACCGTAATTGTTAACGTACCATTTTGAGTTCTAGATCCAGTCACACCATCTGTGTATTCACCCACATATTGCCCTGAGACATAATTACCACCATTATCAGTAGTTAAATAAAATGGATGTCCAGTTGCATTTACATTTATTGTATATGTTCCACCTCTATACCATGGACCAAGTGTCACATTATGTCCCATATTAGTGCCTGTAAATGCCTGATTGTTGGGATCGCTCACGAATGACCATGCTCCAAAACCCATATTTACAACAAAGTAAGAAATATTGTTCGGAGCAACTAAAGTAGGAGGTGTTATGGTACTCGGAACATTAACAGTAAGTCTTGTTATAGTCATATTATTTCCAGAATTTATATCAGGATGACTATCTACTACTGTACTATAATTTACCCAACTGATTAAATTATCATCACCAGCACCTTCAATCCACTTTAATTTAAATGAATGAGTTTGTGTCATATCTCCATGCACATTACTCGCATAATTATTGATTTGATATGTACCTTGTCTATAAAGGGGTACAACCGATTGAGGTTGATTTGTAATTGTTGTTCTAGCATAAGGTAAACTACTTGTTTCCCAAGTCCAAAGCCATGTATTACCATGACCTGCCGTAGTATCATCAACTTGTATTTCAAGTGTTTCGGGAGCAATATTTAAATCAAAATTTAATAAATTATCTGAGGCTAACTCTCTATCACCGAAACTGATCGTTGAACTAGGATCTAATTGAACACCCTTTAAAATTGCCATTTAACTTATTCCTAAAAAAATTATTGTGTTTAGAATATTTATTTTTTTTTGTTTATTCTAATGTTTTTAACCTATTAGGTAACAGCCGATATGCGAATAATTATTATTATACCAACCATAATTGTCATATGAATACCACTCTAAATAATCCCCTGCACTCATTTCAAATATTCCTACCATTGATGCACTTGTACCATGATTAGTAGTTTGAGCAGTTCTCAATTGTGCATATTGTTGAATTCCATTTATATAAAAATGCATTCTAAGAGTTCCTGCACTGCTTGTACCTATGTTACCCATCCACGAATAGTATAAACCTGTGATGGGAGCATTAAATCTTGTTCTTTCGTTGCCATCAGGACTAACATGCGTGATATGATTTCCTATATTCACAAAAATTGTATTTGATCTAGCAAAACGGTTTACTGTACTAGGTGTGATGTTAGATCCGTAAAAAGCAGGCACATTTGGATTCTGAACCCACCCACCTTCTGTAATTCCCCACAACTTTGTATTACCGCTATAGATTGCTAACTGATCACTTGTCGCATTATCTTCTGAAGAATTTGTAGTACCGATTATTGGAGAATTCTCTGCTCTAATTTCAAAATTATGATTTGGTCCATAAAAAAATTGTGAATCAATTCCACTTTTTCTCTGAATCATTACATTACCATTCATTTTAAAATAAGAATCAGCCATAGTTATCCTGTTACGTTTAAAACACCATTTGCTGAAATAAATGTATTTCCAGTCACATCTAATTCCGAAATAACATTTAATATACCATTTACTGTTACATTAGGTAAAACAATAGGTCCGTTTAAGAGAGTACTGTAGCCAGTTTCAACTTCTAAATCTTGATCATATAATATTTTATTTGTTTGTAATATTGGATTTTTGTATGACATATTTTTTATCTTTCTGGCCAAGAATTAAATACTAAATTTCCACTTTCATCTATCGTAGGAGCATTCATGTTACCTAATTCTATTTCTTGTGGAATATTTCTGAGTGCTATTCTATAATTGATTAAATCAGTATTGTCAATTCCCATTTCTGTATTTCTTTGGACTTCCCAATCTGTCTGAGTGAGAAGATTATCTCTCTCAATACGTAGCAAACGTAGTGGTTCGGCTGCTTCAAGTTCTGCTATTTTTGCTTGGATTTCTTCTTTTGATGGATAATCTTCATTTAACCATAATATGTTATCGTAATCATCTATGGTATCTGTAGGACACGGAAATGATTTCCACAAACCTCTAAAATGTTCATTTAAAACTTTACCTAAACTCATCTTGGCATTACCTCATAAACTACTATTGAAGAAATAAATTGTTGATTTCTAGGTTCATTATCTGATGTATTCGGGTTAAAATAAACAAATGGTCTTTCCGTGCTTGAACCGTTTGCGGGTTTCCATCCAAAATATATGGAAGATGCTCCTGCTGGTGGTGTTGACCAATAACCAGTTCCAATAATTATTGTTACTTGCTGAGTACCACTCCATGCGCCATCATATTGATATCCACAACCAAACTGCCAGGTTGAATTTAACTTCATTCCGACTCCACAATTTCCTGATTCAAAGTCAGCACCGTAAACAGTGCAAGTTGCAAATATATCTGTATCACTTCTCAATTTTGTAAAATTATCACCAAATAATGTAGATTCCGCAGATGTGGATACTGCAACTCTAGTGCCATTTTGTATAACAAAAGATTGTATTATATGCCCAGCAGGAAAAGTAGCACCTGATAATGCAGTATTAATTGCATTACTATGCATTAAAACATTTCCGCCAATCTCAGGTTCTGCACTGCCTGTCTGTGTTACTACTGTTTTTCCATTTATTTTTATTTCTGCCATATTAACTTACAAATGTAAATGTAACTTCTCCTGGACCATTATTGGTTCCATTATTTGTATATGAATTCATACTGTAACTACCTCCACCCAATAAAGTAGTATCATCCGAAGTAGAACCAAGTCTAGCATAAGTAGAATTTCCACCCCACCATCCTCCGCCTCCGCCGGCCGCACCACCATCTCTACCTGTTGCACCTCCACCACCGAATCCTCCATTTGTAACCTTAGATGCAGTAGTTGCTCCATCTTCAACTCTCCAATTACCTCCAATTGGAGATGTAGAATTTAATGCTCTTCCACCCAAAGGTTGATTTGAATTTAGATAGTTTATGGTTCCATCTTCTCCATCTGAAGACCATCCACCTCCGCCACCGCCTGGCCAATAATACCCAATACTAGTAGTATATGATGAACTATACCAACTACCATCTCCTCCATCCGATATTAGGTCTCCTTTGCCAGCACCTGGTGCAAATGCATTGCGATTACTATTGCTGCTATTAGGTGAATTTTGTGACTGTCCTGCTCCACCACCTGCAACTAACAATGGCAACCATATTCCCATTCTGAATACTGCAATGAAACTTGCTCCCCCTCCTCCAGCATGTTGTGCATCATAATAATTTCCTTTTTGTCCGCAAACAATTTTTAATATTTCTCCTGAATACAAAATTGATGAACTAGTCAATGATATTCCTAGACCTGCATATGTAGCATCACCTCCTCGACTTCCTTTTACTGTATAGTTATATGTACCTGTTCTAGGAACTTTAAATAATTGAACACCGGCAATGACATTAAAATAATCAGTATTCTGTAACCAAATGTTGGATGATGATTCATTTGCGTATTGTGTTATTGCTTGAGATAAGGTGGGTCCATAACACCCAACATTTACGCTACAGGAATTAAAATTAATTGTTCCAGTAAATTCATAAAAATCTTCTTCTTTTATGTTAGTGTTTATTTTAGGATTATCATTTCCTGTTTGTGTGAATAATGTTTTATTTCCCATTTTAATTACAGCCATTAGGTCATCTCCAAAATACTTAATGCAAAATCTAAAGATGTATTTGAATCACACTTTGCTTTTATAATGTCTGTAGTTTGTAAAACCAATTTTTGTCCTTGAAAAACTTCTAATGATGAATTTTGAGGAATAGCAACTTCATTCATCAAGGCAACCGTTTCATTAGTTTCTGAATCAATTGTATCTGTTTCCAAATAAACAGTAGCTTTAATTGTAGCAGTTGATTTATTACTCAATATCATACCTAAAACAATTGATGTAGTTGATGCAGGTACCGTGTAAATATTTGTATTTGCATTACTCGGTAAATCAGATTTAGTTTTTACTTTAAAAACGTTTGCCATTTATTATCCTAATGCTATAGAAAGCGCAATTATATCATCAAGTAGAGCAACTTGTGAATTATTGACTGTAATATTTCCATTTGATACCGCAATGCTACCATTGCTAACATTTATATTACCGATCATAGTCAATGTAGTTGGATTTGAAGTTGCATCTATTTTAAGATCATCAGATCCTCCAAGAGTGAGAGAACCTGTTTTATATTGTAAAGTATTTATAGATCCAGTAGATACAATAGAATTTCCTGAACTGCCTGATGTTCCAGCACTACCAGATGATCCAGAACTTGCGTAAGATAATCCAGAAGTTCCTGAGGATCCTGATGTACCCGTTGATCCAGATGATCCAGCAGATCCATTTTCACTACTACCACCAAATGTTAGATGAGCATATCCAGTTTGCGGAGATGAGAAATAAACCTTGACCAAATCATTAGTTGTGAATTGTATTGCTTCAGTTTCAATTTTATTATAATTAAAATCGGTTACCAATACTTGTAGAGGTCTGGTATTAAATCCATGATGTAATGTCCAAACAGTCGATGGCGAGGAAACCGTTTTAACTGAAGCACTACCATCTCTACCAGATGAACCTGAAGTTCCAGCACTACCAGATGATCCTGAAGTTCCAGCAGATCCTGCACTACCAGATGAACCTGATGTTCCAGAACTTCCAGAGGATCCAGAACTTCCGGATGATCCTGATGTTCCAGATGATCCTGAAGTTCCAGCACTACCAGCACTACCGGATGTTCCAGCACTACCGGATGTTCCAGCAGATCCAGATGATCCTGAACTTGCATAAGTTAATCCGGAAGATCCTGAAGTTCCAGCACTACCTGCTGAACCAGCACTTCCAGCACTTCCAGATGATCCAGAACTTGCGTAAGTTAATCCGGAAGTTCCAGAAGATCCTGAACTTCCAGAAGATCCATTTTCACTACTACCGCCATATGTTAAATGAGCATATCCAGTCTGCGGAGATGAGAAATAAACTTTAACTAGATTATTGGTAACAAATTGAACAGCTTCTGTTTCAATTTTATTGTAGTTAAAATCTGTTACTAGAACTTGTAGAGGCCTGGTATCGAATCCATGATGTAATGTCCAAACAGTAGATGGTGTAGAAACTGTTTTAATAGAAGAACTACCATCTCTACCGTCACGACCAGATGATCCTGAAGTTCCTGATGATCCTGTGGTCCCAGATGATCCGGAAGATGATTGTCCAAAAGTTACAGCAACATATCCAGTTAAACTATAAGGAAATTCAACAGTTAGTGTGTTCTGATCGACAAAATTTAAATGATAATCTTGTAAAACTTCAAAATTACTATCTGTAACGATAGTATTTACAGGTCTTGACGATAAATTGTGATTAACTGTCCATAATGTTGATGCAACTGTTTGATTATGTACAAAACTTCCTCCATCTCTACCTGATGAACCAGAAGTTCCAGATGATCCAGTTCTTCCTGTTGAACCAGAAGTTCCAGATGATCCAGTTCTTCCTGTTGAACCAGAAGTTCCAGATGATCCAGAAGTTCCAGAACTACCTGATGATCCAGTTCTTCCTGTTGAACCAGAAGTTCCAGATGATCCAGAAGTTCCAGAAGATCCTGAAGTTCCAGATGATCCAGAAGTTCCAGAAGATCCTGAAGTTCCAGAAGATCCTGAACTTGCATCACGGCCAGAAGATCCTGAACTTGCATAAGTTAAACCGGAAGATCCTGAAGTTCCTGCACTTCCAGACGATCCTGAACTTCCAGAAGATCCATTCTCACTACTGCCGCCAAATGTTAGATGAGCATATCCAGTTTGAGGTGTACTGAAATAAACTTTTACTATATTATTCGTGGTGAATTGAATTGCTTCAGTTTCAATCTTGTTGTAATTAAAATCGGTTACTAATACCTGCAAAGGTCTAGTATTGAAACCATGATGCAATGTCCAAACAGTCGATGGAGAAGAGACTGTTTTAACACTTGAACTTCCATCTCTACCAGATGAGCCTGAAGTTCCAGCAGATCCAGCACTGCCAGATGATCCTGAAGTTCCAGCACTGCCAGATGATCCTGAAGATCCAGCACTTCCAGATGATCCTGAAGATCCAGCACTTCCAGATGATCCTGAAGATCCAGCACTGCCAGCACTACCAGATGATCCAGTACTACCAGACGTTCCCGCAGATCCAGAAGATCCTGAACTTGCGTAAGTTAATCCCGAAGATCCTGAAGTTCCAGAACTTCCAGCACTACCGGATGTTCCCGCAGATCCAGAAGATCCAGAACTTGCGTAAGTTAATCCAGAAGATCCTGAAGTTCCAGTACTACCAGAAGATCCATTTTCACTACTACCGCCATATGTTAAATGAGCATATCCAGATTGTGGAGTAGAAAAATAAACCTTAATCAAATTATTCGTAGTGAATTGTACAGTTTCTGTTTCAATTTTATTGTAGTTAAAATCTGTTACTAAAACTTGTAGAGGCCTTGTGTTGAATCCATGATGCAATGTCCAAACGGTCGATGGTGTAGAAACTGTCTTGACAGATGAACTTCCATCTCTACCAGATGAACCTGATGTTCCAGCACTACCGGATGAACCTGAAGTTCCAGAAGAAGCATCTCCAAATGTTACAGCAACATAACCAGTTTCAGGTGTTGGAAAATTAATTTCAATGGTATTACTATCAACAAATGACGCATCACCATTTAATATTAAATTATAATTTAAATCAGTGATGACAAAATTTAATGGTCTTGTATTTAAATTATGATTTACTGTCCATGTTGTTGATGCTGATCCTTGAGTATGAATATAAGATCCACCATCTCTACCTGATGATCCAGAAGTTCCTGCGCTGCCTGATGATCCAGTTCTTCCTGTTGAACCAGAAGTTCCAGAAGTTCCAGCACTTCCAGAAGATCCTGAACTTCCAGAAGTTCCAGCACTTCCAGAAGTTCCAGAAGATCCTGAACTTGCATCACGGCCAGAAGATCCTGAACTTGCATAAGTTAAACCAGAAGTTCCAGAAGTTCCAGCACTTCCAGACGATCCTGAACTTCCGGAAGATCCATTTTCACTACTACCACCAAACGTTAAATGAGCATATCCAGTTTGCGGAGATGAAAAGTAAACCTTAACCAAATTATTCGTGGTGAATTGAATTGCTTCAGTTTCAATCTTGTTGTAATTAAAATCGGTTACCAATACTTGTAGAGGTCTGGTATTGAAACCGTGATACAATGTCCAAACGGTCGATGGTGTGGAAACTGTCTTGACAGATGAACTTCCATCTCTACCAGATGAGCCTGAAGTTCCTACACTACCGGATGAACCTGATGTTCCTGCACTACCGGATGAACCTGATGTTCCTGCACTACCGGATGAACCTGAAGTTCCTGTACTACCGGATGAGCCTGAAGTTCCTGTACTACCGGATGATCCGGCACTACCTGAAGATCCTTGACCTATCGAAATTACTGCATAACCTGTTTGAGGATTACTAAAAGAAATTGTTAAATTATTTGCATCATTATAAAAAATATCATCTGAATTTAATAAATTGTAGTTTAAATCTGTTATTCCTACAATGACTAATCTATTAGATAAACCATGATTTACTGTCCATGTTGTTGATGCAGATCCTTGAGTGTGAATATAAGATCCACCATCTCTACCTGATGAACCCGAAGTTCCAGCAGATCCAGTACTACCAGATGAACCTGAAGTTCCTGCACTACCAGATGAACCTGAAGTTCCTGCACTACCAGATGAACCTGAAGTTCCTGCACTACCAGATGATCCAGCAGATCCAGATGATCCTGAACTTGCGTAAGTTAATCCGGAAGTTCCTGAAGATCCAGATGATCCAGCAGATCCATTTTCATTACTACCGCCAAATGTTAGATGGGCATATCCAGTTTGTGGAGAAGAGAAATAAACTTTTACTATATTATTCGTAGTAAATTGTACGGCTTCAGTTTCAATTTTATTGTAGTTAAAATCTGTCACTAGAACTTGTAGAGGCCTAGTATTAAATCCGTGATGTAGTGTCCAAACGGTTGATGGTGTAGAAACAGTTTTGACACTTGAACTTCCATCTCTACCTGAAGATCCTGAAGTACCAGAAGATCCAGCAGATCCAGCACTACCTGCAGATCCAGCAGATCCAGCACTACCTGCAGATCCAGCAGATCCAGAACTTGCGTAAGTCAAACCTGATGAGCCTGATGTGCCAGCACTACCAGATGATCCAGTAGATCCAGATGATCCTGAACTTGCGTAAGTCAAACCTGATGAGCCTGATGTACCAGCACTACCAGATGAACCCGAAGTTCCAGAAGAACCATTTTCACTACTACCACCAAACGTTAAATGAGCATATCCAGTTTGCGGAGAACTAAAATAAACTTTAACTAGATTATCGGTAACAAATTGTATAGCTTCTGTTTCAATTTTATTATAGTTAAAATCTGTTACCAATACCTGCAAAGGTCTGGTATTGAAACCATGGTACAATGTCCAAACAGTCGATGGCGAGGAAACTGTCTTGACAGATGAACTTCCATCTCTACCAGATGATCCTGAAGTTCCTACACTACCGGATGAACCTGATGTTCCTGAAGATCCAGCACTTCCAGCACTAGCAGATGATCCTGAAGTTCCAGCACTTCCAGCACTACCTGCAGATCCGGCAGAACCAGAACTTGCGTATGTTAATCCAGATGAGCCTGATGTACCAACACTTCCAGATGAACCCGAAGTTCCAGAAGAACCATTTTCACTACTACCGCCATAAGTTAAATGAGCATATCCGGTTTGTGGTGATGAGAAATAAACTTTAACTAGATTATCGGTAACAAATTGTATAGCTTCTGTTTCAATTTTATTATAATCGAAATCAGTAATTAAAACTTGTAAAGGTCTGGTATTGAAACCATGGTACAATGTCCAAACATTAGATGAAGAAGAAACGGTTTTAACACTTGAACTTCCATCTCTACCAGATGAACCTGAACTTGCATAAGTTAATCCAGAAGATCCTGAAGTTCCAGCACTTCCAGATGATCCTGAACTTCCAGATGATCCTGAACTTCCAGATGAACCACTCTCACCACTGCCGCCATAAGTTAAATGAGCATATCCGGTTTTTGGTGATGAGAAATATATTTTAACTAAATTATCAGTTACGAATTGAACTGCTTCAGTTTCAATTTTATTATAATTGAAATCGGTAGTTAAAACTTGTAAAGGCCTTGTGTTGAATCCATGGTACAATGTCCAAACATTGGATGGCGAGGAAACCGTTTTAACTGAAGTACTACCATCTCTACCAGATGAACCTGAAGTTCCAGTAATACCAGATGTTCCCGAAGTTCCGGAAGAACCATTTTCACTACTACCACCAAACGTTAAATGAGCATATCCAGTTTGCGGAGAACTAAAATAAACTTTAACTAAATCCTCAGTAACAAATTGTATAGCTTCTGTTTCGATTTTATTATAATCGAAATCAGTAATTAAAACTTGTAAAGGTCTGGTTTTAAATCCGTGATATAAATTCCAAACTGTAGATGGTGTTGAAACTGTTTTGACCGATGAACTTCCATCTCTACCAGATGAACCAGCAGATCCAGCACTACCAGCAGATCCAGCACTGCCAGCAGATCCAGCACTGCCAGCAGATCCAGCACTACCGGCAGATCCAGCACTACCGGCAGATCCAGCAGATCCTGAACTTGCGTATGTTAATCCAGATGTTCCAGAAGATCCTGAACTTCCAGAAGATCCAGATGATCCAGAAGAACCATTTTCACTACTACCGCCATAAGTTAAATGAGCATATCCGGTTTTTGGTGATGAGAAATATATTTTAACTAAATCATCAGTAACAAATTGTATGGCTTCTGTTTCAATTTTATTATAGTTGAAATCAGTAATTAAAACTTGTAAAGGTCTGGTTTTAAATCCATGGTACAATGTCCAAACATTGGATGGTGTTGAAACTGTTTTAACTGTTGAACTACCATCACGACCAGATGAACCTGAACTTGCGTAAGTCAAACCTGATGAACCTGAAGTTCCAGCACTTCCAGATGTTCCAGCGCTTCCAGCAGATCCTGAACTTCCAGAAGAACCATTTTCACTACTACCACCATAAGTTAAATGTGCATATCCGGTTTGTGGAAAACTAAAATAAATTTTAACTAAATTATCAGTTACGAATTGAACTGCTTCAGTTTCAATTTTATTATAGTTAAAATCAGTTACAAATACTTGTAAAGGTCTTGTATGAAATCCATGGTAAAGTGTCCAAACAGTCGATGGTGTTGAAACTGTTTTAACTGTTGAACTACCATCTCTACCTGAAGATCCTGAAGATCCTGTACTACCAGATGATCCTGTGGTTCCAGATGAACCACTTTCACTACTACCGCCAAACGTTAAATGAGCAAATCCAGTTTGCGGAGATGAGAAATAAACCTTGACCAAATCATCAGTAACAAATTGTATAGCTTCTGTTTCAATTTTATTATAATTCAAATCGGTAATTAAAACTTGTAAAGGTCTGGTTTTAAATCCATGGTACAATGTCCAAACAGTCGATGGCGAGGAAACCGTTTTAACTGAAGTACTACCATCTCTACCAGATGAACCTGAAGATCCGGATGAACCAGCACTACCTGCTGAACCAGCACTACCTGCTGAACCAGCACTACCTGCTGAACCAGCACTACCAGCACTACCTGCTGAACCAGCAGATCCTGAACTTGCATAAGTTAATCCCGAAGATCCTGAAGTTCCAGCACTTCCAGCAGATCCTGAACTTCCAGAAGAACCATTTTCACTACTACCACCATAAGTTAAATGTGCATATCCAGATTGTGGTGATGAAAAATATATTTTAACTAAATCATCAGTAACAAATTGTATGGCTTCTGTTTCAATTTTATTGTAGTTGAAATCAGTTATTAATACCTGTAAAGGTCTGGTATTAAATCCATGATATAAATTCCAAACTGTAGATGGTGTGGAAATAGTTTTGACACTTGAACTTCCATCTCTACCAGATGATCCTGAAGTTCCTGTACTACCAGATGATCCAGCACTTCCAGCAGATCCAGTTTTTCCTGTCGAGCCAGAAGTTCCAGAAGAAGCATCTCCAAATGTTACAGCAACATAACCAGAAATTGCAGAAATAAAATTAATCTCAATCGTATTATTATCAATGTAAGTTACATCATCGTTTACAATTAATCTATAATTAGAATCTGTTATAACAATATTAACTGGTCTTGTATTTAAATTATGGTTTACTGTCCATGTTGTTGATGCTGATCCTTGAGTATGAATATAAGATCCACCATCTCTACCTGATGATCCTGAACTTGCGTAAGTTAATCCCGAAGATCCTGAAGTTCCAGATGATCCAGATGATCCAGTACTACCAGAAGATCCATTTTCACTACTACCACCATAAGTTAAATGAATATAACCAGTTTGAGGTGAACTAAAATAAACTTTAACTATATTATCAGTAACAAATTGTATAGCTTCTGTTTCAATTTTATTGTAGTTAAAATCTGTTACTAGAACTTGTAAGGGCCTTGTGTTGAATCCATGATGCAATGTCCAAACAGTCGATGGTGTAGAAACTGTTTTAACTGTTGAACTACCATCACGACCAGATGAACCTGATGTTCCAGCACTACCTGCTGAACCAGCACTACCTGCGCTTCCTGCGCTGCCTGCACTTCCAGCACTACCAGAAGATCCTGAACTTGCATAAGTTAATCCAGATGATCCTGAAGTTCCAGAAGATCCAGATGATCCTGAAGATCCTGAAGATCCAGCACTACCAGATGATCCTGAACTTGCGTAAGTTAATCCAGAAGATCCTGAAGTTCCAGAACTTCCAGTACTACCAGATGAACCATTTTCACTACTACCACCAAATGTTAGATGGGCATATCCAGTTTGCGGAGAACTAAAATAAACTTTAACCAAATTATTCGTGGTGAATTGTATAGCTTCTGTTTCAATTTTATTATAGTTGAAATCAGTTACCAATACTTGTAGAGGTCTGGTATTAAATCCATGATATAAATTCCAAACTGTAGATGGTGTGGAAATAGTTTTGACACTTGAACTTCCATCTCTACCAGATGATCCTGAAGTTCCGGATGAACCAGCACTACCAGATGAACCAGCACTACCAGATGATCCTGTAGATCCAGAAGATCCTGCACTACCAGCACTGCCTGATGATCCTGCAGATCCAGAAGATCCAGAAGATCCTGCACTACCGGCACTACCGGCACTACCGGCACTACCAGATGATCCTGCAGATCCAGAAGATCCAGAACTTGCATAAGTTAATCCCGAAGATCCTGAAGTTCCAGAACTTCCAGCACTACCAGATGATCCAGCAGATCCAGAAGATCCAGAACTTGCGTAAGTTAATCCCGAAGATCCTGAAGTTCCAGATGATCCTGTAGTTCCAGATGAACCATTTTCACTACTACCACCAAATGTTAGATGAGCATATCCAGTTTGCGGAGATGAGAAATAAACCTTGACCAAATCATTCGTAGTGAATTGTATAGCTTCTGTTTCAATTTTATTGTAGTTAAAATCGGTAATTAAAACTTGTAAAGGTCTGGTATTAAAACCATGATGTAAATTCCAAACTGTAGATGGCGTGGAAACTGTTTTAACCGATGAACTACCATCACGACCAGATGATCCTGAAGTACCCGAAGATCCAGAAGTTCCAGAAGTTCCAGAAGAAGCATCCCCAAATGTTACAGCAACATAACCAGTTTCAGGTGTTGGAAAATTAATTTCAATTGTATTACTATCAACATATAATACATCACTATTTAATATCAAATTATAATTTGAATCGGTAATTGCGATATTAACAGGTCTTGTATTTAAATTATGGTTTACTGTCCATGTTGTTGATGCTGATCCTTGAGTATGAATATAAGATCCACCATCTCTACCTGATGATCCAGAAGTTCCGGAAGTTCCTGCACTACCAGTTGATCCTGAAGTTCCTGCACTACCTGCACTTCCAGATGAACCTGCACTACCAGCAGAACCTGCGCTTGCATCACGTCCAGATGAACCTGAACTCGCATAAGTTAATCCAGAAGATCCTGAAGTTCCAGAACTTCCAGCACTTCCAGACGATCCTGAACTTCCGGAAGATCCATTTTCACTACTACCACCAAACGTTAAATGAGCAAATCCAGTTTGAGGTGTTGAGAAGTAAACTTTGACCAAATTATCAGTCACAAATTGAACAGCTTCTGTTTCAATCTTATTAAAATTCGAGTCGGTAACTAGAACTTGTAGAGGTCTGGTATTAAATCCATGATATAAATTCCAAACTGTAGATGGCGAGGAAACTGTTTTAACTGAAGTACTACCATCTCTACCAGATGATCCTGAAGTGCCAGAAGATCCGGCAGATCCAGCACTACCTGCAGATCCGGCAGATCCAGCACTACCTGCAGATCCTGCAGATCCAGCACTACCAGATGATCCTGCAGATCCAGCACTACCAGATGATCCTGCAGATCCAGCACTACCTGCAGATCCTGCACTGCCTGCACTACCTGCACTACCAGATGATCCAGAACTTGCATAAGTTAATCCCGAAGATCCTGAAGTTCCAGAACTTCCAGCACTACCAGATGATCCAGCAGATCCAGAAGATCCAGAACTTGCGTAAGTTAATCCAGAAGATCCTGAAGTTCCAGAACTTCCAGCACTACCAGATGAACCATTCTCACTACTGCCGCCATAAGTTAAATGAGCAAATCCGGTTTGCGGTGAACTAAAATATATTTTTACTAAATTATCAGTAGTGAATTGTATAGCTTCTGTTTCAATTTTATTGTAATTAAAATCAGTTACTAATACTTGTAGAGGTCTAGTATTAAATCCATGATATAAATTCCAGACAGTGGATGGCGAGGAAACTGTTTTAACTGAAGTAATACCATCTCTACCAGATGATCCTGAAGTGCCAGAAGATCCTGATGAACCTGCTGAACCAGCACTACCAGATGATCCTGCACTACCTGCACTACCAGATGATCCTGCACTACCTGCACTACCTGCACTTCCAGATGAACCTGCTGAACCAGCACTACCAGATGATCCTGCACTACCTGCACTACCAGATGATCCTGCACTACCAGATGAACCTGATGATCCAGAAGATCCAGATGAACCTGATGATCCAGAAGATCCAGATGAACCTGATGATCCAGCACTACCTGCACTTCCAGATGAACCTGTAGATCCAGCACTACCTGCAATACCAGATGATCCAGAACTTGCATAAGTTAAACCTGATGATCCTGAAGTTCCAGCACTTCCAGCACTACCAGAAGATCCTGTTGAACCAGAACTTCCAGAAGATCCATTTTCACTACTGCCACCAAACGTTAAATGAGCATATCCGGTTTGCGGTGAACTAAAATATATTTTTACTAAATTATCAGTAGTGAATTGTATTGCTTCAGTTTCAATTTTATTATAGTTGAAATCAGTTACCAATACTTGTAGAGGTCTGGTATTAAATCCATGATATAAATTCCAAACTGTAGATGGCATGGAAACTGTTTTAACTGAAGTACTACCATCTCTACCAGATGAACCTGAAGTTCCTGCACTGCCAGATGATCCAGCACTTCCTGCGCTACCTGATGAGCCTGCTGATCCGGCACTGCCTGCACTACCTGCACTGCCTGATGAGCCTGAAGTTCCTGCACTACCAGATGATCCTGCCGAACCAGCAGATCCTGAAGTTCCAGAACTTCCAGAACTTCCAGAACTTCCTGCACTTCCAGAACTTCCAGAACTTCCTGCACTTCCGGATGAACCTGATGATCCTGAAGTTCCAGACGAACCTTGACCAGCAGTTACCGTTGCCCACCCATCTTGTGCAAATGGAAAAGTAACTTCAATAGTATTTGTATTTACGTATTCAACATCTTCAATTAAAATTAAATTATAATTTCTATCAGTGATAACAATATTTACTGGTCGTGTGTTTAAATTATGATTGATGATCCAGGTAATTGCTGATGTGGATTGATCATGAATATATGAACTACCAGATACACCTGAAGATCCTGAAGTTCCTGAAGATCCTGAAGATCCTGAAGATCCTGAAGTTCCCGATAAACCTGTTGAACCAGATACTCCTGAACTTCCTGAACTCGCATAAGTTAATCCCGAAGATCCTGAAGTTCCAGAACTTCCAGCACTACCAGATGATCCAGATGATCCAGCACTAC